>Ga0187893_10002348_pt1 | contig 41863 bp, 39 predicted proteins | sample MA1701074metaG_FD_139574 | JGI IMG/M metagenome (GOLD analysis project Ga0187893, IMG submission 139574) | White microbial mat communities from a basaltic lava cave in the Kipuka Kanohina Cave System on the Island of Hawaii, USA - MA170107-4 metaG ...
CCCAGACGATGTTGTCGCCCCAAACGATGTTCTCGCTCCAGACGATGTTGTCGCCCCAGACGATGTTGTCGCCCCAGACGATGTTGTCGCCCCAGACGATGTTGTCGCTCCAGACGATGTTGTCGCCCCAGACGATGTTGTCACCCCAGACGATGTTGTCGCCCCAGACGATGTTGTCGCCCCAGACGATGTTCGAGCCCCAGATCAGATTGGTGGCAGACACCACACGGGGGCCCCAGACGAGCTGCGACGCCCATACCAGCGCCTGATCGCCCACATAGGAGACCGGCTCCATGAGCCACTGATCGAGCAGGACCGTCGACGGGTCAATGGCTCCCATCCATGGGTCGACCGCGGCGCTGGCGAGCCAGCCGACAATGGATGCGATACGCGATGACCCTTCGCCGTTGATCTCACCGGTGCCCTGCGTGAGCTGGTCCTCCGGCGTGCCGTCGCTCGCCAGCACCGGTACCGCGCTGTACTGCAGCATCGCTTTGACTGCAGTAGGCGACAACGGTTCGATCGCCAGCCACGCGTACCATCCATGTGCCTCGAGGATCGTGGCAACGACGCCGGCTGTCACCGCCGACGCCATGCTCGTTCCGCTCAGGGTGAGATAGCCCTGGGCCCCGATGTACTGCGTGAACTGCGGGTAGTGCTGAAACAGATAGGCGCTCGAATCGGCCGGCGCCGCAAGTTTGTGTCCGGGCGCAACCACGTCGGGCTTCGCGAAGCCGTCATACCACGACGGACCGCGCGAGCTGTACGGCGCGACCGAGTCGTCCGCTCGGCTGACTGTGCCTTTCGTGTCCGCGGATCCGGACGTGATCGCCGATGGCGCATTGCCCGGCGATCCGACACCCGCGTATCCAACGTCTCCGGTATTTGGGTTCGTGCCGAAATTGCCGGCCGACACCGTGACGATCAGTCCGCTGCGAACCGCGGCCTCGACGGCCTGAACGAGTGGATCGTCGGCGGCCGGCGCCAGCACCGGATGACCGAGCGAGAGATTGACGATGTGGACGTTCAGCAGCGCGCGGTTCGTGGCAACGAACTCGAGCGCGCGAATGACGTCGCTCGTATATCCGGCACCGCTGTTATCGAGCACCTTCAAGCCGACGAAGTGCACGCCGGGCGCGATGCCCAGGTAGTTGGCGTCGTCGGCGCCGATGAGGCTGGCCACATGCGTGCCGTGACCGTAGCCGTCATTCGGGGCCGTTGCGACGACGTCGCCGTTCGTGAAGTCATAAAAAGCGGTAATCCGTGCCGCGAGCGACGGCAGCGGCGCAATGCCTGAGTCGATGACCGCTACACCGATGCCCAGTCCGGTCGCGTACGGGTTGACACCCAGCGTGTCGCGGAGCGGGCTCGATGGGGCGGGACTGGCGTCGGCCGCCAGGTACACCTGCGCCCCGTTCTGATTTGGTTTGACTTCGGCGTCCGTGCTCGCCGACTGCGCGTGCTCCAGCGCCTTTTCGAGGCAGGCCGGCGTCAGGTCCACCGTCAACGCGCCGATCACCGCATGCTCGGCTCGGATCGTCGCCCCACAGGCGACCAGCGTCTGACGCAGCTCATCGCCAGATCCCGTCTTCGCGCGGACGATGACCCGGCGAAGCTCACCACCCTTCTTGACGGCCTCGCGCAGCGCCTTATCGAGTTTCGCGTGGGTTGCCAATCGCTCAGCGGCGGCTGAGGCGGCTTTCTCCTGGGTTTGGCCGGTGATGGCTGGTGTGGCCATGACCAGCGCACTGAGAAGGATGATGAGGGGACGGATGCCGTAGCGCACGCCCTCGCCAGAGCAAGCGGGCGGCCATACGGCTGAGCGTCACCGAAGGCCGAAAAATCGGCAAGTTCCTGACGGGGCCCCGTCCGACGTGTCGCTTGCACGGCCGGTGTGCGGGCCTTTTGCGCGCCTGTTGTCAGCCTTGCACTCGCTTTCGAGTGGAATCCCGGACGATCAGCGCGCTCTTGGATGGACGGTGTACCGACCGCCGGATCCGGGTTACCGACATTTGTTTGAGGCCCCCGCAGGCCGTTTCGTCAGCAGAAACCGTGCAATCGTGTGCAGTTGGGTGCGCTTCCGCCGATTGCGATCACCCGGAAGCCGCGAACGTCGGGACGAGGGGAGGACAGACCTAGTGGATCGTCACGCCCATTTCCGGACGGGAGCCGGTTTTGGCCCGGCGCCAGTCGGTTTGGAGGATCGACCACAGGGCCTGGTCGTGGTACTCGCCGTTCCGCAGGAAGGACCCACGGAGCATTCCTTCACGCACCGCACCCAGTTTCCGCAGTGCACCGTTGCCGCGCCCGTTTTGCACCACGGCTCTTGCCTCGAGGCGATGGACGCGCAGGGCTTCGAACGCGAAGTCCAGCACCAGGCGTGCGCCCTCCACGAACAGCCCGGTCCCCCAGAACGGCGACCCGAGCGCAAAGCCCCATTCAGCCGTTGAAAAACCAGGATCGAGTGCCTTGACTTGAAACAGACCGATCGCGGTCGACATGCCCTTCGGCACCACGCCAAAAACCATGCACCTGCCGGCTGCGCGCTGTTGATGCGTCCACCGGATGAAACGCTCGAATCCTTCGATGGTCGTCGGAGGTGGAGAGATGAACCGCGTCACCTCTTCCGTCGTCAGCATCGCGAGCAGTGATGGCGCGTCGCCCAACTCCAGCTCGCGCAGTATCACTCCGCTGCTCGTCAGCATCGGCAGCTGCTGCCGCCAGTCGGTCGTCGCCAGAGTACCGCCACCGGTCACGGGCCGAGGACTCAGCGCGGCGTCGAGTTCGGGACGATAGAACCCTGACTCCATGTGGCGCCCTTACCGCGTCCTCTTGGTCGCGCCGGCGGCGGCGACGAGTCCGGATGGCGCGATGTGCCTAGGACGCTTGCCAGGTGCTGCCGTGTCGTTCCAGAGAAGGTTCTCGCTCCAGACGATGTTCTCGCTCCAGACGATGTTCTCGCCCCAGACGATGTTCTCACTCCAGACGATGTTCTCGCCCCAGACGATGTTTTCGCTCCAGACGATGTTCTCGCTCCAGACGATGTTCTCGCTCCAGACGATGTTCTCGCTCCAGACGATGTTCTCGCCCCAGACGTTCTCGCTCCAGACGATGTTCTCGCCCCAGACGATGTTCTCGCTCCAGACGATGTTGGTCCCCCACACGAGATTGCTGGCCAAGACCACATGCGGCCCCCAGATCAGTCGAGCCGACCAGGGTAGGGGCTGGCCCGCGATGACGGACGTTGGCGTCAGATACGGGCCCAGGAGGAACGTCTTCGGGTCGAACGTGCCAACGTACGGACTGACCGACGCGGCGGCGAGCCATCCGAGGGCGCCGCCCACGCGTGTCGCGCCTTCCGCGTTGAGCGAGCCGGCGCCCTGGGTCAGTCCGTCGAACGCCCTGCCGTCGATGTCGTCCAGAGTCACGGCCGTGTACTGCAGCGCCGCCTTGACCGCCGCCGGCGTGATCGTTCCGGACCCACCAGAGGTGTTACGGTGCGCTTCGAGGATCGTCGCAACGACCCCCGCGGTCACCGCTGAAGCCATACTCGTCCCGCTCAGTCGCAGGTAGCTTCGTCCGTTGACGAGCACACGGAATTTCGCGTACTGCGAGAAGAGATAGCTGCCGGGGACTGCGAGCGACACCATCTTGTGGCCTGGCGCCACGATGTCGGGCTTGGCAAAGCCGTCGTACCACGAAGGCCCTCGTGAACTGTACGGCGCGACGCTGTCGTCGACGCGGCTCAACGTCCCATTCGTATCCTGCGCACCCGACGTGATCGCCGACGGCGCATTGCCAGGCGAGCCGATTCCCGCGTACCCGATTCGCCCCGTTTCCGGATTCGTTCCACGGTTGCCGGCAGACGCCGTGACGACGAGGCCCGCCCGGACGGCGCTCTCAACCGCCTGGACGAGTGGATCGTCGGCCGCCTGCGCCAGAATCGGATGGCCGAGCGAAATGTTGACGATGCGGATTCCGAGGCTCTGGCGGTTGGCGATCGCGAACTCGACGGCGCGGATGACGTCGCTCGTGTTGCCGGCGCCGTCAGCGCCGAGAACCTTCAAGCCAACGAAGTGCACACCGGGTGCTACGCCCATGTAATTGGGATCGTTCGCGCCGATCAGCCCGGCCACGTGCGTGCCATGGCCGTAGTCGTCGTGCGGAGTGGTCGGGACGACGCCGCCGCTCGTGAAATCGTAGAAGGCGGTGATGCGACCAACGATGCCGGGCACCGGCGCAATCCCCGAATCGATGATGGCGATGCCAATGCCCGATCCGGTCGCATAGGGGTTGACGCCCAGCTGCTTGCGGAGCGAATAGGGCGTGGCGACATCACCGGTGAATGACGTAATCGATCCGGTGGTATCGACTTCGCCGAACAGGGGAGCAACCGAGATCGGCGCGTCGCTGCCAGCGGATTCGACGTTGGCGTTATCCAGGAGCTCGTTCAGGCACCCCGACGCCACAGTGGCGGTGAGGGCGTCGATGAAGGAGTGTTCTTTCGCGATCGTTCCGCCGCACGCCTCGACGGCCCGTCGAATTTCACGCCGTGCGCCGCTCTTGACTCGCAGAATGACACGATGCTTCGTGGACCTGCCCTTGATTGCATTACGGAGGCCCCGATCCGCCTTCTGCTCGGACGCGAGTGCCCCGCCCGGCGATATGAGGATCACCAGGATGGCGAGCGCCACGAGTCTGCGGAACACATTAAGCGCAGAGAACATTCGGCCAAGGCATGCGCAAACTCGTCGCCATCCCGCGCTGACGCGGCCAGATGTCAAAACGCGGCGATTTCTGACAGTTTGTGATTGTGTGAAGTCGCTTGCACGGCCGGCGTGTGCGCGTCGCACGGGTCATCGATTCGCTGGCGGCTCATATTCGGGTGGAAATGGGCGGCAGGTTCAGGCCGAACCGTGCAATGTCGGTCGTTCGGCGCCGGATCCAGATGCCCGTCAAGTGCACGCCACGAGCCTCACGCCGCTGGCTTGCGGGGGTCGGACCCGAATCTGTCGTCATGACGTCACCGCACTCCGGAAAACCGACGCTGACCCGCTGAGCGACCACAATATGCGCAGGACTTGGCCCGTAGATCTGCCACATCTGGTGTGGCATGCCCCTCGCACGCGCGCGAGGCATGCCTGACGTGCACGTTCCAGCGCCGGCAGCCACGGACAAGAACGACGTCATCGCGGTCGACGACGTTCAGACGCTGCTGGCCGACCTCAATATCGACTCGCTCATGGCGAGTCTCGACGGCGCCGATCCAGCCGAGACGGTTGCGCCCACGGACGAGCGCACGCAGAAGCAGGAGGTGCAGATAGAGGTGCCGTCTGCCGATATGTCGATAGATCAAGCGGTCGCAGAGGAGCGTCGATCCGCGCGTCGGCTTCAGGCGTGCGACATCTCAGGAGGAATACGGCTGACGATTCCCGGCTGTTCAGACATCCAGATCGTCAACATCTCCGGCAGCGGCGTGCTCGTCGAGACCGACCGCCAACTGCGACCGGACACGTTGACCGATCTCTTCGTGCGCCTCAACGGCAACCGCCACGCGTTGAAAGCCCGCGCCGTCCGGTCGACGGTGCACGCAGTCAAGCCCCAAGTCGGGATCGTCTATCGCACCGCGCTGCACTTCGACAAACAGCTTCCCCTAGAGGCCCACTGAGCAGATGAGCGTTCTCGCGTCCTTGATCGCCGCGCTCGAGCGAGCCAACGGCGATCGGCTGGTGCTGTGTTCCGGCGAGACCCCGCACGTGATCGCCGGCGGCACGCGCCACGACCTGGGCACGACCAAAGCGTCTGCAAAAGCGCTCGAAGCGCTGACGCACCAGATTCTCTCGCCGGAAGCGCGAAAGGAGTTTGCTGCGACCAACGCAGCACTGGAGCCGCTGAGCGAGGCCATCTCTCCTATTCCGCTCGTCGTCGGCACCAGCCGGTCAGGAGATACGATCCGTATCGAGCTGCGCCGCCTCCGCGAGGCCGCAGCGGAGCCGCTCCCATCGCCGGCTCCTGTGCCCGTCCCTGTCGACGATCCACCTGTCGCGCCGCCGGCGGCGGTCGTCCAGTCTGAGCAGCCCGACGATGACGCGGCGTGGCAGCCGATCGAGGTTCAGGCCGCAGAGCACGCACGGCTCGAGACACGCATTGCTGAACTGGCCCGTGCGGCCGACGAGCACGCGACCGAGCGGCATCAGCTGCAGACGCGCATTGCCGACCTTGAGGCCGCGGCGACCAGCCAGGCGCGCGAGCGGGAACGGGTGGAGGCGCGAGGCGCGGAACTCGCAGCGGCCGCGAGTGCCCAGGCGATCGAACGCGAGCGGCTGGAGCAGCACATCGCGGCTCTCGAGCGAGTCGCGAACGACCAGGCCGCCGAGCAGACACCGCTCCAGACACGGATTGCCGAAATGGCACGTACGGCCGCCGACGATGCCTCCGAGCGGACTCAGCTGGAGATGCGCATCGCCGAATTGCAGGCCGCGGCGAGCACCCAAGCGGCCGAACGGGAACGAGTGGCGGCGCGAGTCGCCGATCTCGAGGCAGCCGCGAGTGCCTCGACCGTCGAGCGCGAGCGACTGGAGCAGCACATCGCGGATCTCGAACGAGTCGCGACCGACCACGCCGCCGAGCGGACACAGCTCGAGACACGGCTCGAGACACGCGTCGCCGAACTGGCACGTGCGGCGGACGACCACGCGTCCGAGCGGACTCGGCTGGAGATGCGCATTACCGAACTGCAGGCCGCGGCGAGCATCCAGGCGAGCGAACGGGAACGAGTGGAGGCGCGAGTGGCCGAACTCGAAGCAGCCGCGAGTCTTTATCTGATCGAGCGCGGTCGCCTGGAGGTGCGGATCGCGGAACTGGAAGCGTTGACGATCCACGCCGATCCGGTCGTGTCGGAATCGGTGGAAGCCATTCCGGCCACGTTGGAATCGCTGGAAGGCGATTGGCTCCAGCCGGCGTCGGACCTAGGAAAGGCCGGTTTCGACGAGGACGCATTCGGGCACTCGACGGCGCTTGTCGCTGACGCGGAGCGGGACGCCGACGAGGCTCCGTTCGGCTTGCACCAGATGAAGGTCGTCCCGATCGCGGCAGCAGTCAGGACTGGAGTCGCCGCGGGTGCCACCGACTCGAAGGGTCGCAGCGACGCCGAGGCGCTCGAATACTGGATCCGTCAGGCGGCTCTGCGCGATGCAACCGCGTTGTATCTGCGAGCCGGGCATCCGCCCCTGCTGCGCGTTCGCCAGAAACTGCAGCCGCTCGATGATCAGCAGCTGGACCGTTCGATGATCGATACCGTGACGGCCGCGGTGGCCGCGTCTGAGAACGACTGGGCGCCGGTGTCAGACACCGCATGGACGCGCGAACTCGACGGGATCGGTCGCGTCACGTGTCAGACGTTCCTCGACGATTGCGGCGCGGGCCTGGTGGCGCACCTGTCGCCGCGCGGCGCGGCATCCGCCCTCTGCAAGGACATTCCGCGGCACGTGCGAAGAGTCTGTGAAGAAGATAACGGCCTTGTGATCGTTTCGGCGCCGGCGCTGTCCGACGTCACGCAGATGGTGGCGGCCCTTGGCGAGTGGACCGCCCAGCGACGGGCGGGCTACCTGGTCTCCATCGAGCCGCCGAACGGACTCGGCCACGACATCTCCGGGGTCCTCGTGAGCGCACGGCGCATTGCGGGCACGGAGCGGGATGTCGCCGACGCCATCCGGCGCGCGATGCATGAAGGACCAGACATTCTCGTGATCGCCCTGGCGTCCGGGTTGATCGCGGAGGAGGCGATCCGCGCCGCTCAGTCAGGGTGCCTGGTGATCGTCGGCGTGATGGCGCCAACGGCGCCACAGGCGATAGAAACGCTCCTCAGCAGCATGGACTCGGCTCACGCCCAGCCGCTGCGGCAGTCCCTGGCCGCCTCGTACCGCTGCGGCTTTAGCTACCGTGCCCTGCCGGGGAGCGATGGCGCACGGACGGTCGTTCAGGATCTGCTGACAGGGACCTCCGACGTTCGCGCGCGCCTCGAACGCGGGGATCTTGGCGGGCTCGAAAGCATGCAGCGCTCGGGCTTTGGTGGCATGCGCTCGCTGGATGCGGCGCTGGCCGCGGCCGTTCTCCGCCGCGAGACGACCCTGCGTCGGGCCGCGGGAATGGCCAGCGACCGCCGCGAGCTCGTACGCCTGGTCAGAAGGGCCGCCCAGGAACGGAACCGGGCCGCTCGGAGGCAGTCCACCGACCCCAGCTCCGATCCGGCCCCCGTCGTCGCCGGCCTCCGCGCCTGAATCCGGGCGGAGATACCGCCTACTTCCCGTCTCTCCCCCTTGAGATCCGTTCGTGTCGGCGCCAAGGCCCCCACGTGGGTGCCTGTGGCGAAAATGCCACAGAATGTGCGCCAGAGTATAGTTTTAAGTGCGACCGGTCGAAATACCGTCATAGGACATGACCCAAACTGCAACACGCGCCATCCTCGTCGTCGAAGATGACGAGGATCTTCGACAAACCGTCTGCGAATCGCTCGAAGCTGCCGGTTTTGCGGCGGCATCATCGCCGGGTGCGGCGGACGCGATCGAACGGCTCAAGGGCTTTGCCTATGACGGGCTCGTCACCGATCTGAACCTGCCGGACGGTACCGGCATGGATGTGCTCGAGGAGGCACTCAGCCGCTATCCTCAGATCCGAGCGGTTGTGGTGACCGGTTTCGGCGGCGTCGCCGAAGCGGTCACCGCGATCAAACGCGGTGCAGTCGACTTTCTCATCAAACCATTTCAGCTCGCGCAGCTCGCTCGCGTTCTGGAGGCGTCCATCGACCAGGTCCGGCTGCGCGAAGAGAACGCCGAACTGCGCGCGCAACTGCGCGACCGGTTCCGGTTCGACAGCATAATCGGACGCCACAGCACCATGCGGCGGCTGTTCGCCACGCTCGAACAGGTCGCCCCCACGAACAGCACCGTCTTGCTCGTCGGCGAGACGGGCACCGGCAAGGAACTGATCGCGCGGACGATCCACCACAACTCGGCACGCGGCGACCATAAATTCGTCGCCTTCAATGCGGCTGCCATTCCAGAATCCCTGGCGGAGGCGGAGCTGTTCGGCCACGGCAAAGGCGCCTTTACAGGCGCCGTGAACGCCCGGGTGGGTCGATTCGAATTGGCCGACGGCGGCACCTTGTTCATCGACGAGGTGGCGTCGATGTCGCTGCCGCTGCAGGCCAAGCTGCTTCGCGCGCTCCAGGAACGCGAAGTGGAGCGTCTGGGCGAATCGAAAACGACGAAAGTCGACATCCGTGTCGTGGCCGCCACGAATGCGGATCTGAAACAGCTCGTCAAGGAAGGCTCGTTTCGCGAGGACTTGTTCTACCGGCTGAACGTCATTCCAATCCGGCTGCCGCCCCTGCGCGCCCGCCGCGAGGACATCCCGCTGCTGGCGCAGTATTTCGTCAATCGATCCTGCGAGGAGAACCGGATTCCGAACAAGCCGATGTCGCAGGACGCCCTGAAGATTCTGATGGCGTACGATTGGCCGGGCAACATCCGGCAACTCGAGAATGCGGTCGAGCATGCCGTCGCGATGAGCATCGCTGCCAGCGATATCGGACCGGACGCGTTGCCGGAAGAAGTCCGGACGCAGACGGGGTCGTCTCTTCTGCCGGCGATCTCCATTCCGGACGAGGGGCTGAACTTCAGCGCCATCATGTCTCAGATCGAGCGCGAGTTGCTCGTGCGCTCGCTGGAGAAGACCGGTGGGAATAAACGTCAGGCCGCGAGGCTCCTCAACCTGAGCCGCACGACCTTCCTCGACAAGCTCCAGCGGCTGAGCATCGAGGAAGCCGCGGTCAATTGAGCGGCCGCCTACCGCTTGCCGCGGGGCAGCCGCAGCACGAAGCACGCACCGCGCGGCTGCTCCTCGTACGTCAACGTCCCGCCGTGCTCGCTCGCAATCTGGCGGCCCGCCCACAGCCCAAGCCCGGCTCCCTCCCATGCAGGCCGAGTGCTGGTGAACACGCCGAACGCACGGTCCGGCGGCCGCAGCGTCAGCCCCGGTCCATTGTCGGACACGCGCAGTACGACGGCGGCGTCGGCGGCTTCGAGCTGGATCACGATTGAGCCGCTGGTTCCGGCCAGCGCCTCCTCGGCGTTCACGATGAGGTTCAGCGCGACTTGCTCGAGTTGTCCCCGGTTGCCCATGACGTGATAGTCGCCCGGCGCGGCGTCGATGCGGATCGTCAGTCCGGCGCGGCGGACGGCAAATGCGCGGAGGTTCACGCAGTGATCCGCCACGTCGCGCAGATTGACGCTGCTGATTTCGCTGACGGGTGCCCTCGTGAAGAGCCGCATGTCGGTGATGACCGCGCTGGCGCGAACGCTCTGGTTTCGCAGCCGCTCGAGCGCTGGACCGGCGAACGCGGGCATGTCCGGCTTTTGCTCGAGCAGCTCCAATGTGCCGGAGATCACCTGCAAGGAGTTGTTGATCTCGTGGATGAGACCCGACATCAGGCGCGCCGTGATTGCCAATCGGTTCAGGCCGAGCAGCACGTCGGATTCGGGAACTTGCGGGTCGTCGGCCACGTGGCGCCATCTTACTGGAACCTCACTGCGCGGAACGGCCAGCCTGCACACTCGTCACGCCACTGGTCGGATAATCGGCCGGCCGGTCGGCTGACCGGCAACCGAGACGCGCGGCGTCCTCATTTTCCCGAGCCTTTCCGCTGGATCCCGTCGCGGTGGGTTGGCGTCCCTCTTGCCATCATCCACGCAACGCCGTGATGAGGGAGGCACTGCTGTGACGTCGAGACAGGGTTCCATGGCCGTTGCCGAAATCGACCGGCTGGATGCACCCGAGGCGGTCGTGGCGTTCACACACCGCACGTTTGCGCCTGCACTGGCGCCTGGCCTCGATCTCCCTCCCGCGACACCGGACATCGAGCGCGATCGCCTCGCCACGCAGTTGGCCGTGTGCCTCGGTCGGACGTACGGGATGCTCGAGCGTCTCGGTCCAGACCTCGTGCCGTGTGGCCTGCTGGCGATGCTGGAAACGACCACACCCGAGACGTACGATCACGCCTGGCGCGTCGCCGCAGCGTCGGCGGCGCTGGGCAGGACCATGGGACTCTCGGCGGCCGAGGTTCGCGAGCTTCGCCGGGCGGCTCTCTTTCACGATATTGGCAAGATCGCGATCCCGTCGAGCGTCCTCGAACGCTCCGGTCCGCTGGGCGACCACGAGATGGTGATCCTTCGGCGGCATGTGACCATCGGATCCGAGCTCCTCGCCAGCGTCCCGTCACTTGCGGCGTTGGCGCCGATCGTCGCGGCGACGCACGAGCGGTACGACGGCAGCGGCTATCCCGCCGGTCTCGCTGGTCCAGACATTCCTCTCGGCGCCCGCATCATTGCTGTGGCGGACGCCTATGATGCGATGACCACGCGCCGGTGTTACGGTACGCCGCTGTCGCGAGCCGACGCAGCTGCCGAGCTGTGGCGGTGCACGAGAACCTCTTTCGATCCCGACGTCGTACAGGCGTGGATGCAGCTGGTCGGGTGCCAGGCGGATCACGCAAGGGCGACTCATTAGCAAGGGCTCCAGCGCCCCCCTCCATCGATTCTCGCGGCGACGCTGCGGCACGACTCCTGGTCATTCCGAGGATCGCTCTGGCCTGATGCAGAGTTGACGAATCCCGAAATGTAGCGACAATGCGGGGCGGGAGAATCGCCATGGATATCAAGCGTATTGTGCTTGCCGCGATCGTCACCTGGGTGGCCGATGTCCTGTACGGCCTCGTCGTCTGGATGGGCATGCTGGGGCCCGAAATGGCGCGGCATCAGGGCGATCAATGCCGGCATGCCGGTGACGCGTCCTGCCGCACGTCTCGCAGGGGTGCAGCCATGCGCCGGATGCTTGCGGTGGCGTGCGTGCTGGTGTCGGCGGTCGTGTCTGGAGTCTGGGCGCAGGGGCAGGGAGGCGCGGCACCCGCCGCGCCTCCGGCGCCGCGGCCGAAGCTGGCGCCGACCGGCGCGCCCACGTATCAGGTCGACCTGATGACTCGGGAGGGCGTGGCGATATTCGGCGCGCAGTGGCGCGTGATGGACGCGAAGATCGTCGACGGCCCGCCGCGGCCGAACGCCGGGCCGTGGAAGGCGTCGTGGGACCTGCAGCCGAAGGCGGCGGCGGCCGACTTCGACGATTCGTCATGGCCCGTGATTGATGCGCCGACGCTCGTGACGGACCGGCGCGGCGGCGGCGGCGCGTTCATGACGTGGTATCGGATCGGGCTGAGGATCCCGCCGCTCTTCGGCGGCTTCGATCCGGCCGGCGCCATCGCCGTGTTCCACATCGTCGTCGACGACTATGCGGAAGTGGCGGTCAACGGGCAGATTCCGCGGCAAGTGGGGCGGCCGAGCGGCAACATGATCGTCGGCTTCAACATGCCGAACCGCGCGGTGCTCAGCGAAGCGGTGCGGTCTGGCGACACATTTCAAATCGCCGTGCTCGGGATGAACGGCCCGATTGCGCTCGCGCCGCTCAATCCGGTGTTCATTCGGGAGGCGCGGGTGGAGTTCTTCAAGTAGCGCTCGTCCGCTATCCAGACCAGGGTCGAACGGTCACAAGGGAGAGAGTTGCCTAAGCGCGCCTGCCCAGCCCTTGAACTACCGATCACAGCCCAGGGCAGTGGTACGATGTTGACGAAATCGGGAACACCGCCTGAAGCCAACAACCATCCGACAATTACCAGTGTCGTCGGGCACGACGCCGCGAACAACGGCAAACGGGGATCGTGGAAACCGAACGCGAAGCCCAGAAAAGGATAGACGAGCGCGAACGCTGCGAAATACCGCCAAGAACGCCTCGCACACGAAGGCGCCAGCAGCGAATCGAAAAAGCGGAGTCTCCCGCAGGCTTCAGGCGACAGTTGGGACCGGAACAAGGTCGCGAACCGCCCTTACCAGTTGTCGCCCGTCGACTGGTTTGGCGAGGTAGGTCGTGTACCCGCTCTCGAGCGCCGTGTGACGATCGTCGGACCGGGCGAACGCCGTAACAGCGATGGACGGAATTCGATTGCCAGCCGCACGAATGCGACGCATGAACTCATATCCATCGATTTCCGGCATGGCGATGTCGGCGACGATCACGTGCACCAAGTGACGTCCAAGAATCCTCAACGCGGATTCGGCAGAACTACTCTGAAGGACGGTGGCACCTTGCTGCTCGAGAACCGTCGCGAGCATCTCGCGGGAATCCTGTTCGTCGTCCACTACGACGACCGAGATGCCATCCAGCCGGACCGCGGCAACCACGGGACTGGTTTCGGGAATGACGTCCCATCCCGCCGGCGATCCGAGAGGCAGGCGAATCGACATAGTCGTGCCTTTGCCGGGGCCATCGCTGTGCGCGTGAATCTCGCCTCTGTGCTGTTCGACCAGATGACGCGCTATGGCGAGGCCCAGCCCCAAACCGCCGTGAGCGCGGATCGACCGGCTGTCACCCTGGCGGAAGCGGTCGAATACGAACGGTAAGAACTCGGGGGCGATACCCACACCGGAATCCTGGATAACGATCTGAACGCCAGTGCCGTCCGCTTCACTCCGCAGCAGCACGAAGCCGCCCTCGGGAGTGAACTTGACGGCATTGGACAGCACGTTGTTGAGCACTTGATGCAGCCGCTTCGGATCGCCTTCGATTGGCGGCAGGTCGGCCGCGATCTCGCGCCGTAGCTCGAGCCGTTTCGCGTCCGCGGCCGGGCCGATTCCCGACATCACCGTCTCAAGAAGTTGCGACACTGACACTGGGGCACGCTCGACGTCGAGCTTCCCCGTGATGATGCGCGAGACGTCCAGGATGTCTTCAATGAGCTGAGCCTGCAGTCTGGCGTTGCGGCCGATGACGTCGATGGCCTGTTTTGCACGAGCCGCCGTCAACTCCCCGTTCTGAAGCATTTGCACCCAACCGAGAATCGCATTCAGCGGCGTCCTGAGTTCATGCGAGAGCGTCGCGAGGAATTCGTCCTTCAGTCGACTGGATTCCTCCGCTGCTGCGAGCCTGGCGAGTTCCGCCTCCTTTCGGCGCGTGACCATCATGCAGACACCGCTCATGCGAACGGGTCGCCTGTCGTCGTCGTACTCGACGCGCCCTTTTCCTTCACACCACCGCACGGTGCCGTCGGGGCCGACGAGCCGGTACTCGACATCGTGCGGAACACCTTCGTTCAGCGCTCTCTGAATCGAGATGAACACGCCTTCGCGATCGTCGGGATGAATCTCGCGCTCGTAACCCGCAAACGTTCCATCGAATGCGCCTTCGGGCAGTCCGTGGATCCGTGCGAGGTTATCCGACCACTGCACCGCGTTCGTGACAAGATCCCAATCCCACGTCCCCATGGACGCTGCATCAAGGGCGAACCGGAGGCGCTCCTCGCTTCTGCGCGCCTGTTCCTCGGTTCTCGTTCGCTCGACGGCAAATGCAACTTGGGCGGCGATCACGCTGGCCAGCTGCAGTGTGTCAGAGCTCGCCTGCGTCGGAACGGCGAAGTACAACATGAACTTCCCGATGACCCCGTCCAGGCTGATCAAGGGGATGAACGCCACTGCCGCGATGTGTTCCGCCGCGAAGATGGGCAGATAGGCCGTCAGTGATGGATCCGCGGCAACGTCGGCCACCCAGATCGGTGTCGGGTCAGGACTGTCGGGTCGCCACGGCGTGTGCCCTTCGACGGCACGACGGTACGCGTCCGAAAGGCCGCGGTAGGCTTTGAAGCGCATCACGCCGTCGGCATCGAACAAGAGAACCGAGGCTCGTTCGACGCCGAGACCCGACCCGAGAGCGTCGAGCGCGGCTGCATAGATTTCTTCAACACTGCGGCTCTTGCTGATGGCCTTTGTCAGGTTCAAACATGTTGCGATCGGAGACGGCGTGGTCAGCATAATTACGCCTGATGGCGGCCGGTACGCGAAAGCGACGCCGTAGTACCGGCGTTGCGCCGAATGCGATCGACCGCGACATCGAAGGAAGCTGAATCGAACCAAGCGGCACGGAGCTGGTTCGCGGGATCGAAATGCGAGTTGTTGAATAGGTCACCGTCGGCACCGATGAACGGGTGCGTGTGTGAGGCTCTTTCGAGCGTCGCCGCGTCAAGCAGCCGGCGATCGTACAGGCACAATCCGACAACGCGACTTATATGGTCGTCGGCAACGCACAGGCATCGCTCGTTCTTCTTCAACCCAACCTTCAGATACTCGGCGATGAGATGCGACCGCTCCTCGTCGGTGTCCCAGTACACGCAGGCGCTTTCGGGGTCACTGAACCGACACGCGCGCCGAAGGCGTTAACGGGCTTTCCGCAGCGATGACATGGGAATGCTGGGCGCAAACATCTCGCATGCCTGCATCCTTGTAGAAGTGACCCATCGCGTATCCGCAGAGCAGCGAGAAGTCATGCGTCAGGGCCAGTTGATTCCACAGTATCTCCAGGCGGATCGCCGCGGCCGTCAAGCCGCCCTGCCAGAGCACGTCGACCATCTCACCGTACGCGCGGACGGTGCGGTCCTTTCGTCCCCGGCACAGTTGGTCGAGTGCCATCGGGATATGAAGGTTGAACAGCGCGGCATCGGGCATCCCGTCGACCATGAATGTCGAGAGGACCTCACGCGCGTCGAGCAGAAGCAGATCGCCCGCAGCCTGAACCGTGTCGAGGTCGACATGCCGGGAACCCAGCTCGGCGAGCAGCGCCTCCCGGTGCGCGGGGGTCGCGATCACCAGGCCCGGCTGCCCGAGTGCGAGACCCTTGCCGAGAAAATCGGCCACCGTTCGGCACAACGACGCCTTGTTTTCGTAAAAGCGCACGGCGTGAAAGTGACCTGAAGCGTCGGGACGGGAAGCGACATCCATGTATTGAGGATAACAGGTGTGACGCACCGCGCGGCGATGATTGCCAGTTCAGGTCAGAACAAATCGCGGCACGGTAGAGCTGGCATCGCCACCGCGGCCGAGCCCGATCGATACAATCTAGTTACGCTCATGAAGTTCCCTCCCCCCGACGCGGCGCTGCGCCTTGCAGCAATCGTCGAGTCATCGGACGACGCCATCGTGAGCGTGGATCTGTCAGGGATGATCACGTCATGGAATGCTGGCGCGGAGCGGCTCTTTGGTTACACGGCGGACGAGGCGATTGGCCAACCGACCACGATGGTGATCCCGCCCGACCGCCTCGGCGAGGAGGAGGTGGTCCTCGGCAAGATTCGTCGGGGCGAGCGGGTGGAACGTTTCGACACGGTTCGCTGGCGCAAGGATGGAACGCTCGTCGACGTGTCCCTCACGGTGTCGCCGATCCGGGCTTCAAACGGCACGATCGTCGGCGCGTCGAAGATCGCGCGCAGTATTACCGATCGGAAACGCACCGAAGCACAGCTCGAGGAGTTGCAGACCCGTCTGACGGGTCTCGCGGTCGCGTCGGCATCCAGCCTGGAGTCGCCCAATGTCGACGCGGTGCTCTCCGCCACGATCGCGCTTGCGCGGGACATCTTTTCCGCCGACGGCTACGCGCTGTGGCGCTACGACGATCGGGGGACGTGGAAGGTCGTTCGGTCGTTTGGCATCTCGGAGCAATTCGCCGGACGAGTCATCGCGACCAACCGGGCGCAATCCGGTCACCATCGCGTTCCGTTCTCCGAACCCATGATTTGCGACGATGTCGACACCTCGCCATTGGTCGCCGACATGCGGGAGGCCTACGCGCGCGAAGGCATCGCCTCGTTGATTGTGTTCCCTCTCGTGATCCGCGGGGAGCGCTGCGCCACGATGGTGTTCTATTCGCGCCGGCACCGAGAATTCGGCACCGTCGACGTTCAGGTTGGCACCGCGCTCGCGAATCTCGCGGCGGCCGCGCTCACGACAGCGGAACTCTACGAAGAGCAGCGGATGGCCCGCGAGGCGGCGGATCATGCACGTCAGCAGGCCGGTTTTCTTGCCGAAGCCAGTACCGCGCTCGGGGCATCGCTCGAATACGAGGCGACGCTGAAAGCGGTCGCCACCTTGGCGGTCCCGACCATCGCCGACTGGTGTGCGGTCGACATCATTGGAGATCGCGGCGCGCTGCGCCGGCTGGCCGTTGCGCATGTCGACCCGGCGAAGGTGGAGTTCGCCCGCACGCTACAGGAGCGTTACCCTGCGGATCCCGAAATGCCCGGCGGGGTGCACGAGGTCATCCACACTGGAAAGCCGGCGTTCATGCCGCGCATACCCAGTGCACTGCTCGACGCTGTAGCGCAGGATGAGGAACACCGGAGAATCCTCCGCGAACTTCAGCTCACCTCCTACATGTGCGTCCCGATGGTGGCACACGGAAAGGCGTTCGGCGCCATCACGTTCGTCAGCGCGGAGTCGGGTCGCGAGTACACCGAAGCCGATTTGCGATTCGCTCGTGAGCTGGCCACACGCGCATCCCTCGCCGTCGAAAACGCCCGCGCGTACGCGCGGGCAAACGAGGCGAGCCGCCTGAAGGACGAATTTCTGGCGACGCTGTCGCACGAACTCCGTACACCCCTGAATGCCATCCTCGGGTACGCCAGGATGCTGCGCCTCGGAACCCTGGCGGGCGACAGAGCGAAACCCGCGCTGGACGTCGTCGAGCGTAACGCCATCGCGCTCAAGCAAATCATCGAAGACGTGCTGGATGTCTCGCGGATCGTCGCCGGTCGTCTGCGGCTGGATGTACAACCGGTTGATTTGCCTGCGATCCTGCACGAGTCCCTCGCGACGGTGATGCCTGCGGCCGAGGGCAAGGGCGTGAGAGTTGAATCGATCATCGATCCGCTGACAGCGCCCGTGTCCGGTGATGCGGATCGGCTTCAACAGATCGCATGGAACCTGCTGTCGAACGCCATCAAGTTCACGCCTCGCGGTGGCAAGGTGCAGCTTCGGCTCGCACGCGTGAATTCACATGTCGAGATCACCGTGAGTGACACGGGCCGCGGGATCGCGGCGGATTTTCTTCCGTATGTATTCGAGCGGTTCCGGCAAGCTGACGCGACGTTCTCTCGGGAGCATGGAGGCTTGGGACTTGGACTCGCGATCGCGAAGGAGTTGACCGAACTGCACGGCGGCACTCTTTCCGCATCGAGCGGAGGACTGGACCAGGGGTCCACGTTCACCGTGAAGCTGCCTCTGATGATCGTGCACGGGTCTCCTGCTGACGTCGTCACCCGAGAGCAGCCACGTGCCGACCGAGAGGCTCCTGCGCTCGACACCATGCCGCGTCTGGCCGGTCTGTACGTCTTGGCTGTCGACGATGAGCAGGACTCGCTGAACTTGCTGCGCGCGGTCCTTGAAGGCGCGGGTGCGAGCGTGACGACCGCAGCGTCGGCGGCGGCCGCCCTCGACATGATCCGTCAACGGCCGCCCGATGTGATGATTGCCGACATCGGCATGCCGGGAATGGACGGCTTGCAGTTGATCAGAGCGCTGCGACAAATGGATGAGCCCGTGCGCAGTACGCCGGCCGCGGCGCTGACGGCCTACGCGCGCTCGCAGGACCGCATCACCTCGCTCGCCAGCGGCTATCAGATGCACCTCGTGAAGCCGATTGACCCGGTGGAACTCATTGTCGCCGTGTCAACGTTGGTTCCTCGACGGATGGCACTTGACGCCGATTGTAAGTAGCCCGCGCCTCGCCGCACGCCATCGATCACCGCGCTTCATTCCACGTCGCTCGTCAGTGATCCTCGGGCGCGTCGACATCCTGCGGCGGTAGATGAATCGTCACCTGGCTGGCCATGAGGCTGTTGGGGACGACGACGCGCCGCTCGTCGTGAGTCCGGAGAAACGTATTCCCGAGCGTCAAGGCTTCGACGACCGCCGTCTCGGCGCCTTCGGGGAGGGTCATCTGCAGCCGATCCCCGACCCTGAACGGCCGGTACAGGAGGAGTCCCAGACCGGCGATGAGGTTGCCGAGCGTACTCTGGGCGGCCAGTCCGATCACCACCGACGCCACGCCGGCTCCGGTCAGCAGGGCCGTGCCGACGCCACGCAGCGCCGGGATGAGATGCGCGTACGGATCGCGGCAATGACGTACACCGCGGCCTGAGCCAGTTGGGTGATGAAGCCGAGGGTCGTACGATCGACGAAGCCCGCCTCCGACGAGCGCCCCAGTCGCGACATGGCCGAGCGGAGGGCAGGCGTTTCGAGAACATGGCGTTCAGTCACTGAGCGATGTGGCGCTGGCGGTTTTCGAAGTGGATGGTTCCATCAGCGTGCTCAGCAACGAGGAAATGCCTCAGTCCGCGCGTCCGCACCACCGGATCCGCTTCGTTCGTCACGCTTGACGGACGAGGACTCCATGTGCGGACCGGCGGGGCTCAGTCAGGAGGCGGTCGATGAATGAAACCGTGACACGACTTCTGTTCGACCCGACCGTTGGTCGGCTCGTCTTTCTGGCCCTCGGCCGCAGCTGGATGGATCGCCGTGTCGTTTGGCGATTTCTACAAACCCGGAGACCGGATTGAGCTCGGGGGCATTCGTGGAGACGTCATCGACGTGGGAGTCTTGCGGACGACGTTGATGGAGTGCGGGCAGTGGGTGAACGGCGATCAGTACAACGGACGCATTGTTCGCATCGCCAACAGCTTCGTGTTCAAGGAACCGGTGTTCAATTACTCGGCCGACTTTCCGTTCCTGTGGGACGAGATCATGGTGCCCATCAAGTATGGGAGCGACTATCGTCTGGGTCGCGAACTACTGGAACGGGTGGCCGAAGAGGTCGTCGGGGAGTATGCGCGTAACGCAGAGGCGGCGTGGCTCGACGTGGTCAAGAAGTTCCTGATCGAGAAAGCGCAGGTGACGCCGGTGATCACACTCGCGGCGAACGAGAACTGGATCGAACTGACGCTGCGGTACGTGGTCGACTACAAGAAGCGGCGACTGACGAAGGACCGACTATTCACGCGGGTGCTCGAAGAAATCGACGCTACGCAGGGCCAGGTGGGGATCGCCGCGTCGACGCTCAACATCGAGAAGCTGGCGCCGCTGGAGGTTCGGGTGGCCGATGAAGTACGGGTGCGGGGCCTCACGACGTGACATGGCCCGAGGACGGGCAGCTCAACCGGCTCGACGAGGTCCGCACCGTGAACCCGCTGAGCCTCCCGGCCCTGGCCGTGCGCTTACAGCTTTTCCATCAGCTCTTGCATCTCGTCGTGCGTCTTCAACTCGTTCCTGACGTCAAAGGCCGAAGAGGATCGAGCGATCGAATTGGCGATCACCTTGTCCATGTCGTTGTTGACGACGCCATCGAGCGTGACGCGGCCGCGTTCGACGATCACGTGGATGGAGGGATTGGTGCCGAGCCCGTACCTCCACAAGGCCGGATGCGCGTAGATGGCGCGCGCGATGCCCACCCGCAGGCGATCGTCGAACGACGAGACCGGAAGCACCTCGATGGTGTTCCGCACGCCCTTGACGCCATCGACCTTCGCGACCCGCTTCTCGATGTCCGACGCCTTGTAGGGCATCGTCACCTTCCCCGACAGCGTCACCATGCCGTCATTCACGCTCGCAGAGACACTGTCGAAGATCGTGAAATACACGTAGCGATTGACTTCTGCCGACACGTCCCGAAACACGGCGAGGTTCGCCCGGTCTGCAGCGAACGTCGTGTTCGCGAACCCGAGCAACAGGGTGGCAAGAAATAGCCTTCTCATGAGTCGTCTCCTTCGAGTCGACGTCACGCCTCGATAAGGGGCGGGGCAAGGCGCCAAGCCGCTACCGCGATTGTGCGTGTGGTCGACTGTCGACTTACTGAGCAAAGCCAGGGCCATCGAAAAACGCCCGCAAGCTGTTGACTGGTTGACTGACGGGACGGTAGGTCTCGAGCCGCCGCCCTCCGAAAGGGACATTCGGCTCAATCTTCCCGAGTTGCTCAATCGACGGGGATGGCGAAGTCCGTTCCTTCCCAGCGGCCCGCGTCGGGCCAGTTGAGCGTGAAACGCACGGTGTGGCCCTCGGCCACGCCGCTCGTGGGCAGGTCCGCGAGGTGTACTCCCAGCCCGGTGTGCATGTTCGTGAGTGCCGCAATGTGCGGACGACGATTTCGTTCGGATGCCCTCGTCACAGACCAGGGCATCTGAGCGGCGATTCGGCCCTGGGGGTCAGTTCGAATCCGGACGCAGGACCGGCACACGGCCGTCCGTCACCATTTCGTCCCGCGTCGCATTTCGTAACGAGCGTGGTGCATCCGGCCTGTCGACAAAGGCCGCTGGCGGTACGCCGGCGAGCATCAGGTCGTTGACGATCTTTTCGCGCTCGAGATCGCCCTGCCGTTCCACCCGGTGTGTGAAGGATTGTTCTCTCGGATCGAACTTGACGCCGATGTCGTGCCAGCCGCGACTGATCCTTTCGGCCGGCGTCTACGGCCGAGGTGCATCGTGCGGGCTTCGAACTGGCAAGACTTCTGCGTGTGGTTGCCTTGCGCCTCTGAAGGTGAATTTGAAAGAGAGCGATCCCATGACTGATTGCTTCGTTCGCGCCCGGTTGGCTGGGCTCGTAGCCGTGGCTGGCGTCCTGTTGAGCGGACAGCCAGCCGACGCGCAGTACTTCGGCCGCAACAAGGTTCAGTACCGGGACTTCAAGTTCGAGGTGCTCAAGACTGAACATTTCGACGTGTACTTCTATCCCCAGGAGCGGGAGGCGACCCAGGAGGCGGCGCGGATGGCCGAGCGCTGGTACGCCCGCCTGTCGACGCTGCTCGACCACCGGCTCAGCGACCGGCAGCCGCTCGTGCTGTACGCGTCGCACGCCGACTTCGAGCAGACCAACATTCTGCAGGGGCAAATCAGCGAGGGCGTCGGCGGCGTCACCGAGTCGATCAAGCGCCGGATCGTCCTGCCGATCGCCGGCACGCTGGCCGACACCGATCACGTCATCGGCCACGAGCTCGTGCATGCCTTCCAGTACGACATCGCCGCCAGGTACCAGGAGCAGCCCGGCCGCTCCGGGATGGAGGCGCTCCCGCTTTGGATGGTCGAGGGCATGGCCGAATACCTGTCCATCGGCGCGGTCGATGCGCACACGGCCATGTGGATCCGCGACGCCTCGCGCGGCGAGACGCTGCCGGAGATCCGCAGGCTCGACGATCCGAGGCTGTTTCCCTACCGCTGGGGCCAGGCGCTGTGGGCGTACCTCGCCGGCCGCTGGGGTGACGACATCGTCTCGACCGTGTTTCTCGAATCGCTGCGCACGGGCGACGCCATCCGCGGGATCGAGGGCGTGACGCACGTGCCCATCACGGAGCTCACGACCCAGTGGCACGAAGCGATTCACGCGCAGTACGGCCCGGTGCTCGACGTCACCCGCACCGTCTCCACCTACGGCCGACGGCTCTCCGACCGGGGCGAGACGAGCAACGAGCAGGCCATGAGCGTGTCGCCGGTGCTCAGCCCCAGCGGCCGCGAGGTCGTGTTCTTTTCGCAGCGGCGGCTCCTCTCGATCGACCTGTATCTGGCCGACGTGGAGACGGGGCGGATCATCCGGCGCCTGACCGACACGGCGACCGACGAGCACTTCACGAGTCTGCAGTTCATCAGCTCGGCCGGCTCGTGGCACCCTGGAGGCCACCAGTTCGTCTTCGGCGGCATCACCGCCGGCCAGGCCACCTTGGCGATCATCGACACCGACAGCGGCAGGCTGCTTCGCGAGAAGCGGTTCCCCGAACTGGGCGAGATTCTGAATCCGTCGTGGTCGCCCGACGGCCGATTGATCGCGTTCTCGGCCACCGACGGGGCGCATGCGGACTTGTTCATCTACGATCTCAATGCCGACACCGTGCGGCAGCTCACGCGCGACTCGTATGCCGACCTGCAACCGGCCTGGTCGCCCGACGCGAAACGGCTGGCGTTCGTGACCGATCGCTATAGCACCAACCTGGAGCGCCTCGAGCCCGGCCGCACGGAACTGGCCCTGGTCGAGGTCGAGAGCGGACGCCTGACGGCGCTGCCGACGTTCCCGCAGGGCAAGAGCATCAACCCGCAGTGGGCGCCAGACGGCCAGCGCATCTCGTTCCTGTCGGATCGCACCGGGATCACCAACATCTACACCGTCGACGTGGGATCGGGCCACATCGTTCAGCTCACGAATCTGAACACGGGCGCGAGCGGCATCACGGCGCTCAGCCCGGCGCTCTCCTCGTCGATCGACGCCAAGCGGCTGGCGTTCAGCGCGTACGACAACGGAGACCTCAGCGTCTACATCATCGACAATCCGGATCTGGCCGGGACGGCGCCCCTCGCTCCGCTGGAACGGGTGGCCGCCGACGCGCTGCCCCCGCAGCAGCGCACGACCCGGACGCTGGAAGCGATGCTGGCCGATGCCACGACGGGCCTGCCGCCGCCCACGGCGGCCGCCGAGCCCTACGCGCCGCGGCTCTCGCTCGATTGGGTGGGACAGCCCTACGTCTCGGCTGGCATCAGCCAGTTCGGGCCGAGCTTTGGCGGCGGCCTGTCGTTCCTGTGGAGCGACATGCTCGGCAACCACAATCTGCTGGCCGGCGTCGATCTGAACACGTATGGCATGAAGTTCAGCTCGATCGCCAAGAACACCGGCGGGCTCGTCGCCTACCAGAACCTGACGCACCGGTGGAACTGGGGCGTCAGCGCCCAGCAGGCGCCGTACGTCGTGGGCGGGTTCCGGAGCGGCTTCGGCTCGGCCAACGGCGCGCTGGCCCTCGCGCAGGAAACCATCATCCAGCGGCAGACGTACCGCAGCCTGCAAGGCGTCACCGCGTACCCGTTCAGCCGCACGCGCCGGCTCGAGTTCTCCGGCGGCTTCGATCGGATCGCCTTCGAGCAGGAGGTGCAGACGCAGCTCTTTTCGCCCACGACGGGCCGGTTGATCAGCGACGAGACCGTGACGACGTCGCTGGCCGAGCCGCTCAACCTGGGCACGGCCGCGGTCGCGGCCGTGAGCGACAGCTCGGTGTTCGGCGCCACGAGCCCGATCGCCGGCGCGCGCTCGCGGTTCTCCGTGGCCCCGACCACCGGCTCGATCTCGTTCACGGGCCTGACCGCCGACTACCGGCGCTACTTCATGCCGGTGGACTTCTACACGATCGCCAGCCGCGTGATGCACTTCGGCCGCTACGGCGGCGACAGCGAGAACACCCGGATCCTGCCGCTGTTTGTCGGCTACCCCCAGCTCGTGCGCGGGTACGGCATCGGCTCGTTCTCGGCAAACGAATGTACCGTCACCGGATCGACCGGCTGCCCGGAGTTCGACCGCATGCTCGGCTCGCGGATCCTCGTCGGCAACCTCGAGTTCCGCTTCCCGCTGCTGCGGCCCTTCGGCGTGCGGTCGCGGATGTACGGCCCGGTGCCGATCGAGGTCGGGGTGTTCGCCGATGGCGGCGTGGCGTGGAACAGCGGCGAGCGCCCCGATTTCCTCGGGGGCGATCGCACTGGTGTGTCGAGCGCCGGCGTCACGTTCCGGATCAACCTGTTCAGTTTCGCGGTCGGGCAGCTCGACGTCGTGCGACCGTTCCAGCGCCCCCAGCAGGGGTGGATGTGGCAGTTCTCGCTCACGCCCGGTTTCTGAGTGTGGAGTACCAACGCCTTCGTCCCCGGCGTCCCGGAAGAGCTACATCGCACCGATGAGATAAGGTCGCTTCTCGTGTTGCCGCGGTCAGTCAATCGTCGCCGCCGCGCGCGCGATGGCGAGCGACGATCCCTGCGCCACGGAGTCGTAGTTGGCGCCGAACCTGAACGCGCAGGATTCCCCATCACGACGCGCCGCGTTTGTCGCCCAGTCAGTGCGAGACCCGTCTACGTTCCAGGGATCAGAGACTCGTATCTACCACTCCTGACGGCCATGTTGCGCGTATCGAGGAAACGCACGACCGCAAGAGCCTCGCGACCATTTTCGGCAGAGAGACCGTTGTGGCATAGTCGGTCCATGCCTGGAGAGCCAACGGCTACGGAATACCGCCTCCTCGTCCAGCATTCGCCGGTCATGATCTGGCGCTCCGGGCTGGACGCGCTGTGCGATTACTTCAACGAAACCTGGCTCGCGTTCACGGGCCGGACGCTCGAGCAGGAGATGGGCGACGGATGGGCCGAGGGCGTCCACCCGGACGACTTGGAGCGTTGCGTGGCCCATTACCTCGACCATTTCCACCGGCAGGAACCGTTCGAGATGGAGTACCGCCTCCGCCGCCACGACGGTGTGTACCGCTGGATCTTCGATCGCGGTGTTCCCTTTACAGACGACACGGAAGCGTTCGCGGGGTTCATCGGGAGCTGTATCGACGTCGACGAGCGCCGCAGGGCGCAGGAGGCGCAGCAGCACCACAACCAGGAGCAACTCGCGGTGGCCCGGGACTTCGAGAAATGGATTCTCACGATCGTCAGTCACGATATTCGCGATCCGCTCGGGACGATTCTGTTGGCCGCGCGGCGCCTTCAGGACATTTCCGAACCGCTGGGCCCGGAGAGGAAGCACGCCGACATCGTCGAACGCGGCGTGCACCGAATTCAACACATCGTCGAAGACCTCCTCGACCTGGCGCGAGAACGGGAAGGCGCTGGCATTCCGATCGACCCGAAGCCCATGGATATGCGCGGCGCGTGCCGACAGATCATCGACGAGCTCGAAGCCATCGCGCAGGATCGCCAGATCACATCCACGGCACGCCTGATTCTCCCGTGCGGCTGCGCCTGACGGGCGACGAGCGGCAGGTCGCTGTGGACGTACACAATCGCGGCACGATCCCGAGCGAACTGTTGCCGCGTATCTTTGAGCCATTCCGCTCAGGCCGTCACTCCGCGAGCCGTGGCGGTGGCCTCGGTCTCGGTCTCTTCATTGCGAAGGCGATCGCGCGCGCGCATGGCGGCCTCGAGGTCAACTCTTCGGACGGCGAAACGACGTTTCGGCTCGTCTTACCGCGTCAGACGCAGACCGCCGCCGCTCCGGCGTGACTCCCACCTTGGAGGCCAACCGGTGTCTAGAGGCCCAGACCAGGCAGAATCACGCCCATCCGCTTCGCGATCGGTAACGCTTCGTCGATCGCGATCGCGATCGCTCCACGCGCCATGCGCTGTGACAGGTCCTCGCCCTCGACCAGCTCCATGACGAGGGCGCGCACCCCGCTGGATTCTTCAAGGGGCGTGCGCGAACGAGTCAAGCAGGACGCTCGTAGCTTCTGGACAGATGTGAGCGTATGTGAGTATGATACGAGTCTAAAGTGAGTGTGATGAGAGTATGGCTAGAGTGCAACCCGTCCTGAGCGCGACTGAACTGGCTCTGGTTGACCAGATGGCCGAATTGACGCATTCGAAGCGCACCGACGTGATCAAGAATGCGCTAGCCGTGTACCACTGGTTCGTGCGGCAAGCGTTGACCGGTGGCCGGGTGATCGCGCGGAAGCCAACGGGCGAGGAGGTTGCGCTGGAGACCGCCGAATTGAGTGCTCTGGAAGGGAAAGGCAACCGCCTCAGCCCGGAGGAGCTGGGGCTACTGGCGAAGGATCTCGCAGCAGCATCCGATCCGGTCGACGCCGCCCGGATCAAGGAGCGGTTGACGCGCGGCTTCTACGGCATCTGAGCGGCCGTGCCGAAGGTCCGCCGACAGAATCTTCCGCCCGCGCTGTTTCATCACCTGCTCGAACGCATTCAGAGCCGGAAGATCCCTGCGACGCAGCTTGAGTTGCTCGCGACATGGCTCGACACGGAGCCCGATGTGCCCGAAGGTGGGTGGTACAAGCGCTTCTCCGCCATGACCGTGTGCGGCGAGGGTGAGTTGATCAAGACGTTTCTGCTGCCCGGGCAGACGCCGAAGGGGAAGCGGGTCCCGTAAGTTCGATCCAGCACGGGCCGGCCTCCACGACGTCGCGCAGCGGACGGCCGTCGACGTATTCCATGGCGATGAACGCCCGGCCGTTGTCTTCGCCGACCTCGTAGATCGTGCAGATGTTCGGGTGATTCGGCGCGGACGCGCTGCGTGCCTCGCGCATCAGCTGCGCGCGCGACGACTCATCCTCCATGGGCGATCCCAGGACCTTGAGAATAATGCCCCTTCTCCGCCGCGACCTTCGCCGACGGCGTGCGAGCATCTGACATCCGACCGCTCGCAAGCCCTTGATTTGAAAGCGGAGAGATGTGCCCGGGTGGTGCTGCTCCATGTGGTCGAGTCGCTGACGGACTGGCCTACCTGATGACCGAACCGTCGGTCGGCAATCTCCGTCAGCGTGATCGGCGCGGAGGTTCCTGGATCGGCGGCTCGCTCGGCGGCGCTCCCTGGCGGGCGGCAGCTCTGTGTCCGGAGGGGGCTCGACCGGCGGAGGGTTCGGATCATCTGGCGGCTCGACCGCCGGCTCCAACGGTCGCGGATCCTGCACGGGCGCAGGCGTGGGACGAGGGTCCTGCACTGGCGCCGGGTTCGGTCCCTCGGGGCTCGTCGTCATCACCCTGGCAAGCCTATATGATGACGCCTGGTCGAACGTCGGTTGACCGGGAAGACGATACCGTGCGCGCGCTGAGCCACCTGAGCAAGGAGCCCGTGGTGGTCATTGGAGGCGATGCAGCTGGCATGAGCGCCGCGTCCAAGATCCGCCGCGAGCAGCCCGGACGGCCGATCGTCGTGTTCGAGCGGAGCGCGCACACGTCGTACTCGGCCTGCGGCATCCCTTATTACGTCAGCGGTCTCGTGGCGAGCGCAGACGCACTCGTCGCGCGTTCGCCCGAAACGTTCCGCCAGAAATACGCGATCGACGTGCGGACCAATCACGACGTCACCGACGTCGACATCGAAGGGCGGCGCGTCAGGGTCCGCGCGCCCGGTGAGGACGCGGAGTTCTGGGAGCCGTACGGCGAGCTGCTCATCGCCACGGGCGCGCTGCCCGTGTGGCCCGATCTTCCGGGTGGTCAGGCGAACGGCATCTTCGGCCTCTCCACGCTGGCGAGTGGCATCGCCGTTCATCGCTACCTGGATCGCGAGCGGCCACGGGCCGCGGTGATCGTGGGTGGCGGGTACATCGGCCTCGAGATGGCCGAGGCGCTGGTACGGCGCGGGCTCGATGTCGCGCTGGTAGAGCGAGCGAAGGAGGTGATGGGCACGCTCGACCCTGACATGGGAGCGCTCGTCTCGGCTGCGCTTCGCGAGATCGGCGTCGCCCTCTATCTCGAGGAGAGCGCCACGGGATTCGAAACAGCCGACGGCCGGGTCTCCGCGGTGGTGACCGACCACCGTACGCTCCCGACCGACCTCGTCATCCTCGGGCTCGGCGTGACGCCCAATACGCAACTGCTGAAAGAGACGGGGATGGCGCTCGGAGACACTGGCGCCATCCGCGTGGACGAACGGCTGCAGACCTCGGTGGCCGGCGTCTGGGCCGCTGGCGACTGTGCCGAGTCGCGGCACCGGGTCAGCGGGCAGCAGGTGCACATCGCGCTCGGGACGGTCGCCAACAAACACGGGCTCGTGGCTGGCACGAACATCGCGGGTGGCGACGCCACGTTTCCGGGGGTGGTCGGGACGGCGGTCAGCAAGATCTGCGAGTACGAGGTGGCGCGAACAGGTCTCCAGGAGCATGAATGCCGGGCGCTCGGATGGGACTGTGCGGTCGCCACCATCGAGAGCCGGACGCGAGCCGGATACTATCCGGGTGCCGGCGTGATCACCGTCAAACTCATCGGCGAGCGCGGCTCGGGGCGGCTGCTCGGTGGACAAATCGTCGGCGTCGAAGGTGCCGCCAAGCGCATCGACGTCGTGGCCACCGCGCTGACGGCTGGCATGACCGCCGAAGACGTGGTCGGGCTCGATCTGTCCTACGCTCCGCCGTTCTCGCCGGTGTGGGATCCCGTTCAGACCGCTGCGCGCCGGCTCGTCAAGGCACTTTGATGTGACGGCCTCTACGGCATCTGCGAGAAGAGACGCTCGACGTCCTCTCGCCGGCACCTGTCGCGGCGGATGCTGGAGCAGCACTACTCGCACAGGCTTAGCCGCGTACTAGCCGATGTGCATCGGTACGCATTGCAATGCGATGAATCGAGTCGTGTACAAGGGTCGACGAGCTTGTTCTGGAAGCGGCTACAGCCGCGCTGACGACTGACCCGCGTCGCCACCAATGGCGATGACGACCGCCCCCAGGCGCTGTTCGGTCTCGACCAGGCGATGCGCGGCGGGCGCCTGCTCCATCGGAAACACCCTGTCGACGATCGGACTAATCTTTCCGCTCTCAATCATCTCCACGAGCGCCATCAGCTCCTCTCTCGACTCTCGCGCGAATGCGAACGTCGCCGTCTTGGTCGTGAACCGAGTGGTGAGCGGCGAGCGCAGCATGACCAACAGGCGGGGATTACCGCACAGATAGCGCCCCTTGGCGTTGAGCGCCTTGATACAGGCGGTATAGGAGCTCCTGGGAACCATATCGAAGATGACGTCGTAGGTCTGGCCGCGGCCCGCGAAATCCTCCTTCGTATAGTCGACGAAGTGATCCGCGCCAAGTCGACGCACCACGCCCTCCTTGATGGTGGTGTCAACAGCCGTGACTTCCGCGCCCATGGACTTGGCGATCTGCACCGCATGCAAGCCGATGCTGCCGCCCGCGCCGTTGATGAGCACCCGTTCTCCCGCGCGGATGCTCGCCAGGCGCATGAAGTGCAGGGCGTTTAGCCCACCCAGCGGTACCCCGGCGGCTTCCGCGAAACTCATGTTCCGGGGCTTGGCGACGATCGTCGAGCGCGCCGGCAGGGCGACGTACTCGCCATAGGCGCCGAAGCGCAGCCCGGCCGTGCCGTACACCTGGTCGCCGACCGCGAACGTAGTGACGTCTTTCCCGAGCGCTGCGATCTCTCCGGAGAAATAGCCACCGAGGATCTGGCGCCTGGGTCGTCTCACGCCGACTGCGATCCGTAGCGGGAGCCAGAACCACTTCACCGAGAACGTGAAGCTGCGCATCTCACAATCGGCTTTCGTCGCTTCCGCTGCCCGCACGCGGATCAGGACTTCATCGTCCTTCGGCTCGGGCGTTCTCACTTCACGGAGCTGCAGAACATCGGGTGGCCCGTACCGTGAGTAGGTGATCGCCCTCATGGGTTCTGGTACACATCCTGGATCTCCTCGATCCCGAAGCGCCCGCAAACAGACTCATCCCCGATCGCAATCCGGTACCCACAATCGAGGCGGTGGTGCTCTTCTGCTCCAACTCGGGGGGCGCCTACGCAAGCCTCTCTAGCCATGGATCATCCTCCGTGGATAGCCGTGATAGGTCGAGCGTTTCATCCAGTGGGAGCGCCGGGGTGCGGGCGGGGAACGCCAGACTCCTCCTCCGCGGCGGCGCGCTGAAGGGGAAGTGGCGTTGGTCCCTTTTCGATCCACGATTCGGCGTCGCACAGGAATCAACCGGGGATCGTTCATGTCTCTCCATCGGTTGAAATGACCTCCAGGCTATCGCGACGACAACCAGTGCTCGTCCAGTCGGTCAAGCAGTCGGGCGTCACTGATGATCGTGGTATTGGTCAAGAGCGCGCTGGCCGCACGCAACGCTGGATAGATGCGGATCTCGGCCCCATACACTGGACCGCCTCCCGCATGGCACACGTACTCGTGGCCCGCATGGCGGCCCGTGAACCAGGAGAGTGCGTGGCCCGTGGGCACACCAGACGTCAGCGTCTGCGGCGCGAAGAAGGCGTCGTAGGCCTCGAACGGGAGCAGCCGTCGATCGCGCGTGGCGAGCCCCCTCAGAAGCGGGGCCCAGCCCAGCACGTTGCCCTTCAGTCCTCCATAGGCCGCGCCATCCAGATGAAACGGGCGATAGCGAATCCATGCGCCTTCTTTTGAACGGAGATGCGCGGGATCGGGAAGGAAGCCAATGAAGATCCCAAGACGAGACCAGCGCCGGGTGTACCCCGTGGCGTGCCCACTCCTTGGAATGTCGAAGTCGAGATACGCTCCGGTACCCGGATCGTTGCACTGCACGACGTCGAGGATGCGCCCACGCACGAACTCGGCGTAGGTGCACTTGGCCACGACCTCAATCAACCGGCCGAGCAGCAGAAATCCGATGTTGGAGTATCGGGCCCGGCGTCCAGGCGCGGCACACGTGCGGTGCGTGCGCAACACGCGATCCAGGAACGCCGCTGCGTCGAAGCGTGGATCTTCGTCGTCGGCGTGGACCCACGAGAGAGGCATGGGGTTTGGCAGTCCGGCCTGATGGCTGAGGACCTGCCGCACGGTCGCGCCGTTCCGATACGGGATATCGGGCAGGTAGGTCGTCAGGGGCGCGTCGAGTTCGATACGCCCCTCAGCGACGAGCTGCAGCACGGCCAACGCAGTGACCGGTTTCGTGGTGGAGAAACAGTGAAATGTCGTTCGAGGCGTCACGCTCGTCGGCGGCGCGCGATGCGCCAACCCCGTGCAGACGATGGAGGTCTCGCCTGTCGCCGTGTACCGCCAGTACTGCGTGCCCTCCTGGTGCGTGAATCGGTCATCCACTCAATGTGACTCCCTGGCAGCGCGGATCGCAGCTTAGTTACCGCGCATCACTGCAGCGGCTCGCTGCCCGCGTCCACCATTGACGAGAGATTCGGCCGCATGCTTATTCTGTCGTCATCCCGCGGCTCCTGGAGGCATGATGAACGCCACGCTGCCAACGTCACGCGATGTTGTGTCCCTGATCGAACGAGCGGCTTTGGCTCCCTCGAGCCACAATACGCAGCCGTGGCGTTTCCGCATCACCGGAGCCACCGTGGATCTCTTCGCGGATCCGACGCGAGCCCTACCGGTCAACGATCCCGACGATCGCGAGCTGACGATCAGCTGCGGGTGTGCGCTGATGAACCTTCGGGTCGCCGCCGCCGCCCGTGGACTGGACCCAGAAGTCACGTTACTCCCACGTCGTGAGGAGCCGGAATGGCTGGCGCACGTCCGCCTGGGACCGGAGGGCGCCGCGGCCGGGGCAGAGGCAGTGCTCTCCCAACAGATCGAACGACGGCACACGTACCGCAAGCGGTTTCGCCCACATCCGGTCAGCGCGGCGACGATTGAGCGGCTTGTGGCGGCGGCCGCCACGGAGGGGGGCTGGTTGCATCCCGTGCTGGCGGAGCCCGACCGCCAGTGGCTCGCGCAACTGGTCGCCGAGGGTGATGCCCAGCGGTGGGCGAACCCGAGCTGGCGACGCGAACTGGCGGCGTGGATGCATCCCCGACGACGGGGCGATGGTCTGACGGTGTCGGCGCTGGCCGCGCCGATCGCGCATGCCGTCGTGCGCACGTTCGACATGGGGCGGGGCATCGCGGCCAAGGATCGGGAACTGGCCGACGCGTCGCCGCTACTGGCCATCCTCGGCACCGAGCGCGACGAGATTCGGGATTGGCTGTTGGCGGGTCAGTCGCTGGAACGCGTGCTCTTGACCGCCTGCCAGGCCGGCCTTCAAGCGTCGTTCCTCAATCAGCCGGTACAAGTCCCGGCGTTACGTCCCAAACTCCGTGACGTGGCTGGTCGCAGTGTCCACCAGGTGGTGCTAGGGTTGGGCGAGCCGGTGGACGAGCCCGTTGCCGCGCCACGCCGCGCCGTTGCGGACATCGTGGAAGCGCCGCAATGACCCGGCGACCTCGCATCACACAGATGCTGAATGTCCTGCTCGTCATCGTCGCCGCGCTCGTCCTGGTCGTCGTCGCGACCCGGTGGTATGGGTCGTCCCGCTGGGCCGCCCGGACGCAGGTCTTGCGATCCGAACTCGCCGCCGCCCGCGTGCCGATTACAGCGCGGGCCGTCGACTTTGCGGAGCTCGAAGGACTGCCGGCGCCGGTTCAGCGCTTCTTCAGAGCGGTCCTCACGGAGGGCCACCCCGTCATCACGGCTGTCCATCTGCGCCACACCGGCACCTTCAACATGTCGGAGACGGCAGAGCAGTGGAGGGCGTTCACGTCCGATCAGCAGGTGGTCATCCAGCGCCCCGGCTTTGATTGGGACGGACGCATCGCCATGCTGCCGGGCCTGCCGGTACACGTCCACGACGCGTACGTGGCGGGTGAAGGCGTGCTGCACGCGTCTCTGCTGGGCGCCATCCCCCTGGCAGACCTCCGCGGCGGAGGCGACATCGCTCAGGGCGAGCTGATGCGCTTCCTCGCCGAGGCGACGTGGTATCCGACGGCGCTCCTCCCGAGCGAGGGCGTGCGGTGGACGGGTCTCGACGACCGGTCGGCGTCGGCCAGCCTGACTGACGGAGCGGCGTCAGTCACCCTGCGGTTCACGTTCCATCCTGACGGGCCCGTCGACACGGTCTTCGCCGAGGCGCGGGCGCGCACGGTGGGCGGCGCGCTGGCCCCCACGCCATGGCAAGGCCGCTTCTGGAACTATGAGGATCGCGGCGGCGTGCGCGTGCCGATCGATGGTGAAGTGGCGTGGTTGTTGCCAGGGGGCCCGAAACCGTACTGGCGCGGCCACATGACCGAGATCGCGTTCCAGTTCGCGCAGTGATCGAGCGCGTCGCGGCTACACGGGCGACGCGGCAGCCGGCACGGCTCCAGTTGACCTTTGCCTGCGAGCTGGACGCAGTTCGACTCACAGCGCTTGTTGCCGATGCCACGGTGCTGGAGGCGCTCCGCCGCCTCGGGGCGCGGGTCACGCTGATGCTTTCCGACTTCAGTCCCGCCCGGGCTGACGCCGTACGTGCACTGAACGCGGCCCGCATTCCCGTCGTCGGCATCCCGCTCATGCCGTACGAGGACGGCTACTACTTCACCATCGACAATGCCTCGCGAGCACTCGCCCGCTATGACGAGTGGCGATCCTGGACGGCCCGCCACGGGTTGGTGTGGGCAGGCGTGGGCCTCGATATCGAACCCGAAGCGCGCGTCTACGAGCAGATCATGCGGAACCCCTGGGGGCTCCTGCCGATGCTCGGCCCGCGCCTCTTCACCGGACGCCTGCTTCGCGAGGCACAGGTCGCCTACACCGCGCTCGTCGAGCGCATCCGGGCCGATGGGTACCGCGTCGAGAACTACCAGTTTCCCCTCATCACAGACGAGCGTCGAGCCGGATCCACGTTGCTACAGCGCCTGCTCGGTCTCGTCGACGTCGCCACCGATCGGGAAGTCTGGATGCTGTACAGCTCGGTGATGCGGCGTATCGGCCCAGCGCTGTTGTGGGTCTACGGCGCGGAAGCGAAGGCCATTGCCGTCGGCACAACGGGCGGAGGCCCCGACATTCCCAGTCATCCGCAAATCCCCGCCCTGAGTTGGGACGAGCTCGCGAGAGACCTGGCGCTGGCATCGCGTTGGACGACCGACATCTACATCCACAGTCTCGAGGGCTGCGTCTCGAATGGCTTTCTCGAGCGGCTGCAGTCGTACGATGTGCTCCCGGCTCCTGAGGCGCCGCGGGGCGTGCTGGTGGTCAGGGCCCTTCGTGCCGCCCTGCGGATGGTCCTCTGGGGCACGGCTCACCCGTGGTGGACGCTCGGCGTCCTCGGCGGTGTGTTCCTGCTCGTGGCGTACGGCGTGCGGTAAAGGATCACGTGAGAGCGGGAGCCCGAGGAGAACGACCAGACCCAGTGCGACCGCCCCAGCGCGATTGCTGGTACGGTCGGCGTGGAGGCACTTGCTCGCGAGGCCTGCGTCGCGTCACGATGCGGAGGGACATCGATGCTCAAACGGTTCCTGCCCTGGCTCGCCATCGCGTTGGCAATTGTCGCCGCCGGAACCTCGGCCCTGTACGTCCGCGACATGCGTCGCGCCTATGAGCGGATTCGTGGCAAGAGCACGATCGTGTCGTCGCCGTTCGGCGACATCGAATTCGCCGAAGGGGGGATGGGGCCCGCGGTGCTCGTGATTCACGGGAGTGGCGGCGGCTTCGACCAAGGCGAGCTCATCGTCCGAGCCGTGCTCGGGGACGGCTTCCACTGGATCGCGCCGTCCCGCTTCGGGTATCTGCGCTCGACGTTTCGCGCGGGGGCCACCTTCGACGAACAGGCACACGCCTACGCGTATTTGCTCGACCACCTGCGCATGCAGAACGCGGCCGTTGTCGCCCTGTCGCATGGCGGCCCATCCGCGCTTCTCTTTGCCGCGCTGCACCCCGACCGCGTAACCTCTCTGACGCTGATTTCGGCCGGTGTCGCCTCGTCCACCGACGCGAATCAATCGGAGGCGAATCAGAAGGGCAATGCGTTGACCGCGATCTTTCGGCGCGATTACCGGTACTGGGCTGCCACGACCGCGTTTCGGAACTGGTTCCTGGAGCTGATGGGCGTCACCGACGCGGTCATCGCCGACCTGACCCCTGGGCAGCGGGAGCTGGCGGATCAGGTGATCGACTTCATGAATCCCGTGTCCCCGCGGTCGGCCGGCGTGATGTTCGACAACAGGGCGGCCATGCCGAACGAGCGGATCGCGGCGATACGCGCCCCGACGCTGATCCTGCACGCGAAGGACGATACCTTGCAGCTCTACCGCAACGCCGAGTTTGCCGCCGTCACGATTCCTCGGGCACGGCTGGTCAGCTTCGAGCGAGGGGGCCATCTCGTCATGGCAGTCCAGCAAGCGACCATCCGGACGCTGATCGAAGAACATATCCTCGCCCACGCCAACCAGTGAGACCCGATTCCGCAGGAGGGTTCACGCCGAACGGATGACCAGGGTCGTCATGGACGACTCGCGACCGCGTACGTGGGTCCGGGGAGCACGTCTCGTGCCGCACCGTCCGTCGAGCGTCCCTCATCGGATTCTTGAGTCGCAGCCTGCCGAACGAAAGAGAGTCAGCCTGCCGAACGAAAGAGAGCCATCGAAGCACAGATGGGTTCACGGGCACGATTACTGCGGTGAGGTGTGGCATCGACGTCCGCGTTGAACGGCGGCTGGAGACTGAGCTGGGTCGACTCCGAACCGAGGGGGGAAAACTCCGCGATGACCGCCGAAATTTCCAGCACCACAGGGCCGCGTCGTCGTGAGCAAGGGGCACTAGATGCAGACGCACGACGTGGCGCAGCTGAGGCATTCCGGAGGCAGGTTCGTCGTGACGTTCGTCCGCCGGAACCCCGTGGTCAGGTTTTTTGTGTTGGCGTACGGCCTCTCTTGGGCCTACTGGATTCCGCTCGCGCTGGCTGGCGTTCGCACGGCTCCAGGGTCTAACGCGACGCATGAGCCAGGGTTGCTGGGCCCTGCGCTCGCCGCGTTCATCGTCACGGGATTGACGAAGGGCAGGGCGGGAGTGGTGGCACTGGCCAAGCGACTCGTACTGGTCTCCCGGCCGACGTCGCGGTTTCTCCTCTACAGTTTCAGCCCGCTGATCTTTCTCGGACTCGCCATTGTAGTGGCCCTCGCGATGCGTGCACCGCTGCCGCCCTGGAGCGACTTCGCCATCTATTCTGGCTTGCCGCCCTTGGGGCTGCCGGCGGTCTTGCTACTGGTGCTGCTATTCAACGGGTTCGGTGAAGAAGTTGGTTGGCGCGGCTTCGCGCTTGAGCCGCTCCAACGCCGCCACGGCCCGGCCGCCGGCACGTTGGTCCTGGCCGTCTTGTGGGCTGGATGGCACACCCCGACCTTCTTCGTCGTGGAGACGTACCGGGCGATGACCGTTCCCATGATCGTCGGCGGGTTTGGTTTGGGCATCTGCGCCGGAGCGATCGTGCTGTCGCGCGTCGCGCAGCGGACAGGCGGGAGCATTCTGGCAGCGGCGCTCTGGCACGGCTTCTACAACATGACATCCGCGACTGCGGCGGGTCGCGGCGTGATCGCCGCCGTGACGACCACGTGCGTCATGGTCTGGGCGACGGTCCTGACACCCTTCGTCCCGACACGGCGGTGCTGCCGACACTTGCCGCAGGGGTTGTCAATTGCAGCGTCATGGCACTCTCTTCATCATGTCTGACCGCGTCCAGGATGGCGCGTCCCATCTGCGCGGCGATGGCCTGTCCATCAAACGCAATCGGCTCGCTGTGTGGAGATTGGACGGCATCCGACCTTGATCAATACACGGGATGGTAGGGGTTCCATGTTTCATTCAGTGGTGACACCAGGGCAGCGCTAGTGAATACGAAACGACGACTCGGGTTGGCCGCCCGATGGCTGGTGGCCGGCGTCGGACTCGCCGGCGGGGCGTACGCAACGTACGTCGGCATCACGTGGTATCGCTACGGGCGCGCACCGCGTCCGAGTCCCGATGAGCAGGATGATCTGCTCGACCGATTCATGCCGGCCTACGAGGTCGCCGAGCGTCATCACGTACGCGTTGATGCGCCGGCTGCGGTGACGCTCGCCGCCGCGCAGGACATGGATCTGCTTCACTCGCCGCTTGTGCGCGCGATTATCAGGGGACGCGAGCTGATCCTCGGGGCCAAGCCCGATGACCGGCCGCGGCCACGGGGACTCCTGGCGGAAGTCCAATCGCTGGGATGGGGTGTGCTCGCCGACGTTCCAGGGCGTGAGATTGTCGTGGGCGGCGCCACGAAGCCGTGGGAAGCGAACCCCACGTTCCGGGCGTTGCCGCCCGACGAGTTTCCGGCGTTCAATGAGCCCGGCTACGTGAAGATCGCCTGGACGCTGCGCGCGGACCCGGTTGGCGCTGCCGAATCGATCTTCCGCACCGAAACGCGTGTCATGACGACAGACGCCGCCGCGCGCGCAAAGTTCCGGCGGTACTGGGCCTTCCTCTCGCCGGGCATCATCTTGATCCGATGGATCGCGCTCGGGCCTTTGAAGACGGAGGCCGAGCGCCGTGCGCACGAGAGCAGGCACACAACGGCCGACCGAATGCCGCCGCTGGAGACGGAGAGAGTGCGTCGATGACCGATGCGACTGTCAGCTGCCTGACGGGCTGGTGCGAGCCGAGCGCGTTGTTCTCGATCCGAGAACTCTCTGTGACCGCTGATCCAGGCCCGATTCGAAACCGCTGGGGTCTCGTTCACCACGCCGCGGCTTATACTGAAAGCGCTCGTCCATGGCGCGCCGGCACCGGGAACTGCGCGCCCGTAAGTGATCGCGGCACATTAGGAGGTCTGACACAATTTCTGACACAATTCGGGTTTCGGGCTGCGCCGCTCGCCCGTAAACCGCTGATTCTAAAAACACGGAGAGATGTCCGAGTGGTTGAAGGAGCACGCTTGGAAATTGCTCTGACGGTCTGCGATGGCGTGCTGCAGATTTCGATTACCGTTGCGAAGCCAACCACTTAACGTCGATCGCGTCACATCCATCGATCTCCGCAAAGCTCTGTAGATCTCGCGCAATCGACAGGGTCACGTCACGGTTACGTCACAGTCGAGGCGACCGTGAAGGAGCACGCTATCAGGCGTGTCCTCGTCAGGCGGTCTTCGTCCGAACGACCAGGTCCACGTCACAGTTGAGCACTTGCAGCAGCGCGAGCAGCTGATCGACGGACTTGCGGTAGTTCGTCTGATCGAGCAGTCGATACAGCTGCGCCGCCGACGTCCCGAGCCGGCGCACGATCTCGCGCTTCGAGAGCGGGCTCTCTGCGACTCGCTTCTGTGCTTCAAGTGTCAGTCGGTACAACAGCAGATCGCGGAGGTAGGTGGGATCCTGGTTGTACTCGAGCACCTGTTCGACGTGCACTGTGCCGGTGCGGCCGGAGTGGAGGACGTAGGTAAACGCTTCCCGGCCAGCCTCTGGATCGACGGAGAGCTCCGTGACCGGGTCTTCGGCCGTGGGCGCCGGCTTTGCCTTCGAGAACGGGAACACGAGCTTCTTCGTCGAGGTGCCGACCTCGAACACCTTCTTCCGATTGTTGTGCCTGACAGAGCGGATCTTCACAGCAGTCCCTCAGCCTCCAGCTCGCCAATCAGTTCCAGAACGCGCCGCGTCGCCGCGCCCTTCATCGGTTTCTGATTGTCCAAATCCCATTTCACAATCAGCTTGCCGTCGCGGTAGACGTGCACGTGTCGCGGCGGGTGATCGCCTTTCCACGTGATGAAGACGTAGCCGCCCCGCCGATACTTGCCCACCGATCTAAAATGTTACCACACAAGGTAACAGTTGCGATCGGCGGCCGAGCGTCTGCGCTCGTCGCGAGATCGAGGCTACGTTCTTCGCCGTCGCAGGAGCTGCCTGAGAGGAGTCTTGGTTCCCGCCATTCTGGCGGGATTCCGTCGCTCGCCAGGGTCACATCACAGTTGCGTCACAGGGCCGCGTATTGCGTGATCACCGCGACATCATCCAACCGATCACCCAACCAATCACGAGCGCGAAGACAATGAGAACCGGTGCGTGTTCTCGAAGCCTTCGCTTGAGGGTTGGCCGCCGCCTCACCGGCTGCAGAACGACAGCCCCGCCACGCTGCAACCACTCGATGATGGCATTCGAGGCGACGCGAGCAAGCTCCCGAAGACCCTCGTCGAACGTGGGGTCATCGAAGCTAGTCAGGAAATAGCGCGGCACAAACTCGTCGGCTCGAAACTCGCCACGATGGAAGTGGACACTCCTGACGTCCTGCGCGCGCGCCGGATGTGATCGCAATCGGTCTGCGACATCCTTTCCGAGCAGCGCTTCGACTACGTCGTATACGTTGTGTTCGCGGAACTCGTCGCCTTCGGGTTTCAGCGCTTCGCATGCCGCGACCAAGAACGCGAAGCTCGCTGTTCGAAACTTCGGAAACACTGTTAGCGCCAGCTGATAGAGGCTACCCGACTGCAGGAACTCCTGGCGACGTTCGGGTGTCAGGCCGGAAAACGTCCGCCACAGGGTAAGGATGTCTTCAGGAGGGCGCTGCTCAGAGTCGGCCGTAGTGATCCCGCCAAGTGACCAGTCAGGCCGAGACACCGACCGGAGAGGAATTGGCCTACCACCCGGCGTAGGCATCGTCGCGGCATTCTTGGTTTCGACATATCCGGTCTGGCGCACTTCGCACCTTATGCTGCCATCCGCCGTGGGCGTCCACGTCCAGTCCCGCCTCCCATTCTCGGGAACGGTAACCAGCATGCGAAGGACAACGGTTAGGAAGACTGCAGTCTCTCGGAGAAGAACGTCAAAATTGCTCGACGCGTCGCCCCAGTCGATGCCGTCGACCTGTGAGTCGACGACGATGTACCGGGGGCCGAGAAGCGCCGATTCATCCTGCTCGGACGGTGGTCCGAGCCGGAGACTGTCTCCGAGCCAAAGCTCGCCACGCCAGGGCAAGCCGTCGAAGTGAAGCAGACCTCTTCGATAGAACCGTTGCAGCGTTCCGACTCGGTGGGCTTCTTGGGTCGCTTCGATCAACTCGACCGAAGCGTCGGTCTTTGGTCGAGCCCTAAGCTTCAGCGGCCCATTCCTTCGCCTTTCCCAGACGATGCTGACAATGTCTGACCCGTCTACGCCCTTAACGGAAATCGTCCCGCTGTTCTCGGCTCGCTCAATCTGCTTCAATGCCGAGTGCTGCCAGCCTCGCTTTACACACTCTGCCCCCAGGCGCAGCAGCCATTGATCTGCTTGGTCTCCCGCGACGACGAGTTGGATCGGCCACTCGCCGCCCTCGAATCGGCGATCCTCGATCCGCGACATGCCACCGGACCCGTCAGGGGTGCGGATCTCGGCTCGAGACTTTCTCTTCACCATCTTCATGTCATCGAGGTGGCGCCGCCAGCAACTTCAATAATCAGCCGGGCGGGTGTTCCCCCGAGATGGATCACTGATTGCCGCGCCAGTGCTCTTCGATCGTCCACAGAGGGCTGTTTCCGCTCACTCGGCGGACGAAGGCGATCACGCGCTCATATTCGCGTGAGTCGAACTTCGACCATCGTACCTTCGCGGCCCGTTTCCATTCCCCGGCGTATCCGCCGACGTTACGCGCGGCCAGCGTCCGCAGCAAGACGCCGTCGATTGGCGGGTGGAGACATCGGACTCGTGGATGGTCATGGCTACCGCCGCACACGAAGCGGCCTTTCAGGTAGATATTCACGAGCTTCGCGGCCACGCCGTGGGTGAACGAAAGGCCTTGCTCCTTAGCCTCCCGAATTACCGAGGTTCGCCAACGCCGGTGAGCCTCGTCGACGACTTGAGGTTCGGGGAGTTGCTCGGGCCGCGAGAGGCTCGCGGTGAAACCTGACCCCTCGAGTATCGTGCGTCCCTGTTCGACACCAAACCGACAGTTCACGACCGATGCGGCTCTACATGCCGCCCAGGCTGCGAAGCGATGTTTGTGAAGCTCGATCCCGTAAGGCTGTGTGGTGTCGTCGTGTCTCGACATCTCTATTCTGTCTTGGCTGGACCGGCGAGGCGCTCAAGCGGCGACCGGGAGGTCATTCTGCGATCCAATCACCCACACCTTGGGTCCTTCGAGCACACGCGTGATGAATGCGGTCTCGTTCTTTGCTCGTTTTGAAACTCCGCCGCGCTATAGACCGTCAGCGATCACGGCGAGCTGCTCGACGCCAATCAGTGCCGGCGCCTATTCGACCTTTCCGGAGCGGTGACAGGCAGCGTCGATGGCGCGTCGGTCTCGAAGGATATGGCGCCGGTCTTTCCGATGCCGAACGTCCGATCTTCGAGGAGCTCAACGCCCGGAACGGTCGATGGTTCGACCTCGAGATCGAGAAGCTCGAACGCTGGACGGGGGATCGGCGCGACGGTCTGAAAGGATCGCTGGACGATCTTGACGTCCGTATCAAAGAGGCGAAGAAGGCCGCCCGATTTGCGCCCAGTCTGCCCGAGAAGCTTCGGCTCCAACGTGAGGTCAAGACCCTGGAGAGCCGGCGAGACGAAGCGTGGCGCGCGTTCGACCAGGCGAGCCGCGAGCTCGAGGGCGACAAGGAGAAGCTGCTGGACGACATCGAGCGGCGGCTGACCGCTGATATCCACCGCGAGCCACTTTTCACTCTCCGTTGGCGGCTCGTGTGACCTGTTGACGACATCGACACGTTCCAGCGATATGTCGATCAAATCGCCAATCATCGACATATTGCGCTAACATGTCGA
>Ga0187893_10002349_pt1 | contig 41857 bp, 28 predicted proteins | sample MA1701074metaG_FD_139574 | JGI IMG/M metagenome (GOLD analysis project Ga0187893, IMG submission 139574) | White microbial mat communities from a basaltic lava cave in the Kipuka Kanohina Cave System on the Island of Hawaii, USA - MA170107-4 metaG ...
CGTTCTTTTGCTTCATCAATCATGTTTTTCCAGCCGCACAGAAAAAAGCCGGCGTTTTGCTTGCCGGCGCAATGCTCTTCATATATGGCATGCACATAACCTTTCCGGCCCTCCCATTCTTCTCTTGATAAAGTAGGTATGTAATGATAATTGTCCAGTTGGATATTTTTCATTTCATCATAATACAACAGATCTTTTTGTGTGCGGACCCCAAAGATCACATAGATATTGCGATGCGGAATATTGTGACGGTAGATATGATGCACCATACTTCTGAACGGCGCAATGCCGGTACCCGTGCAAACAAGAAAAAGATCTTTTTGTAAATTTTCTTCATGCAATACAAAAACACCTTGCGGCCCGCGAAGTATCAATTCACTTCCTACTTCTACATTTTTAAATAACCAGGGAGTACCGGCTCCATCTTCTACCAACACGATTACTAATTCTATTACATTAGTGCCATCGGGCCAACTGGCTATTGAATAACTGCGCCATCGCTTAGCCGGTTTTTCATGAATGGGAAGATCCAATGTTACAAACTGACCCGGTACAAAATCAAAAGAATTTAACTCCGGTATTTCTATCCAGTATCTTCTTGTATTATATGTTTCATTCTCTATCCGAATGACTTTTCCGGTGCGCCAGGGTTGTATGGCCATTGCAATCAATTTAACGTGGAAGATACTAAAGAGAAATTTAATTAGCCAAATTAGCCAGCTTCATCATATTTGAGCTTATCCCCCTTGGGGGATTATAGGGAGGCCTTGTTTTCCACAAAAAAATGAGTTGGCATAGTAGTTGGGTTTCACCGCACAGCAACCTTCTTTACTGTAATGATGAGAAGTGAATCGGGCAATTTCATTCTTAACAATAAAACAGTTTCATTATGAAGAAGCGTATGCTATCTTTTGGAATCATTGCAGCATCAGCCGCCGGTCTTTTTGCTTTTACTGCCGTTACTCAGTCATCCATTACCGGCAAAGTAACTCCTGCAGAAGGAGCAGAAACAGTATGGGCCATCAGCGGCACTGATTCAACAAAGGCCGCTGTCAGTGCCGGCGCCTTTGCCATACAAGTAAAACCAGGCAGCTACAAAGTGCTGGTTGATGCAAAAGCTCCGTACAAAGATGTAACGGTAGAAAATCTTGAAGTAAAAGAAGGTCAGCCTCTCGATGTAGGTGAGATCGTTCTTCAGCAATAAATTTTCATGGAGCGGTTACAATTGATCAGGCATGGAATATTATTTTCTGTGCCTGGTTAATTTTTGTCTTTACTAATGCAGAATAGTACTGAGTTAAGCAGGATATATGGATGTATTTTGTATGGCTATCTTTAGTAAACGTGGATACATTATAAGTAAGCGGTATTTGAAATGTGAAATGACGTTTATTAACGTATTATATTTCTGCATAGGATAAAATAAAGGGTACAGTCCTTAATTTTGCTGCGGCCCGATTATGACGCAGGATTTGTTGCACTTGTATTTGAATGATCCCCGCCTTTTTCAAGTTGCGGACAGGCTTTCTTTTTTCGATCCTCAAAAAATTTATATCAGCGGGCTGCAGGGCAGCTCACCGGTGTTTGTAACGGCTGCAACATTTTTGCATCCTTCCTGCCAGCAACTCAATCATCTTATCATATTGAATGATGCAGAAGAAGCTGCCTATTTTCATAATACATTAGAGAATCTTACCGGAGCACTGGACATTTTTTATTTTCCTTCTTCATTTAAAAACAGGAAAAATTATCGCCTGCTCAATTCATCTCATGTCATGTTGCGAACAGAAGCATTGACTAAAATGGCTTCGGGACTTGCTTCGGGCATTAACAAAAAAGTTATTGTCACTTATCCTGATGCTTTGTTTGAAAAAGTAGTGGTGCCAATTACACTTTCTTCAAATATCATTCATATAAAGTCGGGAGATGTTTTAAATGTCGAACAGCTATTGTTGAAGTTAACTGACTATGGTTTTGAAAGAACTGATTTTGTTTATGAACCGGGTCAGTTTGCCATCCGCGGTGGCATTCTTGATATTTATTCATTTGGCAACGAAAAACCATATCGAATTGAATTATTTGGCAATGATGTAGATTCTATTCGCATTGTTGATCCGGAAACACAATTAAGTGAGAGGAAACTTTTGCAGGTAAGCATCATTCCCAATGTAGATACACAATTCGAGGATGAAGAAAGAATATCATTGTTTGATTTTCTTCCTGAAAATACTGTTGTATGGTTGCAGGACTATGAGTTTTGCAAAGAAAGATTGCTGGACTGTGAAGATGAATTGCGGTCATTTTTAAATATCGAGGAAGAAGCAAAGGCACAAGGTACAAGGCGCAAGGAACAAGACGGGGATGATGATAAACTTTTGAAAAAAGATATAAGCTCTGATGATTTTATTACTGCTAATGATTTTGAAGAAAAACTTGCGCAGAAACATATTGTAGGCTTTGGTCATTCGGATACGCTACCCACTCACTATTCACCATTCACTATTCATTTTACCACTAAAGCCCAACCCGCCTTCAATCGTCAGTTTGAACTGCTGATAAAAGATTTAAAAAGCTGGGAAGCAAAGAAGTTTCAACTATACCTGTTTGCAGAAAATCCAAAGCAATTAGAAAGATTGCAAACGATTTTTGATGATTTGAAAGCTGAAATTGTTTTCAATCCTGTCAGCACTTCCATTCATGAAGGTTTTATTGATGAAGACCTCAAAATTGTTTGTTACACCGACCACCAGGTTTTTCAGCGCTATCATAAATACAGGGTTAAACAAGCTTACAATAAAAACAAGGCGCTTACTTTAAGAACGCTGCGTGAGTTACAACCGGGAGATTTTGTTACGCATATTGATCATGGTGTGGGTGTGTTCAGCGGTTTGCAAAAAATGGAAGCGAACGGAAGAGTACAGGAAGCCGTTCGCATCATTTATAAAGACAGCGATATTTTATATGTAAACATCAACTCGTTGCATAAAATAGCAAAGTACACAGGCAAGGAAGGAAGTGTTCCCAAAATAAATAAGCTGGGCAGCGATGTATGGAATAAACTGAAGGAAAAGACCAAGACAAAAGTAAAAGAGATTGCATTTGACCTGATAAAGCTGTATGCAAAAAGAAAAGCGCAACAGGGTTTTGCTCATACACCGGATAATTATTTGCAAACAGAGCTTGAAGCTTCTTTTATTTATGAGGACACACCAGATCAAAGCAAATCAACTGCCGATGTAAAAAAAGATATGGAATCATCATCGCCAATGGATAGATTGGTTTGCGGCGACGTGGGATTTGGAAAAACAGAAGTGGCTATCAGGGCAGCTTTCAAAACTTGCGTTGATGGCAAACAGGCTGCTGTATTGGTTCCCACTACTATCCTCGCTTTTCAGCACTATAAAACTTTTTCAGAACGATTAAAAGACTTTCCTGTTACTGTAGATTATATCAATCGTTTTAAATCTTCAAAAGAGAAAAAAGAAACATTAAAAAAATTAGAAGAGGGAAAAGTTGATATTCTGATCGGCACGCATGGTATTTTGGGAAAAGATGTAAAGTTTAAAGATTTGGGTTTGCTGGTGATAGATGAAGAACAAAAATTTGGCGTAGGTCATAAAGAAAAGATCAAGACGCTTCGTACTACTGTAGATTGTTTAACATTAACAGCTACTCCCATTCCAAGAACACTTCAGTTTTCATTGATGGGTGCAAGGGATTTAAGTATTATCAACACACCACCGCCCAACCGCCAGCCGATACAAACAGAAGTGCAGGTGTATAACCAGGATTTTATCCGTGACGCCATTTATTTTGAAACAGAAAGAGGTGGACAGGTGTTTGTCATTTACAATCGCATCAGTGGCCTTGCAGAAATGGCTTCTATCATACAAGGCTTGTGTCCTGATTTAAGTATCGGTTATGCACATGGACAAATGGAAGGCCATGAACTGGAAGAACGGATATTGGATTTTATTGATAAAAAATATGATGTGCTGGTATGCACCAACATCGTTGAAAGCGGTGTGGATATTCCCAATGTCAATACAATCATTGTCAACAATGCTCACCAGTTTGGATTGAGTGATCTTCACCAATTACGGGGAAGGGTAGGGCGCAGCAATAAAAAAGCATTCTGTTATTTATTGGCGCCGCCCATGAGCACTTTGCCTGCAGATTCCAGAAAAAGATTACAAACGCTGGAGCAGCACAGTGAACTGGGAAGCGGGTTTCAGATAGCGATGAGAGACCTTGATATTCGTGGAGCAGGAAATCTATTGGGTGGTGAGCAAAGTGGCTTTATGGCAGAGATCGGCTTTGAAATGTATCAAAAAATATTAGAAGAAGCTATTCGTGAATTGAAACGTACTGATTTCAAGGAGCTATTTAAAGAAGAGATTGCTAAGCAGGATGATTTTGTTCAGGATTGTACTATTGATACCGATCTTGAAATATTGATACCGGATGAATACGTTGAAAGCATTACGGAAAGACTATCGCTTTACCAACGGCTGGATAATTCGGAAACAGAGCAGGAATTAGAAGAAATGCGACAAGAATTGGCTGATCGTTTTGGGCCAATACCTCAACCGGTGAATGATCTTTTCATTACAGTTCGTTGCCGCAAGCTGGCGGTTGATCTTGGGTTTGAAAAAATGTCACTGAAGGATAATACGCTTCGTTGTTTCTTTATCAATCGTCCGGATTCTGCTTATTTTGAATCTTCTTTATTCAACAATATTCTTCAATACCTGCAAACAGGAACAAACAAAGCCCGGCTGAAACAAACCGGTAAAATGTTTATGCTGATAGCAGACCCGGTGAAAAATATGGAAGAACTTCACCGTTTTCTTTCCGGACTGCATCAATATTGTTTTGCTTCAAGTGAAATAACCGCCTGATCTTTCCGTTTATGAAAGGCAACCTTTATCTCTGATATTCCCATTATTTGTTATATTTTTATCACTCATAACGCTTCTTATGAGATTCAATCCAGTTCCTTTGATAGCTACCCTGCTATTATGTTCAGTTGCCGCTAAGGCACAGGTATCTTCTTTACAAGATCAGAATCGTTATCGTATATCTCTTAAGAGCGGATCATTTATTCCTGTTGCAAACATTTCCGATACATCAATAGAAAAATTGAACAAAAAAGCTTTTCGCCCCGGCGGAAAATCTCTTATCGTTATTCAGTTTGATAAAATTCCAACAGAGGCAGAAAAGCAATCTTTAAAGCAAGAAGGAATAGAACTCCTCGATTATATTCCTAACAATGCATATACAGCCACCGTCTCAGGGTTTTTAAATGCAGTATCATTAAAAAAAGTAAAAACAAGAGCGGTTATTGAATTGACCCCTGAACAAAAAATGCAGCCTTCGTTAGCAGCGGGATTATTTCCCAACTGGGCAGTAAAAACAGCAGGAACAATTGATGTTTGGATAAGTTTTCTGAAAAACTTTTCTTTTGAAGAAATAAGTCAAGAATGCAGCATTCGCAATTTTGATATTGTTTCAACAGATTTTAAGCAATACAATGTAATTGGTCTTCGGGTAGCTGCAATAAGATTAAGAGAATTGGCTTCATTATCTTTTATAGATTATGTGCAGGCAGCGCCAAAAGAAGATCAGCCGCTGAATAACAAAAGCACTGCTAATTCAAGAGGCAATGTTTTACAGTCATCATTGCCTGGTGGACGCAATCTCAGGGGGGAAGGAATAGTGGTGGGTGTTGGCGATAATGCCAACCCGGTACTGCATATTGATTTTACAGGTCGGCTTATCAATCGGGCAGCTATCCAGGAAGGAGGGCATGGAATGCATGTGATGGGGACAGTTGGTTCAGCAGGTATTGTTCAGGAAAAATATGCCGGGTATGCGCCAAAATCTACTCTTGTGGTTCAGCAGTTTTCTAATATACTGGCCTATGCTCCTTCTTATGTGCAGGATCATGGAATGGTGATCACAAATAATTCTTACGGTAATATCACCGATGACTGTGCTACTTTTGGTGTGTATGATCTTTATTCACGCATATTGGATCAAATGGCATTTCAAATGCCCAGCCTGCAAAATGTTTTTGCTGCCGGGAACAGTGGCAATTATACCTGCCCACCTTATCTCGCTGGTTTCAGCAATGTATTAGGAGGATATCAAACCGCAAAAAATATCATTAGTGTAGGCAATACTACCGAGTTGGGTGTTCAATATACAAACTCAAGCAGGGGGCCAACAAGAGATGGAAGAATTAAACCGGAAGTTGTAGCACAGGGCATGCAGGTGGTTTCCACATGGCCTACTAATGCCTATGGATTTGGTTCAGGAACCAGCATGGCGGCACCGGCAGTTAGCGGAGGTCTTGCATTGCTTTATCAGCGTTATAAGCAACTGAACGGAAATGTCAATCCTAAAAATGGTTTGATGAAAGCATTAGTATGCAATGGCGCTACTGATAAAGGAAATGCAGGGCCTGACTTCAGTTATGGGTTTGGGCATCTGAATTTATTACGTTCTGTAAAAATGATAGAGAACAACAATTATTTCAATACTTCTGTAAACACTGGTGCAGCCAACACCCACAATATTGTCATACCCGCGGGTGTTAACATAGCAGCACTAAAAGTGATGTTGTATTGGAATGATTCAGCAGCAGCGCCTTTATCTAATCCTGCACTTATAAATGACCTCGATCTGCAGGTGACAGACCCTTCTGCAACTGTTCATCTGCCTCAAAAATTAGATCCTGCTCCTTCCAATGTAAATCTGCCCGCTGCTACAGGTGCGGATCATGCCAACAATATTGAACAAGTAGTGATTAACAATCCCGGCGCGGGCACTTATACTTTTTCTGTTACCGGAACTACTATTCCTTTCGGCGGGCAACATGAATATTTTTTAGTGTATGATACTATTCCTGTTTCTGCAACACTTATTTACCCTATTGGAGGAGAACGGTTACAAGGCGGAGATTCTATTTATATTAGCTGGGAAGCATACGGTAATGCTGCTAACGATTTTACGCTGCAGTATTCTATCAGCGGCGGCCCATGGACTGATATTATAACGAATGTTGCTGCTGATCTTCGTCAGTATAAATGGTTTTTACCTGCAGTTGTTACTGATAACGCTAAAATAAAGCTTATTCATAACGGAACCGGTATTGAAAGTATAAGCGATCCGTTTACAATCATCGGAGTTCCCGTTCTTACTTTATTGCCTGCGTCTGGCCAATGCGAGGGATATATTGCCTTAAGATGGAGAACAATAACCGGTGCTGCAGACTATGAAGTGATGAGGCTGCAGGGTGATGAAATGATTCCTGTTGCCACAACTACAGATACTACATATACTTTTAGTGGCCTTTCAATTGACACAGTTTATTTTGTTACTGTGAGGGCCCGTATCAATGGTCAGCCTGGAAGAAGAGCAACCGCTGTTTCACGTCAGCCTACAACCGGGACTTGTGCCGGTACTATTTCTGACAATGATTTGAAAGTAAATGCTATTCTTTCACCTGCTATATCCGGACGACTGTCAACTTCTTCAGCATTGACAGCGTCTGTTACGATCAGCATTCGGATAGAGAATTTAGATAATGCAGCTACAACCGGTAATATACCAGTGAGCTATTCAATCAATGGTGGTCCTGTTATTAATGAAACTATTATCGCTCCAAATATACCTTCCCGCGATTCAATTACGTATTCATTTATAACCACAGCTAATATGGCTGCCCTTGGCGCCTACGAATTGAAGGTAAGCGTTTCATATCCCGGTGATCCTGTTTCTAAAAATGATACTCTGATCAAAACGTTTAAGCAACTTGATAACCCATTTATTGATCTAACCACTCCATTTCTTGATGATTTTGAAACAGCCCCGGTTCAAACGCATACAACACAGCAAACAGGTCTTGTGGGAAGGGATCGCTATGACTTTAAATCAACAACGACTTTTGGGCAAATACGTTCATTTATCAACAGCAATATTGCTTACTCAGGAGCAAAAGCATTAACGCTTGATGCTAATCGTTATAATGCCCCAAATACTACTGATTCGCTTACTGCCACATTCAATCTTACGGGGTATAACACCACGACTGATAATATACGCCTTGATTTTATGTATAAACATCATGGCCAATTATCCAATGCTGCTAATAAAGTTTGGATACGTGGCGATGACCAGAAAAATTGGATACAGGTATATGATCTGTATGCCAACCAGGCTGATGCTGGCGTTTTTAAAAGATCAGCAAGTATAGAGCTAAGTGATTTTCTGGCTAATGCTGTACCGGCTCAGGGTTTTTCATCAAGCCTGCAGGTACGATGGGGGCAATGGGGCCAACATATAACTGCTGATAATTTAAGCGGCGCAGGTTATACGTTTGATGATATACGTCTTTACATTGTAACTGACGATATCCAACTGATCAGCATTGATACTCCTGTAGTGGCCAGTTGCGGATTGAACAATGCCGTGCCTGTTCGTGTATCAGTGCGAAACAGTGCATCTTCCGCTATCAATAATATTCCTGTAAAAATGCAGGTAAATGGCGGCACTGTTATCACTGAAAACATAACAACCATTGCCGGTAAAGCTACAATACCCTATGTGTTTGCGACCACTGCCGATCTTTCTGCTTTTGGTGCACATATAGTGAAGGTTTGGGTTGACCTTCCTTCTGACACGTATCGCTTAAATGATACATCAACTGTTGTTCTGTATAATTCGCCTGTTGTTACTTCCTTCCCCTATCTTCAAAATTTTGAAACAGATGCCGGCTCCTGGTATGCAGAAGGAAAAAAAGTTTCCTGGGAATATGGTACGCCGGCTTCAACGAAAATTAACAGAGCAGCCAGCGGCAGTAAAGCCTGGAAAACTAATTTGGCGGGCAGCTATAATAATCTGGAAAAATCTTATTTGTATTCACCATGTTTTGATATCACAGGTATGACCAATCCGACATTAAGCCTAAACATTGCGCTGGATATTGAAGATTGCGGCGCTACATTATGTGATGCTGCTTATGTAGATTATTCTGCTGATGGCATTACATGGACAAGGCTTGATACTGTAGGCGCAGGCACTAACTGGTTCAACAGAAATTATAGCGGCAGCCACGTATGGAGTGTGCAGGATTACACCCGCTGGCATGTGGCTACCGTTCCTTTGCCAACAGGATTTAATCGTTTAAGACTTCGTTTTGCAATAGAGTCAGATCCTTTTTTAACAAGAGAAGGCATAGCGGTGGATGATATTCATATCTACGATAACGTAAATGGCATTTATGAAGGCCCGCCATATACGAGTGCTGTGGTGAATCATCCGTCAGTAAATGGTACAGGCTGGATTGATTTTACAAGCGGTGGAAAATTGTTGGCTTCCGTGAACCCTAATGGGCAAAATATGGGAAGCACCAATGTACAGACCTATATTTATACCAGTGCAGTAAGAAATAATGGAACGCAGTATTATCACAACCGGAATATTACTATCAAGCCAACTAACATCAATCTCGCTGATTCAGCTACTGTTCGTTTTTATTTTCTCGATGCCGAGACTGAGGCATTGATTGCAGCAACAGGATGCGGCATTTGCAGCAAACCTGCCATGGTAGGTGAACTGGGTATAACAAAGTACAGCGGTAATGATGTGCGGGAAAATGGCACTCTTGCTGATAACACCGGGGGCGGCTGGTCTTTCATTGTTCCTGACAATGTAGTAAAAGTGCCATTTGGTAAAGGTTACTATGCTGAATTTGAGGTGAAAGACTTTTCAGAATTCTGGCTTAATAACGGCGGCATTAATAATAACCAGGCTTTGCCGGCAGAACTGATCAGCTTCACGGCTACAAAAAATTCAAACAGGGATGTGGTAACAGACTGGATCACCGCTTCGGAAAATAATGTGAACCGTTTCGAAATTGAATTGGCAAAAGGTAATGATCAATATAACCAAAACAAGTTTGTAAAGATCGGTCAGGTGATCAGCCATGGAAATTCTGTAACAGAACAGCGGTATCAATTCATAGATGAAGAAGCATATAAAACTGGTATCCGTTATTACCGCTTGAAGATCGTTGACAATGATGGAAAATTTAGTTATTCAGCTATCCGTGCAGTAGTATTTGATGATGAAATAACCTGGCAGGTATATCCCAATCCATCAACTGGAATATTTAACCTGGTTTACCAGGCGGCAGCAGGTGAAAAGATTTTTGTCAAAATACATAATGCCAACGGGAAACTAGTGAAGCAGCTTTCATTGACGGCAAATGCTTTTATTCAAAAATCAGCAATTGATATGAGCGGGCCGCAATTTCCATCGGGCATGTATCTGATGGAAGTAATAACCGGCGAAAAGAAGAAAGTCTTTAGAATGCTGAAGAAATAAAAAACCGGCAAACTTAAAATTTGCCGGTCTATTAAAAACTTGATATAGTTTCTTTAATCTTCCCAACCTTTTTTAGCAATGCCTGCTTCAATAGCAGCCAGTGCTTTTTCAGCGCCTAACAGGGTAGTTAATTTATTTCCCTTGCCGTCAGTGCCCTGGGCCATATAGGCACCTTTGGCTGTTTTGGTAATTACGGCATCCTGAATGGGTACGCCTTTTTCCTTGGTTTTTACATTATAAGCTGTAAGAGTTACTTCAGACATGGTATTTCAATTTTGATTAGTTGAGGCCGAAATTACGGGTTTTGGGGGCTTGAAAGGCTTTAAATTTCCTGAATGAGACGAAAAAGCCCCTCTTTAAAGGGGCTAAGACGTTATTTTTTAATAAATTATATTTCGGGTCACAATTTTTCCACCAATCGTGGAGAAACGGTTATACATCCAGTTTAGCGTATTTCGCATGGGTTTCGATAAACTCTCTCCTCGGCGCCACTTCGTCGCCCATCAGCATACTGAAAATACGGTCGGTTTCTGCAGCGCTTTCAATAGTTACCTGCTTTAATGTTCTTGTTTCGGGATTCATGGTTGTTTCCCAAAGCTGCTCTGCATTCATTTCACCCAAACCTTTATAGCGCTGAATAGTAACGGCATCTTCCTTTCCGGCGCCTATTTTTTCAATAAGAGCCTTTCTTTGCTCTTCATTGTAGGCATAAGCCTGTTCCTTGCCTCTTTTAATTAAGTATAATGGCGGCTGGGCGATATAAACGTAGCCCTGCTCCACCAATGCCTTCATGTGGCGGAAAATAAAAGTGAGAATAAGCGTAGCAATATGCGAACCGTCCACATCTGCATCGGTCATGATAATGAGCTTATGATAGCGCAGCTTGGAAATGTTCAGCTCTTTGGGATCTTCGGGAGTGCCTACCGTTACGCCAAGAGCTGTAAACATATTTCGTATTTCCTCATTCTCGTAGATCTTATGCTCCATCGCTTTTTCTACGTTAAGGATCTTACCTCTTAAAGGAAGAATAGCCTGGAAACTTCTGTCACGGCCTTGTTTAGCTGTACCACCTGCCGAATCACCCCCTACCAGGTATAACTCGCAACGCTCGGGATCACGGTCAGAACAATCAGCAAGCTTACCGGGCAAGCCACCACCTGTCAATACCGACTTTCTTTGTACCAATTCTCTGGCCTTGCGTGCCGCTGCTCTTGCTTGTGCCGCCAGTATCACTTTGTTGATGATATTTTTGGCATCCCTGGGATTTTCTTCAAGGTATATTTCGAGTGACCGGGAAACAGTGCTATCCACCACACCCATCACTTCATTATTTCCAAGTTTTGTTTTTGTTTGCCCTTCAAACTGGGGCTCGGGCACTTTTACAGAAATAATGGCACTCAAACCTTCCCTGAAATCATCGCCTTCAATTTCCACTTTGGCCTTTTCAAACATGTTGTTTTTATCGCCATAGCTTTTGAATACCCTTGTCAATGCACGGCGAAAACCAGCAACATGGGTACCACCCTCAATAGTATTGATGTTATTGACGTAAGAGTAAATATGCTCGTTATAGCTATTGTTATAGCAAAGAGCTACTTCTACTGCTACATTCGTGGCTTCATCATGGCCTTCCACAAACAACACTTTCGGAATTAACTGCGCCCTGCCTGCATTAGCATCAAGCATTTCAACAAACTCAACAATGCCGCCTTCGCTGTAAAATTCTTTTGTATAGAAATTACCGTCTTCTTCTTTTTCCCGCAGATCGGTCAGCTTAATTCTAACTCCCCGATTGAGAAAAGCTAATTCACGAAGACGACCTTCTAAAATGTCTTTATTGTAAACGGTGGTAAGAAAGATGGTATCATCAGGCCAGAAGTGTACCGCAGTTCCTGTAGTATTGCTTGTGCCAATTTCCCTAACGGAATATTGTGGTACGCCAATCTTATATTCCTGTTCAAATATTTTTCCTTCACGGTTAACGGTTACTCTCAGCGATTTACTTAGTGCATTCACACAACTGACACCGACACCATGCAAACCACCGGAGACTTTATAAGAACCTTTATCAAACTTACCACCGGCATGCAGCACTGTCATTACAACTTCTAATGCCGAACGTTTTTCTTTACTATGCATAGCAGTGGGAATACCGCGGCCATCATCCTGTACGGAAATAGAATTGTCTTCATGAATTGTAACGGATATGTTTTTGCAATAACCGGCTAACGCTTCATCAATGGAGTTGTCTACTACTTCATAAACGAGGTGATGCAAACCTTTAACGCCAATATCGCCGATATACATGGCGGGCCGTTTACGAACGGCTTCCAAACCTTCCAAAACTTGTATACTATCTGCACCATAACTACCGGCTGCCACCGGCATTGCTTCTGTAATTTCTACACTCATAAATAAGAGTAATTCCTAACGTTTTAAATACAAAATTGAGTACTGACAAATGTACGAAAAATGCAGGGCTTATACGGCTTTTAAACCCTAAATAAAACCTTGTTTTTTAAACATTTTTTGCAGAAAAAATGGTGTAAAAACCAAACTGAAACCTGAATCAGTTTCAGCTTAAAAGTTCTTTTTGCCACTGTGAGCATGTGGATAAAATTCATCGAAGTCTTTTTTATGGATTTACGGCGCCAAGGGAATTGTTGGCGTCTTCATATCCGGGATTTTCGGCGGTGATATATTCAAATTCTTCGAAATGATAGACCGGAAAAGTCAGGACTAGTTGAATAATGTTAAATAGAAAAAGGGAAAATGCCAAGGGAATGACAGGAGTTTCCCAATGGCCTATAAAGATCACTACTAATAATCCTGCTAAAACCAACATAGTTAATCCAAGAATCACATAATATCCTGTCCTGTCGGAGATAAACCAAAAGAATAACAAAAAGCTGGCAATTATTGACGCAATAAAAATTCCATTCCCCCCTTCAATCCGGAATATTAGCCTTAAAAAATAAATTATGATGAAAATTGTAGTAATAGCCGTGGAACTGCTCGCAGCAAAATTGCCGATTGTATGTACCTTCTCTTCGTATACGCCTTGTTTTGTATCGTGCAATTGTAATATGGCAAAAACAAAAGAACCAATGAAAGGGAATAATGAAATCCAGTAGAGGAATTTTGAGCTAATATTATAACTTATGAAATATTCAAGTAAAAATTTTCTCAGATACCACACAAACATTAAAGTCGTTGCAACGAAAGACAAAATATAGATGATACCGATAATGTGATAATATTGTCGAAGTTGGATGGTATTGCCATTTGTTAACCGGTAAGTATTTGTAATCGAGCCTAAGTAATTGTATATATAATAGCCGGCCCCGGCAACAATGATAAGCAACATTACTTTCATCATCCAAAAGGTGATCAGGCTATTTAATTTACTGTATTCGTTACCGGGATTTAGCAGGGCTGTTTTCCAGGTATCCTTTTTACCCAGCATAAAATTGTTCAGCTCGCACAAGCATATAATTGTAAAGACTGTTCCGGCGGTCTTTGAAAGACCTATAAAGAAATTCATCCCTGCATCGGGGTAATCCCTGAATGATCTAACTGCTGTTTTGATAGCTTCATGAGCATAAAAGCTCAATGAAGAAACACAGGAAAGGGCAATGCAGGCAAAATAAATGCTTATCAGTTTTTTTGTCCAGCCGTACTGCAATGCAAAAAAAACAACTATGGGAAAACTGTATAGGATAAAATAAACAAAGCGTATGTAAACATTATAGAGCGACTCTTCATCGAATAAAAACAATTGGAATGCATAATAGATCAAGACCTCTATACCCCAGGCAATAGCTGTTTCTTTCCATTTTGATGTAGCGATACCCAGAGATGCATAAAGGCAAGAAAAGGAAATGCTGTACAAAATAATATAGGCTGTTCTGCCGGAACTAACAGACTCAAACCATTTCTTTAAAAATATCTCTAACAAAACCGAGACAAAACCGATAAGAAATACCCAATGGATTTTTTTCAGGTAGGCTTTATTATTTTCCATGAAGACGAAAATGGCGTTGATGGATAATAAATGAAAAAGAGAAGCAGATTATCTTATTTCTTTACAATTTGCGCAACTAAATCAGCCTCTGTGCAAACTTTATTACCAACATACACAGTTCCCTTCATTTCACAAATGCCACGGCGAATGGGGCCAGCCAATTCCATTTTCAGCAACATGGTATCACCGGGCTTTACCATTTGCTTGAATTTGCAATTGTCTATTTTAAGGAAATAAGTATCGTATTTTCCTTCGCCGCTAAGATTGATGGCTAATATACCACCACATTGAGCCAAAGCTTCTATTTGCAATACACCCGGCATCACCGGGTTTCCGGGAAAATGCCCCTGGAAAAACCATTCATTGAACGTAACATTTTTTACACCTACTATTTGCGTATCGCTTAGTTCAATGATCTTATCAACCAGGAGAAAAGGGAAACGATGCGGCAGTTTTTTTTCAATATAGCTAAGATCATAGATAGGTGGTAAAGTAGGATTGTAAGCAGGAGTGCCTTTAATGTGTTTATTCTTTTTAATGTATTGCTTTATCTTTTTCGCAAACTCTACATTGGCATGATGGCCGGGACGATTGGCAATAACACGGCCTTTGATGGGATAACCGATCAATGCCAAATCACCAACTACATCCAGTAATTTATGTCTTGCCGGCTCATTGGGAAAACGCAATTCAAGATTGTTTAAATAGCCTTCGCTTTTTACTTCTATTTTGTCTTTCTTAAAAATCTTTTTTAGCCGCTCCATTTCCTGATCGTCAACTGCTTTATCAACGATCACAATCGCATTGTTGACATCGCCTCCTTTGATAAGATTATTATCCAGAAGCATTTCCAGTTCATGCAAAAAACAAAAAGTGCGGCAAGGCGCTATATTTTCTTTAAACGCCTGCATTTTCTTTAATTCAGCATGCTGTGTGCCGAGAACAGGCGAATTAAAATCAATCAGCGTTGTGATTTGATATTCTGTTGATGGCATTACCACCATTTCCACCCGTTTTGCCTCATCGTGATGATATATATTTTGATCAATGCTATACCACACTTTAGCAGCATCCTGCTCCTGCACACCCACTTCATCAATCAGCTCAACAAAAGGTTCAGAGCTTCCATCCATGATAGGCATTTCAGGCCCGTTGATCTCGATCAGGCAATTGTCAATACCCATGCCTACCAATGCTGCCAATACATGCTCTACCGTACTTACTCTTCCACCATTGGCTTCCAGCGTTGTGCCGCGGCTGGTATCTGTTACAAGATCGCAATCCGCTTTGATCATAGGTTGAGCAGGAAGGTCAATTCTTTTGAACTGAAGACCAAAACCGGGAATGGCGGGCTTTAATGTCAGATCGGCCATTACACCTGTATGCAAACCTGTTCCGGAAATGGTGACGGCTTCTTTAATGGTATGTTGTTTATCAGGATTGAAGTTGGGATTCATTGAGTTTTTTTCTTAAGCTGCGCAAAGATAATGTTTGTGAGGTAAGAAGTTTAAGAGGTTTAATGGGTTTAAAAGGTTTCAAAAGTTAAGAACAACCTTTTAAACCTCTTGAACTTTTTGAACTTCTGAAACTTCTATTCCATGATCTGTTCAATATGCGCCAGCTTACCATCAGCAGTCATGCCTTCAATGATAACACGAAATGCAGTGCTTACATCATTGTTGTAAAAAATAACAACGGCTTTATTGGTTTGAGGAGTTGTTGCGATACCGGGATTCCAGTACAATGTAGTTCGAATATCTCTTTGCTCATTTCGTTGTGTAAAGCTGGCATAGTTTGGCGCATAAAATTCTTTAATGGGTGTGTAACCAAATACTTTGTTACTGGCTAATCCTTTACCCGGCTCCTGTTTAGTATCGCCACCTTTTCTTGTGTAAATCGCTATAGCGCCGTTGGCTCCATTAAATCCACCCATAAACGGCGGACGAAATACTTTAATAAAAGCCACGTCATTTACACTAAGCGATTGAACAAAACTTGCATCTACCGGTGTTTGATCAAGGTATAATTGGGGTGAACCACCACGCCAGTTCATTGAGGTTTGAGCGCCATTGGTAGTAATTTGTAAACCGGCCACTTTTCCCTGCAGGTAGGTAAAAATATTTTGTGAGCTGGAAGATAACGGATCATTTACCAGATCAAATTGGTAACCATCGCCGCCGCTAAACAAGCCTGATGCATATCTTTCATCTAATAGTTGCACGGAGGATTTTCCTTTGCTTTTCACAGTTACATTTTCCAACGTTTTTATTTTCGTTGCTTCTGTCTGGCTGTTTGCTTCATCAGCAAACAGCAGATGCCGATAACTTCCTGCAGTGTCAGGATAAAGTCCATAAGGTTTGATAAAAGAAGATGGATTAAGTGAAGGCGCCGGTAATCTTTCCGTCATGAACTGAATGTTTGATCCTTTCAGTTCATTGGCTTTTTGAAACTGATAATAAACCTGTGCCGTATCAAAAAGAACAGTGGAAGGATCATCAAAAGAGCCATTAGATGTGATAGGTATAAGCAGCATTTGTCCCTCTTTATCTTTTTGCTTTACCATTAATATTACTGATGCGTCTTTACCAATTTGTCCGGGCAAAACACCCATTACTTTTCCAGATAAAGTAAGATAGCTTGTGTCTTTGGCATAAAGAGGTTTGGGAATTTTACCACTTACAATATCATCCCATTTAAAACGCCGCCAGCCGTGTGTGAGCATAACAAGATCGAGATGCTGACTTGTTTGTTCTGATTTATTTGAAAAATAATAAGCAGGATTAAATACCTGTCCTTTTAATTCGCTGGTAAGCATCAGGTGAGAAATGATATTGTTGCTGCTGTCAGTGCCAATACCTAAGTCTGTTACAGATATGGAAAGATTCGCAGATAAGCTATCAGGTATTGTAATTTTCAATTCATTCCTTGCTCTTTTATTCAGTCCCCATCTCTGCACTTCCATTTCGGGTTGAAAGCTATATTCATTGTTATCTATATAAGTTATTCTTTCAGCTAATGGTTTCCAGGTTTTATCAAAAAGAGTGATAGTTAAAATGCCACTTGGCAGCGATGTAGTAGGAATGGTTCCTTTTATCGCATCTGCCGATGTGGCCCTGGCAATACGAAATGCTTCATGCTGATAAATAGTGCCGATGAAATGGACGGAATCATTTGCTGCAATAAAATCAGGTGTACATGCTACTGAAAAAATGCGATTCGTTCCCGTTAAAGCTACTTGCAATGTGGCGCCGCTGTTTTTTATTTTAGGTAATGCTGCGGTTCTTTCTACTCCTTTTTCATCTTTCCATTTTGCAGAATAAGTAATACCAGGTTGTGGCAGAAGATAAAAATATCCCATGCCATCATGCATAGTATGAAGACTGTCTTCAACTTTATTTTTACTGCTGATAATAAAACCTTTTACTTTAACAGGTCTTCCCCATTGGTTATTTGCTTTGAATGCAATTTTATTTGGCAGGCCTGCAATGATATCGCCACCTTCGGGAAAGAATTGGATAGTTGGTATAACCGTATTCTTTTGATTGCCCGTACTTGTTTCTTTTGTAACAACAGGAATGGCTTTATTATAAATGAAAGATGAATCAAAATTGAGCATCCATTTGGTATAAGCCCTTACATGTACCATTTTACCTTTATAGTCAGCAGGAATTTCAAACTGACCGTTTGTGACGGCATTTACCAACGGGCTTACCGAATGCAGCATCAGGGCTCCTTTGTCATCAATCCAGTCTATGTATAATGTTTTGCTTTCCTGTGCCGGTATAATCTCGTTCATCAGGTAAGCTTTGAACCAGATAGTTTCACCGGCAGAATAAGCGGCTTTATCATAATGGAGATAGGCTCGTTCCGGGCTGTATGTTTCAGCATAAGCAGCAATATTTGCATCTATATTTTGCGCAGCGGAATTAATCGAAAAAGCAATACATGCAAACCAGGTAAATAACCGGTAGGTCAGCTTTGTTTGTAAGGTTACATTCATGCCCGTAAATTACTGAAGGAAGATAAAACAACGGCCAACTTAACAGATTTGCAACAAAAATATTGAGTTTATTGTATTATTTTTTTTTCCATAATAAAACAGGTAAAAGCACAAATATAGACAGCAGTGAGAATAATAAGCCTCCAATAGTGCCTACTGCCAGAGAAAACCAAAATACTTCATTCTGTCCTTCAATTAAAAAAGGAATTAGCCCGCAACAAGTAGAAATGGTAGTGAGTAAAATAGTTCTAGCCCTGTTTGTTGTTGCTTTTATTAAAAGGCGGTTATACTTTTTAGCCGGTCTTTTTTTTCGCATGTTATTGAAATCATTCACCGTAAATATAGCTGCATTTGCTACCAATCCGCCCAGCATGATAAAGGCGGCATAACCACCCTGATCAAAATAGAAATTACCCAATGAAAAAACTAAAAATAACCCAATAAAGGAAATTGGGATCATGCTGATAATAAAAAAGGGCTGTTTCAGATTTTCAAACAATATGCTACAAATGAAAAAATTGGCCAGTATCAGCATTAATATCAAAATGTACCTTCTGTTGGCTTTTCCCCAGTTCCAACTCCAATTTTGATGTTCTGCACTGTAACCTACTGGCATTTCGTTTTTCATTTCTTCAAGTATTTCGATTAAGTAATTACTGCCAAACTGTGCAGAACCAGCATAGTCAAAACCTACGATACGGATATATTGCCGGTCTTCTTTGTGAATGCTATTAGCCGTATTTCGAAATTCCAACTTGCCAAGATTATCTATTCTTATGGCCCGACTAGTGTCTAATTTCACAGCATTATGTAGTAAATCGTAATTTGAAAATTGTTCAGCTTCCTTTTCTTTCAATATGATAGGGTAATATTGGTTATCGATGGTGATTTGAGCTGAAAAACCAACCGGTTTGCTAACATCACTTAATTTATTCAGTAATTCCAACTGGCTGGTATTGTACCTGGCCATTTGTACGGCATCTAAGTCTAAAACATATTCCTGGCTTTGCTTTTCGAGATAATCTAGCCGTTCATTGGTGTTTACGTTTTGAATACGTTTGTGCTTTACTAATTTTTCTGCCAGATGGTTCGCCTGTTTTTCCAATTCATTATAATTATAACCTTTCATTATTACTCTGAAACTGGGAATTTCATCATCCCCAGCATTGTGGAACCCTTGACCCACGCCATATACGCTCCATTCCACCCCATCCCAATCCAATGACTTTGCAATTAGTTTCGATTTTAGTTGATACGGCAATGAAGAATTATCAAAGCCTTCTTTAAAACTGATTTCGATGTCGCCGCGTTTACCGCTATAAATATTGGTTACATATTTATCAATACCTTTTACCATTGATAAATATTTTTCAAATTCTGCGAAAATATAGTCCATTTGATCAGCCGTATTGCCGTAGGGTAGTTCGGCACTAACATACAGTTTTGTTTTTTCCGGGATTCGGTATCCATTTTTTTCATATACATCGTTTACAAAAAGATACAGTGACCCTCCAAGCCACTTATCTACTTTTGGTTTGATGTTTTCCTGATAGTTTTCACTGCCAAGCGTAGCATTGTACCATCGATTATACCAATGGTTGCCTTCCCACTTTGTTGGCAACATAAAAAAAGGGAGACCAAATCCAAGAACAACAAATGTTAAAAAAAATTTACGATGGCGAGCAAGAAATGATATGCCATTATAATAGTAATCAAATAATTTCAGTTCCCATTTTTTTGCAGGCTTTCCCACCAGCCTACGTTTTGAAGATTTGGTTAAGAGAAGGTAAAATCCAGGTGTAAACCATAAGGCTGTAATTAATGAAGATACCAGTGCTATCATGATGATTATTGCAAAGTCCGTAAAGTTTCTTTTTTCTTCTTCTGGCAAAAAGAAAACCAAGCACAACGAAGCTATAGTAGTTAGAGTCGCCGCTAATAAGGCAAGAAAAATTTTCCGGTTTTGCCATTTTTGATAGTAGTCGAGCATTACAATAGCATTGTCAATCATAATTCCGAAAGAAATTGCGAGACCGGCAATAGTGAATAAATGAATATGAATTCTGAACAGCCAAGCTAAAATGCCAGTTAAACACAGGCTAACGGTTAGGCCTGAAAAAAGATTAACGAGGTAGCGCCAACTGCGATAAGCCAGCAGGATAAATAAAACAAGGATGGATATAGACAGACCCATCCGTTGGAAATTTTTTGCAATTTCTTTTTGTAAAAATATTGTAGTATCGTAATCCAATCTTACTTCAAAATCTTTAGGTAGTTGAGCCTTCACTTGGGCAACCAAATCCTTTATTTTTTTCCCTAGTACTAAGCTGTTTTCTCCCTCCCTGACATATACACTGAGGCTGACTGAGTTTTTTCCATTAACACGGAAATAACCCTGCGGTTCTTGTTCTTCCAAATATATTTGGGCAATATCTTTTAAGCGTATAGGTGGGGCGTTGATAAGAGACAATAAAATATTTTCTATTGATTCTAATGTTGCATCGGACGATGACAACTGCAGAAAATATTGTTCACCTTTTGTTGTAATAAAATAACCTGGATAAGACGAAGAAAAATGCGATTGTACACTTCTAATTATCTGATCTGGATCTATTTGCCAGGCATTGCATTTATTTTTGTCAAAACGAATGGCCAGTTGTAGGTTTTCCGCGCCTGATATCCTAGTTTCTTTTATTCCATCCATAGTCGCAAAGATCTTGTGAAAAACATCTTCTGATTCTTGTTTGATACGAAACGATTGCAAGGGCGCATTGATGGAATAAACCAGCAATGGGCTTTGCTTTTTTGAACTATTCTTTCCCACTACAATAAGTGGATAAGATGCACCTACTGGTAATTGTACATACACCTGCCTTATGATGGCAGCTACCTCAAACTGTTTATACTCTATATCTGCTGTCTTATCAAATTGAAGTTCTACAGAGCCATTATTATAATTAGAACTGGAACTGATTTTTTTAAGCTGGCTTAATTGTGAGCATGCGCCTTCTATAATGGAGGTAACCTGTTGTTCAATAATATCAGGACTAGCATTCGGTAATGAAAAGAAAATGGTAACTGACGATAGCTTTTCCTTTGGCAACAAATCAACTTTCGTTAGTGGTAATACTAACCAACTACCGAGGGCCGCTAACGCAAAAACGAGAACTATACGGAAAGGGCTGACAACAGTAGCAACAGACATATTAGTAGCTAATTAGGTATCTTAAGAAAGAAGTTGAAAAAATGAAATTATTATTTATATCCAATCACTCAAAATCAAATTATTTAAAATCGAAGGTTTGTTAAAAATTGGATTGATCTAAGTGCAAAATAGAAGTTGCAAAGGCATAAAGAACATCGTAGCATGACAGAAAAACCCTTACCAGTAACAATTTTTGCAGCTAAAATTCTTATAGTATGTTTGGTTTTTATATAAATTTAGAAAATCATTAAGACTCAATTTATCCTCCATGCCAAGGAAATATTTCGACAGAATTCAGACCATTGACCGACTCATCAAAATTAAAGCCGCGGGATCTCCGGTCCAACTTGCAAAACGGCTTGGAATTTCTGAAAGCCGTTTGTATGAGTATTTATCTTTTATGAAAGAATCTGGTGCTCCTATTGTATGGTGCCGGATGCGACGTAGTTACTATTATGAAAAAGATGGGGGGTTTGATTTTCGTTTCCGAGGGGAGTAAATAAATTATTTTTTTGGTACTCCGATTTTGCTGGAGTAAGAGTTTGTAATCTTGTGACAACATTTCCCAATAACGTTTAAGGGAAATGGAAATCAAATTCACCAAAAAACTAAGATTATGAAAAAAAAAATTCTAAATTATTTTCCCATTATTATGTTTGTGACAATGATCGTTATTTTATTATCGGTTTCGCAAAATGCAAATGCTTATTATGTTGAACCCGGTGACGGAACTAAAAAAGTCAAGCCATGCACACTCTCTCAAAATGATACCTTGGTTCAAGTAGGAAATACTTGTGAAGAGGGCACTAAAAACTGTGCCTCTAATCCATGCAGCGGTAATAATTAAATAAAAACTAAATGTAAGTTTATATGAGAAAAAAAATTTTTTCTATGAGATCTTTCACATTGTTTTCAACCGTAACATTTGCAACTCTTTTAATTTTTTCTGTAAAGGCAAATGCCTATGTAGAGCCAGGGGATGATGAAAGAAAATACAAGTTGGTTGTATGTACCGGAAGTCAGAATGGTGAAATTATTATGTGGGGTAATTTGTGCAAAGAGGGAACTTCTAAGTGTTTACCAAACCCTTGTTAAGATAAAGTTAGTTGCGAAAAATTGCCTCTTTCAGGGGCGATTTTTCGCAACTTTAAATAGGTTTTTTAAATGCATCAAAATAAATCTATTTTAGAACTTTTATGCATTTTGTGTACTAATCGCATTGTGTTGATGTCCCAATAGCGATGGGTTCCTTTGTATAAACATTGTTGGATTTTGGTACAATTAGTTGCCATATGAAAAGCCTAGATAGGCTTTGATTTTTTCATTAATAAGTGAGAGTATGGAAATATTTTGCAGAATCTTTTTTTCATTTGTGTCTTTTAGCTACTTGGTTAGTTGCGGGATATCTAACGATGATATAAAGCCGAAAGACACACTTCCAATGTTTAATATAGAGCTTAAAGAAAACGAGGGAAGAGAAATTAAGGAATTCGATACTTTTTTTTCAAAGCTAAACGTCATACCATTAAAGGTAAAAGATAGTTCAGTTATAGCTTCGGTTGATAAAATCGAGTTTAGAGATTCGACATTTATTGTGCTCGATAAGAAATTCTCTAACTTGTATAAATTCAATTACCTTGGACACTTATTAACTCAATATGGAAAAGTTGGATTGGGGCCAGGCGAATATAAACAAATTGATGATTTTGAAATCAAGGGCAATTTTGTTTATGTGTTATCAAACAATAATAGGGCAATATTTGTTTATTCTTTGCAGAGTGGGAAATTTATCAAAAAAATTGTCACAAATAAATTTGGATCGTCAATAGCAGTATTGAGTGGCGGAAACATCCTATTACATTCTAATTATAATAATATAAATGATGAAAAGGACTATAATATTTATCTTTTGGATGAAAATGGAACAGTTTTGCAAGGATATTTCCCGTTCAATCCTGAAAAATCTTCAATGATAATTTCTTTCTCTGGGTTCTTAGTAAAAAATTACAACAGTAAAGTTTTTTTTTGTAATGCATTTGATGAAACTGTTTATGTTTTCAATGAGCACGATAATACTTTTGAACCGTATTCTTTTGTGGAAATAAATAATGATTTCATAAAGGAAAATAAAGAAGACCATAATCGTATTATTTCGGAACGTACCTTATTAGATCCTACCCTAAGATTTATTGGAAATAAGTTTTTTGAAAATGATGATTATATTATTTTCAGCTATTATAGTGGGAAGGTTAGGAAACTTTCATTCTATGGTAAAAAAGAGAAAAAAATCTTGATATTGCGAAAGGGAGTTAAGGATCCAATAATAAATTTGATCAATGACATTCAATTTGTAGGTGGCAAGAAGTTTGTATTTAGTATATCAAAAGAAGTTATCGACAACATGGAGAAGGAACATCCGGAAAAATACGCCCAGTTAGGGGCAGTTATCAAGAATGTGCTCGAAAATAACCCAGAGGCGGAATATTTTGTTCTAGTTGCAAATAAGGATTAAATGGATAAGAGATATTTGCCCATAACTTTTTTTATCACATTGTTTCTAATTGCGTTTTCTTGTAGTTCTAAAAAAACTCGAGGTCCAATTATTCAATATTCAACCAAAATTATCAATGCTGGTAAAATCAGTTTAAAGGAAACGAAAGAGGGAAGTATTTGTTTAAAAAATTTTGGAGACGAAGATTTAGAGATAGGAGAAATAAATACAGATTGTGCATGTACGATAACAAAAGTCGAAAAAAGAGTGGTACAACCTGGTGATTCTACGAAATTACTTTTTAAGTTGACTCCAAAGACGATTGGTAGACTACAGCAAACGATTTTTGTAGAAAATAATTCTGAAAATGAATCAGGAGTACTGTTTCTTATTCGTGCTAACGTCATTTTTGATAGCAGTCTTAAAAATCAATAATGCGATTTTAGGCAGGCATATCTAAGAACTGTTTTGGATCTGCTATTTTTATTAAATAATATTTTACTTTTAATATGGTTATTGGTCTATTATACAAATTATAAGTTTACCGGCAAGGGAAATATCTTTCGCTCAAAGTAGAATTTAAATTCAGGGCTGTACTTTCAACATCATCTTCTTTATAGGCAGTTTTTAATGCTCAATGAGGATTTTAGTTCTTATATTTACTTGGGTAAAAGAGAAATGGTGGGAAATATTATGAAAGGGCTAATAGTCACATGCTTATTTTCCTTTGTTGCTGCGTGGTTAATTTCATGTGCTGACACGTCGGCGAAACCTGAAATTGGCACAACCAGTGATGGGGGTATGTCTATAACCCAAGTAATTATTGCATTAGCAGAAAAAAAGGATTTTGAATTTCTAATTCAGTCAAATGGAAAAATACGAGCTACTTATGAGCAGTTTTTAAGTAGTGAAACCGGCGGAAAGGTTATCATTTGTAATGGCAAAACGGGGAAAAGGGTTTCCGCTGGTGAGGTGATACTAAAATTCGAGACAACTTCTAACCAATATCGCCTGCAGAAGGCAAAGCTTACTCAATTTAACAGTCAAAAAGAATATGAGAGTGAGCTCTTAGGTTATGAAAATTTATTAAAAGGTAAAGCAAAAGAGGATGCTGACACTATCCGACAAAAACTAAGGATCAGCAGCGGACTCGCAGGGGCGGAACAGGAAGTCCAAGAGGCGAATTATGAGCTATCCAAGGCTGTTATCAAAGCTCCTTTCGCCGGAATCTTGGCTGATGTAAAAGTACATCAAGGGCAGCAAATAAAAACTGGAGAAGAGTTGTTTCGAATATATGATCCGTACAATCTTTTGCTGGAGGTAAAAGTATTGGAAGCTGATATTTCGCTGCTTAAAATTGGTACTCCTGCGGAATTATCTCCCGTTTCAGATCCTGAACTTAAATATAAGGCAAATGTGTATGAGATTAACCCCTATGTGGATGCAAACGGAATGGTGACTACAAAATTAAAAATTAAGAATTCAGATCCGCAAGTACATTCGCTTTTTCCCGGCATGAACTGTATTGCTACGATTAAAGTGCCAGTTTCAAAAACGTTAACTGTACCTAAAGAAGCAGTAGTAATTCGAAGAGGAAAGGCAGTGGTGTTTACAATGGAATATGGGAAGGCTATTTGGAACTATGTTACTGTAGGCCGTGAAAACGGCAAAGAAGTAGAAATAAAAGAAGGTTTAAGAGCGGGAGTGAAAGTAATCACAAGTAATAATTTGCAATTAGCGCATGACGCACCTGTGGAAGAATTGCGTAAAGAAAAAAATCATTAATAAAATTGCTAAAATTGAATTTTGCCCCTAGTCACTAGGGGCATTTTCTTAAAGATGGTTAGGTATTTTATTAAACGGCCAATTGCTGTTTTAATGACATTTAGTGCTCTTGTTATTGTCGGAATAGTGCTTATTAAAAAAGTACCGGTTTCCTTATTGCCAAATGTTGATGTGCCGAAAATTGTTGTCCGGGTTAATTATCCAAATACTTCCGCTACAGTGCTGGAACAAAATGTTGTTCGGCCTATCAGGGAAGCCCTGGTGAATCTCAATAATCTTAAAACTATTGAAAGCCAATCGGCCAACCATACCGCTTTACTCAATCTTACCTTTGAGTATGGAACACGTATGAACTTGGCTTATATTGAAGTGAATGAAAAATTAGACCATCTCACTAGCTTGCTACCCCGCGATATGCCCCGACCACAGGTAATGCGTATAAACACTTCCGATATCCCTGTTATAAGAGTTCAGGTAACACCAAAAGAAGGGACCAACTATTTAGAAGTTTCGACCTTAGCCGAAAAAGTGTTGAAGAAAAGACTTGAACAATTGGAAGGTGTGTCACTGGTGGATATTAATGGAAAACAACAGGGCATAATTTCTATCACTCCCGATAAAGAAGCGTTGGATGCATTGGGAATAGCTGAAAACAGCATTATCCAAACCATTCAAAATGCCAATAAGGAATTGGGCGGACTAAGTGTAAAGGAGGGGCAATACCGTTATTTTGTAAGGCTGCTGAACGTATTAGAAAATGAAGCAGCTATAGCCAGGCTCCCGATCAAATTAAAAGATGGCTCGGTGATTGCAATGAACCGAGTAGCCAAAGTGGAGCAAGAGCCTGATAAACAAACGGGCTATCATTTATACAATGGCAGGGAAGGTTTGGTAATTACTGTACAAAAGCAGCCTGACAGTCGCATGAATGAACTGGTGCCAAAAGTGAAAGGCGCAGTTGATCTTTTTAGAAGGGATTATTCTCAGGTAGAATTTGCGTTGACACAAGACCAGACATTTTTGTTAGATGCAGGTATTAGCAATCTGCAACAGGACCTAGTATATGGCGGCATCCTAACTGCAGTATTGTTATTCACGTTTTTAGGCAACTGGGCTTCCCCCACATTAATGAGCATCAGCATACCACTTTCATTGATCATCACTTTTATATTTTTTTACATTTTTCATATTTCATTCAATATTATTTCTTTGTCGGGCCTCGCATTAGGTATTGGGATGTTGATTGATAACTCGATTGTGGTGATTGATAACATTACCCGCAAACGGAGAAATGGCATGGATATGACGGACAGCAGCATTGAAGGAACCAGTGAAGTAATAACACCGGTTATCAGTCAGGTTCTTACCACAATTGCCGTATATGCGCCGTTAGTTTTGTTAAGTGGCATTGGTGGAGCTTTGGTATTTGATCAGGCTATTGGTTTAACCATTTTGTTGGCAGTATCTCTACTAATTGCTTTTATACTGGCCCCTCTGTTGTACAAAATGTTTTTAAAAACCCATCCTGACAAATTGAAGGAGGATACACTTTTTTATAAATGGATATCGAAGGGGTATCACAAAATGATTTCTCATATTCTGAAGCATAAGCTTGCTTATTTTTTAATTACCCTTTTGCTCATGCCAATGGGGTTTTGGCTGGCTTCAAAAATTCCCTTTAGCTCCCTACCGCAGATTGAGAAAAATGAAAGCTTAGTGTTGATTGATTGGAATGATCCAATTGATGCGCAAGAAAATTTGCGACGTATGAAGACATTGCAAAACACTATTCAGGTTAACTGCTCAGTAACTGAGGCGGAAATAGGCATTAAACAATTTTTGTTGCACCAGGATAATAATGCTATTCAGAAATCGGAGTTGTATTTTGGCTGCGTAAATGAAAGCATGAAACTCATGACTGATGAAAAGGTAAAAAAATGGATAAAGCAACAATACCCACATGCCAGTCTGCATATCATTGATGCTCCAAATGCATTTACACAATTATTCAGCTCTTCTGCTCCTTATTTAGAGGCCCGTTTTAAACCAATAAAAAATATTGAATCAACCAATGCCTTTAATGGCCTGGATGAGATATTAGAAAGAGTTCCGTATCAAAATTATACATTAGGTGCAGGATTAGTCAGTGAACCGAATATTTCTGTTTCACTTGATTATGCAAAAATGGCTGTATATGGAATAAATAAATCAGTCATTGAAGATGCTTTGAGGCGAGAATTTGGGGTATATACCGTGTCAGAAATAAAGCAGTTTGGCGAAGTAAAAACTATCCGTCTGAAAACGGATAAAAATACGTTGGAAGCTAAACTAACCAGTAGCATCAATGGGCACAACGGCGCACACTATCCTCTAAAATATTTTCTTTCATTGAACAAAGACACGCAGTCAAAATTTATCACTGCCGATAACACCGGGGAATACAAGTCAATCATTTTCGACGAAGGCATAAAAAGCATCCCTTCAATCCAAAATCAAACTACTGCGCTGGCAGCGAGCTATGGTTTCAGTGTGGATTTCACCGGCCAGTATTTTGAAGACCGACAACAATTGAAACAGCTTTGGATCATTTTTTTGATTGTATTGCTTCTATTGTATTTTATTCTTGCTGTTCAATATGAAAATTTAATTCAACCACTGGTGGTGATGCTTACGATTCCAATTGGTATTACAGGCGGTATGTTTTTATTATGGATAAGCGGCGGCACATTGGATGTGATGGCCGGTATTGGTTTTATTGTTATTTTGGGACTGATTGTAGATGACCCAATTCTCAAAATTGAAACCCTAAATCGTTTGGAGAAACAATACCTGGCACAAGGTTTAAAGCACGATGAAAAACTATTAGAACGTATGATACATGAAGCTGGTGATATGTGCCTAAAACCTTTACTAATGGTTTCTCTAACTACCAGTATTGCATTAATACCCGTTCTTTTCGTGGGCGGAATTGGTAACGATTTGCAAAAACCGTTAGCCATTGTAATTATCGGAGGCCTCACTATTGGAACATTTTTTACCACTTGGTTCATCCCATTAGCCTACTGGTATGTAACTAAATGGAGAAATAAAATAATAAGTAACCGATTTGAGCAATGAAAGATATTTTTTTATTTACGTTAGTGATTTTTGGATTTTTATTTGCAGAAGCACAACAAAAGCAACCTTGGTCTCTGAACGAGATTATAATAAAAGCTCAATCTCAATCCCCAAAATTCAAATTAGCGCAAACTCAAAAAGAAATTAGTTACTACCAATATCTTAGCTTTAAAAGTGATTATAAGCCTCAAATATCTTTTTATGGAAATGCTCCTGTGTATAATAAAGAATATTTTGGTGTGCGCCAACCTGATGGCACAATCAAATATCAATCTATCAGCCAAAACAACAGCAATATTGGCTTGGGTCTAAGCCAGCAACTACTTTTTAGTGGTGGAGAGCTTTCGCTAAATACTGACTTGGCACGCTTTGATGATTTTAGGGCTAAAACTAAACAGTATAGCGGCACACCAGTTTATTTGAGGCTGTCACAACCGTTATTTGCAGTTAATGAGTTAAAGTGGCGAAAAAAAATTGAACCATTAAAGCTGGAAGAATCAAAAAGAGAATTTATTCAGGAAATGGAAAATATCGCACAGCAAGCAACATCGCTTTATTTTGATGTGTTGGATGCTCTAAATAATATGGAAATGGCTAAAGCCAACTTGCAGAATACACAAACTAATTATAAAATAGAAAAAAAACGGGTGAATCTCGGCACTACAACCGAGGATAAATTGCTTCAATTGGAACTACAAACACTTCGAAATGAACAAGACCTTGAAAATGCAAAGTACGATTTTCAAATAGCGCAATTAGATCTGAAAACTTTTATCGGTATAAAAACTGACGAAGAGCTTAATCTATTTGAGCCCCAAAAAACACCTGTATTGGTAGTCAGGCTTTCTGAAGCTTTTGATTATGCCAGAAAAAACAGGGCTGAATTTATTGTATTTGAGCGAAAAATAAACGAAGCAAAACGGGATGTGGCATTGGCAAAAGCTGCAAAGCATCAGATAAATCTTGTAGCCAGTTACGGTCTCAATAATGTGGGAGAAAATATCGGCAAAATTTATCAAACCCCAAATGATCAGCAGCGATTTAATGTTGGGTTTGATATACCCATAGTAGATTGGGGGCGTAGAAAGGCGAGATATAATACAGCGAAGGCCATTGAAAAATTGACAGCAACAACCAATGAATTTGAAGAAGCTATTATCTACCAGGAGATCATGACATTAGTTAAAAATATTGAACTATTAAAATCCAACATAACCCTTGCTGAAAAAACGGATTCGGTGGCGCAAAGACGTTTTACTATTGCAAACAATCTTTATCATGTGGGTAAGCTATCTGTTATCGAACTGAACCTTGCCCAATTGGAAAAAGATAATGCACGACGCACTTATATTAATGCTTTGAGAGCATATTGGAATGCTTATTATTTGTTGAGAAGGTTGACAATGTATGATTTTGAAAATAACAAATCGTTATTTTAAACAAGAATATAGAAGAATAGAAAACTACGTTTGAGATTAGTGTTAAGTCAACTTAAAACTGACGTATGACAATCTGTTACCAGTTACCTGTAACTACACTTGATAGGAGTCAATTTAGCGTTGAGATGACACTAGGCTGTAAATACCTACTCAATTAAACTGACGGAATGATGAAAGCACCGCATTTGACTAAATAAAAATCTCAAATAATACTCTTTTCATCCAGTAGTTGCTTAATAATAATTTCCAACTCTTTTACTCTTTTTTCCAATTCAGGAAGCCTGCGGCTGACCGCCTGGCTGCGCAGAGCCGATGTATAATCATAAGCAGGTGATCCTGTAACTGCTTTGCCGGGCTCTACAGATTTGCTCACACCGCTTTGTGCATTCACTTTCGATCCATCGCCCAACTGTATATGACCAACAATGCCGGCTTGTCCGCCGATCATCACGCCACTGCCAATTTTTGTGCTGCCACTAATGCCGGCCTGTGCAGCAATTACAGAACTGTTACCTATTTCAACATTATGCGCAACCTGGATAAGATTGTCAAGCTTGGCGCCTTTTTTTATTAATGTAGAACCGATCGTTGCACGGTCAATGGTAACATTTGAACCGATCTCTACGTGATCTTCAATTTTTACATTGCCGATCTGCGGCACTTTTTTAAAACTGCCATCGGCTTGCGGTGCAAAGCCAAATCCATCGCTGCCAATGATAGTGCCGCCATGAATGGTAACATGATTGCCGATCACACAATCATGATAAATCTTTACACCGGGATGAATGATGCTGTTATCGCCTATTGTGACATTATCGCCAATATAAGCGTTGGGATAAATTTTTGTGTTCTTACCGATTTTTACATTTTCACCGAGGTAGGCAAACGCTCCTATATATACATTATCACTATAGGTTGCTGTTTTAGCAATATACACAGGTTGCTGAATACCGGTCAGTTGCTGTTGCAGCATTTCCTGGTATTTGCTTAGCAGGGCAGCAAAAGCGGTATAAGCATCAGCAACACGGATAAGCGTTGCATTTACAGGTTGCTTTAATTCATAAGCTTCATTCAGTATAACAATTGAAGCTTTGGTTGTATATAAAAATTCTTCGTATTTGGGATTGGCAAAAAAGGTAAGCTGGTTCTCAACAGCCTCTTCTATTTTTCCAAATGAATTGACGGTAACATTTGGATCACCTTCAATTTTGCCATTTATAAGTAAGCCAATTTGTGAGGCTGGAAATGTCATAGTCTAAATACTGGTTTCTTTTATCGTAAAACCGGGTTTTTCGCCGTCCGGTTTAACAACGGTAATGACAAAAATAGTGTTTTTTAATGGTGCTGCTCAGGTCTTGATGGATCAATGCATTATCCACTTTTGATATATCCTTTACCGATCCGTCTTTAAACAGGATATTGATCTTTTCATCACGTGGATCGTAGGTGGTATTGCTGGCGTCGCCGGTAAATACAAAATAATCCGCTTCTTCTTCGCTAATGCCCAATTTTTGACTCACTTCTTTTTTCTTTTCTTTTATCAAATTTTTATCAAAAGGCTCTGCCTGCACTTTTATCTTTAGCAATTTTCTTTCCACTAATGAACGGCAAAGCAGTGATAATATTTTATCGGGATGCTGGCACCAGTTTTTTATCGTTGCCATAACATCATGATCATCGAGGCGGCAAAAAGTATCCAGGTTTTTTTCAATAAATTCATTGGATTCTTCGTGCTGCAAAAAGAAATCGAATTCTAATGTTGCAGTTTTTACATCTTTGTTTTGGGCAATCAATTCTTTTGCCCTTCGAATCAACTTTACCGCCATCATCTCTGCTGACAGTACTGTTTTGTGAATATAAACCTGCCAGTACATCAGCCGTCGTGAGACAAGAAATTTTTCAATGGAGTAAATAGCTTTTTCTTCTATCATCAACTCACCGTCTTTTACCGTCAGCATTTTGATGATGCGATCATAGCTGACCACTCCTTCAGCAACACCGGTGAAGAAACTATCTCTTATCAAATAATCAAGCCGGTCAACATCCAACTGGCCCGATATTAACTGGTAAAGAAAACGCTTTGGATGCTTGCCGGTAAATATGTCAATAGCGGTTTGCAATTGTCCATTAAATTCTTCATTCAGCTTTTGCATCAGCAATATTGAAATAGCTTCATGATGCACATTGCTGATCAGTTCTTTTTCCAATGCATGGGAAAACGGGCCATGACCAATGTCATGAAGGAGGATAGCTGCTTTAGCTCCTGTTTCTTCTTCGCTGCTGATGGCAACGCCTTTTCCTTTTAATTCGTTAAGTGCATTACACATCAGGTGATAAGCGCCAAGTGAATGATGAAGCCGTGAATGCACAGCGCCGGGATAAACCAAATGAGCAAAAGCCATCTGATGAATATTACGCAGTCGCTGATACCAGGGATGCGAAATAATTTGCAATATCAACGGGTGATCAATAGTAATAAAACCATATACGGGATCGTTGATGATCTTGCGAACTGCAGGCATTGTTGCTTTTTTGTTAAAGACAAGGCGGCAAAAGTACAAAGGCCGGACTTAAAAAGCTAAATTTGAACGCTTCTGCCAGCCCTGGCCTGGTGGAGCCAACAGTAAACAATAAACTAAAAACCATAAACCAAAGGAATGGCCGTAGCAAAAATTATTTGGGTAGATGATGAAATAGAAAACCTGCAATCGCAGAAATTATTTTTAGAAAATAAAGGATACGAAGTACAAACTTTTACCAATGGATTTGATGCGATAGATTTTGTAAAGGATAATTTGGTGGATGTAGTGTTGATTGACGAAACCATGCCGGGCATTACCGGGCTGGAAACACTGGCCAAGATCAAAGAAATAAATCAATCATTACCGGTTGTTCTTATTACAAAAAATGAAACAGAAAACCTGATGGATGAAGCCATCGGTTCGCAGATAACGGATTATTTGATAAAACCTGTAAATCCTAACCAGGTTTGGCTAAGCCTGAAAAAAATCATAGATAATAAAAGATTGGTGGCTGAAAAAACAACCACTGCCTATCAGCAACAATTCCGCAATCTCTTCATGGCGCTTAACAGCAATCCTGATCACAACGAATGGATGGATATTTATAAAAAGCTGGTGTATTGGGAACTGGAGATGCAAAAAAGTGATAGCCCGGAGATGCAGGAAGTATTGCAAAGTCAGAAAAGCGAAGCCAATACCGAGTTCTTTAAATTCATTTCTAAGAATTATGCAGGCTGGTTGAACCCGAAGAGCACCAGCGGCCCTGTGATGAGCCATTCACTGATGCAGTTTAAAGTGCTGCCGCATCTGGAAAAAGGAACTCCTTTGTTTTTTATTTTGATTGACAATCTTCGTTTCGATCAGTGGAAAGCAATCCAACCCATTTTTGCTGAAAGCTTCCGCATACTGGAAGAAGATAGTTTTTACAGCATTCTCCCTACCGCTACACAATACTGCCGCAATGCAATTTTTGCAGGTATGCAGCCATTGGAGATTGAAAAGAAATTTCCGCAGCAGTGGAAGAATGACGATGAAGAAGGCGGAAAAAATTTACACGAAGAAGAATTTTTGCGGGCACAACTGAAGCGATTGAATAAAGCAGATCTGAAAGTATCGTACATAAAAGTGCTTAACAATAATGCCGGCCTTGATCTTGTCAATAATATTCACAACCTGATGAACAATGATCTGAATGTGATCGTTTACAATTTTGTGGATATGCTTAGCCATGCAAGAACAGAAATGGAAGTATTAAAAGAGCTGGCAGGCGATGAAATGAGTTACAGAAGTCTTACGGCCAGTTGGTTTGAACACTCACCGTTGCACCAGGCTTTGAAAAAAATTGCTGATAAACAAATCAAGATTGTATTGGCAACAGATCATGGAAGTGTAAGAGTAAAAACTCCTTATAAAGTAGTAGGGGATAAACAAACAACTACCAATCTTCGTTATAAACATGGAAGAAATTTGGCTTATGAAGCCAAAGAAGTATTGGCTTATCGTGATCCAAAAGAAATAGGTATGCCTTCTCCAACAATAAACTCATCATTCATTTTTGCCAAAGAAGATGGATTTCTCTGTTACCCAAACAACTATAATTATTATGTGAATTATTACCGCAATACATTTCAGCATGGCGGCGTGAGCCTGGAGGAAATGATTGTGCCGGTGATTAAGATGCAGAGTAAGTGAGGTGAGTGGTGAATGGCGAGTAGTGAGTGGGGTGAAGATTGTGGAAAAGTAAAAGTAACTGAAACTGCCTGCACAAATAAGCATCAGTAATTTTGTGTGTCATTGACCATTCTCTATTGACTATTGACATGAAGTACACACAATCCACTCTCGATAAATTAGAAACAATCCCTGAACAGGCTGGTTATGTATTACGCTATGAGAGAGGCAATTTCCAAAGCGGCTATTGTATTTTAGAAGCAAAAAAGGTAGTTGTGCTCAACAAATTTTTGCAGACTGAAGGCCGCATCAATACATTGCTCGACCTGATCCCTCAATTAGAAATCAATCTTGATCTGCTGACGGATGAATCACAAAAACTATATAGGGAAGTGATGGCCAAAATGGAAACAACAGAGAAAAAAGGGTAACATATTGACACCGCTTAACTTCTCTACCCATTAACTTTACCTTGTGTCTTATCCCCCTCTTACAATAACTTTCCTTGGAAGCGGTACCAGCAGCGGCGTGCCTATGATCGGATGTGAATGTGAGGTGTGCACATCAACCGATAAAAAAGATAAAAGGTTTCGTTGCAGCATTCTTGTTCAATCGCCCACTACTGCATTACTGGTGGATGCCGGCCCTGATTTTCGCTGCCAGATGCTGAGACATAAAATAAAACATCTTGATGCAGTTATTCTCACTCATTCCCATAAAGATCATATTGCCGGCATGGACGATATGAAGGCTTTCAATTATTTTACCCGCCGACCCATGAAAGTGTTTGCTGATGCACTTACAGAAGCGGCTGTGCGAAGGGAATTTTATTATGCATTTGCAGACAATAAATACCCCGGCGTTCCCGAGTTTGAAATGAATAATATTACACTGGCTCCTTTTACGGCGGGGGATATTCCCGTTGTTCCCATACAAGTTTGGCACATGAAAATGCCGGTGTTGGGTTTCCGGTTTGGAAAGTTTACTTATATCACCGATGCTAATTTTATTGATGAGGCGGAAAAAGAAAAAATAAAGGGCAGTGAAGTAATGGTGGTAAATGCGTTGCGAAAACAAAAACATATCTCACACTATAACCTGGAAGAAGCCATTGATCTTGTAAAAGAGGTGCAGGTGCCAACGGCTTACTTCACCCATATTTCTCACCAATTGGGCAAGCATGAAAAAATAGAGGCAGAATTGCCTGATGACATTCATCTGGCCTACGATGGCCTTCAGCTACAATTTAACTAAGGGATTTTAACAAAAGATGGACGAATAAATAATTTTTAGCTCTAACACTTGTTAGGTACATAAAAGTTTTTATAACTTGCACACGCCTTTAACGATTGCCTGCTGTTAGTTTATACAGCAAATAAAATGTGCCATCACGAGCAGTGGTGGCACATCTTTTAAAAAACTTAACTATGAATTTTGAGGCTTCTGAAATAACACGACAAGTGGCTCAAACGGCCCGTGATTTTGCACAACAATATATCAAACCACATGTGATGGATTGGGACGAAAGCCAGGTTTTTCCTATAGAAACATTTAAAGAAATGGGAAAGCTGGGCTTAATGGGAGTATTGGTGCCTGAAGAATACGGTGGTGCAGGGCTTACTTATTTTGAGTATAAAACAGTGATTGAAGAGGTGTCTAAAGTATGCGGCTCTATCGGGCTTAGCGTGGCAGCACATAACTCACTTTGCACTGGTCATATCTTGTCGTTTGCTAACGATGAGCAAAAGAAAAAATATTTACCAAAGCTGGCAACAGCAGAGTGGCTGGGTGCTTGGGGATTGACAGAAGCGAACACTGGGAGCGATGCAGGTAATATGAAATGCACTGCCGTGAAAGATGGTAATGAATGGATCATTAACGGGACAAAAAACTGGATCACTCATGGTAAGAGTGGTGATGTGGCTGTGGTGATCTGCCGTACCGGCGAGCCCAGAACAAAAAATAATTCTACAGCATTTGTCGTAGAAAGAGGAACACCGGGATTTAGCGCCGGAAAAAAAGAAAACAAACTCGGCATGCGGGCCAGCGAAACAGCCGAAATGGTTTTTGATAACTGTCGCATACCTGATGCAAACCGCCTGGGCGAAGTGGGAGATGGTTTCAGACAAGCGATGGTAGTGTTGGATGGCGGAAGAATTTCCATAGCATCCCTTTCATTAGGCATTGCCAAAGGAGCTTATGAAGCAGCTTTGCAATACTCGCAACAGCGCTATCAATTTGATAAACCGATTGCAAGTTTCCAGGGCATATCTTTTAAACTGGCAGATATGGCTACAGAAATAATGGCGGCAGATTTACTTACTCTGCAGGCCTGCGATCTGAAAAACAGGAAAAAGCCGATGACAAAAGAAGCTGCTATGGCGAAATATTATGCCAGTGAAGTAGCGGTAAAGGTTGCTAATGATGCAGTGCAGGTTTTTGGCGGTTATGGTTATACAAAAGATTTCCCGGTAGAAAAACATTACCGTGATGCCAAGCTATGTACCATTGGTGAAGGAACGAGTGAGATACAAAAAATAGTTATTGCAAGAGAAGTATTTCGCAGTTAACAATCAATACACATGAGAAAGAAGAGTCCCGCCTTTGTGCAGGATTTTTTTGTGAAGTAACTTTAGATAGTGAACAGACAGATTAACTATGTCATACAAGGATTTCTGATTGCTCTGCTCATTCCGGCTACTGTATTTATAGTAAAGCAGATCAGTTCTTCTGCATTGCTGCAACAAAATTCAAGCATCGTTATTGATTATAACGTAACTCCAAAATTGGATGTTTTGTCTGTCGCTGCTGCCAAAGGGAGAATACATTTCATGCAAAAATGTGCAACCTGTCACAATCTTTTTAAAGATCAGACCGGCCCTTCCCTTATTGGTTTTGAAGAAAGAGGATCCTGGAGTAACAGACAAAATCTATATGACTGGATCAGGAATCCCACTGCATTTATGAAAAAGAATGCCTATGCAAGAAAATTGAAAGAGCAATACGGCTCGATGATGACAGCATTTCCTGATTTGACTGATGAAGAAATTGATAATATTGTTGCGTATATAAATTATAATAGTAAATGAGAAATTTTGAAATCAGTGACCGGCTGTTTCGCCTTCAACGTATTCCCTTACAGCATTAATAATATCTTGTTTGCATTCTTGCCAGTTATAGTGTAAAAATAGATATGGATCCGGTTGTTGATCCGCAATGTCAAAATAAGTCAGGGATTTTATTGGGATAAGTTCGTCGTTATATGGAAATTTCTGCTTGTACCATTCCAATCCCTGTTTCAAAGAATATTTTTCAAGAAATAAAGCTATATCAATAAAATCTTTTTTACTTTTTCTGTCAAATGCAGCACTAAGCTTCATCGCAAAAATATCAGCATCGCTGGCTATTCTGATACCTTCATACTGATCAGCTTCCTTGATAAACTCATCTTCCCAAAACATAAAATCCGATTTTATACCATCTATATTGCAAAACAGGCCAAATGAATAATCCCGCATTTCAGTAATCTTTTCTTTTCCAAACTCATAGTATAATGATTCTTCTAATGTTCTGTTATCAAAATGTGTTTCGCTGAACAGGCCAATGTCATCAGAAGTTCTGTGTCCATATTTTAAACTTAATGCTGTGCCACCAACAAGCCTGAAAATAGAAAATGAAGGATTTGCCATTATTTGTTTTATAATGGCCATGCATGTGGGTGTGACCGTCTGTTGATGTAGCATTTAAAATCTTCTTTTGGTATGTTAAGAAGTGCTGAAGCAAAACTTACAGTTATTTTCGTCAGGTAGGGCTGAATGGTCAATCCGTGAACTATTTCATTCTTGCTGTAAAATTTCAATAAAGCTCTAAGTTCATTCAAAGTCCCCCATTCAAAAACTCTGCTGATCACAAAATTTTTGTGCGCCTGCAGATCAATATCTTCAAGCCTTGTGTCCCAGAAAATTCTTTTATTGATAAAAATGGGCAATGACATATTCCAAATTTACAAAATAGCAGAAGCTTTCTGTCAATTGCGTTGAGCATTGAAAATTGAGCACCTGCCTGCCGGCAGGCAAGATTGAAAATTGAACATTTCTCTTATTTCAATTCCTGCATCTCTACCAGTTTTCTATAAAACCCATTTTGTGCAATCAATTCATCATGCGTTCCTCTTTCAACGATCTTTCCTTTTTGCAATACAATAATTTCATGTGCATGACGGATGGTTGAAAGCCGGTGAGCAATCACAATGCTCGTTCTGTTTTGCATCATATTGTTGATAGCGTCCTGCACCAGGCGTTCACTTTCGGTATCGAGAGAAGATGTGGCCTCGTCTAAAATAAGAATAGGTGGATTTTTTACTACCGCTCTTGCAATAGTAAGCCGCTGACGTTCGCCGCCACTTAACTTGCTGCCACGATCTCCAATGTTGGAATCGTATTCTTCTTCTTTTTGAGTAATGAAATGATGCGCATTGGCCACTTTGGCTGCATCTATTATTTCATCATCTGTTGCTGTTTCTTTTCCAAGCCTGATATTATTGGCAATTGTATCATTAAATAAAATAGGCTCTTGGGTGACAATGCTCATCTTGCTGCGGATAGATTGAAGCGTATAGTCTTTAATATTAATGCCATCAATCAACACTTCACCGCTGGTTACATCATGAAAACGGGGAACCAAATCAGCCAGCGTAGATTTACCGGCGCCTGATGAACCAACCAGTGCAACTGTTTTTCCTTTTTCAATTGTAAGGTTGATGTTATCAAGTATCACTGCATCACTGTAAGCAAATGTTACATTTCTGAATTCAATTTTATCATTGAAAGAAGTCAATTGTTTACCGTTAGGATTGTCGTCAACCACGATGGGTGCTTTCAATATTTCTTCCACCCTGTCCAGCGCAGCAGCGCCGCGGCGGATATTAAAAAAAGAGGATGAAACATTTTTAGCCGGATTGATCAGCATAGCAAAAGATGCGATGTAGGCAATTAGTTCTTTTGCCTCAAGGCCACCATTTTCCAATACTAATCTTCCACCGAAATAAAGGATGATACTTAAAACAATTACACCCATCACTTCTGACATAGGCCCGGCAAGATCACGGCGTGCCCCCATTTTTTTGCGTACATGAAAAAGCTCATTATTTACTTTATGAAATCTTGAACTTAAAAGTTTCTCAACCAAAAAGGCTTTGATTACCCGGAGACCGCTTAATGTTTCGTCAAGGATGGAAAGACTTTCACCTAATTTTAATGCTGCTTCCTGGGATTGTTTTTTTAATGACCGGCTTACTCTGCCAATCAATACACCGGTAACAGGTAAAAGAATTAATAAGAACAAAGAAAGCTTTGGGGAAATAATAACAAGGAAAATAATATAGCCCAATACTGTGAGAGGGTCTTTGATCATTCCATCGAATGTACCGATTACCGATCCTTCAATTTCAGCGATATCGTTTGTCATTCTCGAAATAATATCTCCTTTTCTTTTTTCGGTAAAATAACCAACAGGCAGCCGAAGTATTTTGTCATATAGTTCTGCCCTGAGATGTGTAACGATTAAGCTTCTTAGAGGAACAGATATGCGATTTGACAAATAAAGAAAACTGTTTTTTAGAATCGTTGATATTATAATTAGAATACAAATAGCAGTTAATACGCCCTGTCTTCCGGTGTCATTTTTTATCTGTATTAGAAAGTCTGAAATATAAGAGCCCAGCACATTTGTTTTAGTCACATCTGCCCCCGCTTGCCCGGTATCGAAGATCAGTCCAAAAAAAGGAATAAGCATACCAATGGAGATCACTCCAAATAATGTAGCAAGTATGGTACAGATAAAATAAAGGATCAGTTTACCGGGATACTTTTTTAAGTAGCCAAAAATCCGGGAATATTTCTTCATGAAGTTTTGATAAAACGCTTAAACGGTGCAAAGTAACTAATTTTACAGCGTCTATAAAGCTTTAAACAAAAGACAAAAAATTAATACGATGGAAGAAGGAAAGAGGCAGAAGCAGATAGCAGGATTACTGCACGAGGAAATGAGTACAATTTTTCAGCGGCTTGGATTGAATATGATAGATGGCGGTATGGTATCCATATCATCAGTGAAAGTAACCCCTGATCTTTTGGAAGCAAGAGTTTATCTCAGCTTATTCCAGGTAAAAGATGAAAAAGCGGCTTTGAAAAAAATTGAAGAACGTCACCATGAAATAAAAAAAGAACTCACAGCAAAAGTGAGACACCAGTTGCGAAATATTCCTGTTTTGAAATTTTTTCTGGATGACACATTAGATCATGTTTTCAGGATGGAAGAATTGTTTAAACAGATCAATGAAGAAAAAAAGCCGGACTCAGATAATAAGTGATAAACAAACCGGCAACCTTTATAAAGCATTTCAATAGAAAGCCATGATGAAAAGTTCTTCTACTGGGAGAAACCGAAGGACCAGGAGTGCAGGGATTAGCTTTCTTTTTGCCTGGCGATATTTTAAGGCAAAAAAATCTGTCAATGCCATTAATATTATTGCATGGGTCAGTATCGGCGCCATTATTATCGGTACTGCAGCGCTGATCCTTGTATTGAGTGTGTTTAATGGATTTGAAGGGCTGGTGAAATCATTATACTCCTCTTTTTATACCGATCTGAAAGTATCACCCGCAGCAGGTAAAAACATTACAATAACAGCCGATCAGTTGCAGCGGCTAAAAGGATTAAACGGAATAAAAAACTTTTCCCTCGTAGCAGAAGAAAAAGCATTGATTCAAAACGGCGATTACCAATCTATAATGTTTCTGAAAGGTGTGGATGAAAATTATCGCTATGTTACCGGTGTGGCTGACCATATTGTGAAAGGTGAATACGACCTGGGCACAGCCGATGAACCCAAACTTATATTAGGTGCCGGAGTAGAAGGTGCATTGGGGATACAGGCAGATAGAAATATTTTTATACTTAAAATTTATTTGCCAAGAAAAAGCACTACAGAGCAGATTGATCCTTTGAACGACATCAGCAATGATTCCATCCGCAGTTCTTCTGCATTCCAGATACAGCAAGATTTTGATAACAAATATGGCATCACTAATATTGATTTTGTAAAACAGGCTTTGAAAATGGATGCTGATCAATTCAGTGCTGTAGAAATAAGTCTTGTTGATCCGTCAAAGAATGAAGAGCTGCAACGGGAGGTAAAAAAAATTTTTGGC
>Ga0187893_10002350_pt1 | contig 41853 bp, 35 predicted proteins | sample MA1701074metaG_FD_139574 | JGI IMG/M metagenome (GOLD analysis project Ga0187893, IMG submission 139574) | White microbial mat communities from a basaltic lava cave in the Kipuka Kanohina Cave System on the Island of Hawaii, USA - MA170107-4 metaG ...
ATAAATGTTTTAGTGTGAACACTCAGGAGAATGAAGTTCAACCTGTTGGTTTTCGATTCAACATGTTGAATTTGCTGCCCGGGCCGACCTAGACGGACAACACACGATCGAGGCTCGTCCAGGCGTCCAGCAGATCCTCGACGAGGATGTCGAGAAGGGGGCCGGCGGCTCGCCGAATGGTGAGCCGCTCTCCGCCGACGACGCCGAGGCTCGCACAGGGCACCCCGTGTCGGAGTGCCAGGGCCGCGAGCGCGTCGCCTCGATCGGTCGTCACGACGATTCGCGACGGCGACTCCGAAAAAAGAGCGACCTCCGGCGTGAGTTCGCCGGGCAGATCGAGCACCGCGCCCCACCCCGCCTCTTGGCCGCGAAAGCAACATTCCGCGAGCGCCACGGCCAGGCCGCCGTCGCTCGGGTCATGGGCAGAGCACAAGACCCCCGATACTGCGCCCTCGGCCATGAGCCTGTGCAGGCGCAGCTCCGCGTCCAGGTCCAGGCTGGGCGGCCGGCCCGCCACGCGGCCGTGCGTCGTCTTCAGGTACTCGCTGCCACCCAGGTCGGCTGCGGTCGTCCCCAACAGGCACACGGCGTGACCCGGCCGCTGGAACCAGGCGGGCAGGACCGTGCTCGCGTCTTCGATTAGGCCGACCACGCCGATCGTCGGGGTCGGGTAGATCGCGCGACCGTCGGTCTCGTTGTAGAGCGAGACGTTGCCGCCGGTGACCGGCACGCCGAGGGCGCGGCAGGCCTCGCCCAGGCCCCGGATCGCCATCACGAGTTGACCCATGACCTCGGGCTTCTCGGGGTTTCCGAAGTTCAGGCAGTTCGTGACGCCGATCGGCACCGCGCCGACCGCTGCGACGTTGCGGCAGGCCTCGGCGACGGCCAGCCTGGCCCCCTCGAAGGGATCCAGCCAGCAGTATCGCCCGTTGCAGTCGGTGGCCATCGCCAGCGCCTTTTTCGTGCCCTTGACTCGGACCACGCCGGCGTCGGCGCCCGGTCCGAGCATGGTGTTGGTGCGCACGGTGGAGTCGTACTGGCGGTAGATCCAGCCCTTGCTCGCGATCGTTGGCGTGGCCAGGAGACGCAGCAGCGTGTGGCCCAGGTCGTCGGGAGGCGGCAGCTTCGAAACGTCCTCCAGCGCGGCCGGGTTCGTCGGCTCGATCCAGGGCCGATCGTAGAGCGGCGCCGCGTCGGTCAGGCCCGCGGTCGGCACGTCGGCCTCGAGCACGCCGCCGTTCCAGACCCGGAGCCGGGCCTCGGCGGTCACGCGGCCGATGGCCTCCGCGTGCAGGTCCCACTTCTCGAAGACGTCCACGACCTCCCGCTCGCGCCCCTGCTGGGCCACCAGCAGCATCCGCTCCTGCGACTCGGACAACATGACCTCGTAGGCGCTCATGCCGGACTCGCGTCTGGGCACCTTCTGGAGGTCGATCTCGACACCGGTGCCGGCGCGGGCGCCCATCTCGGCGCTCGAGCAGGTGAGCCCCGCGGCTCCCATGTCCTGGATGCCGACGATGGCTCCCGTCCGCATGGCCTCGAGGCAGGCCTCGAGCAGCACCTTCTCCATGAACGGGTCGCCGACCTGCACCGTGGGCCGCTTCTCTTCGCTGCCCTCGCCGAACTCGGCGGAGGCCATGGTGGCGCCGTGGATGCCGTCACGCCCGGTCTTCGCGCCCACGTAGAAGACCGGATTGCCCACCCCCGCGGCGCGGCCCTTGAAGATGCGGTCGGCCTTGACCAAGCCCACGCACATCGCATTGACCAGCGGGTTGCCCGCGTAACACGGCTCGAAGACCACCTCGCCGCCGAGGGTCGGGCAGCCGAAGCTGTTGCCGTAACCGCCGATCCCCGCCACCACGCCGGAGAGCAGCCGGCGGGTCTTCGGGTCCTCCATGGAGCCGAAGCGCAGCGAGTTGAGCAGCGCCACGGGGCGCGCCCCCATCGTGAAGACGTCGCGCAGGATGCCGCCCACGCCGGTCGCCGCGCCCTGGTAGGGTTCGATGAAGGACGGGTGGTTGTGGGACTCGATCTTGAACACGACCGCCAGGCCGTCGCCGATCGACACGGCCCCCGCGTTCTCGCCGGGGCCCTGCAGCACCCGCGGGCCTTCGGTGGGCAACGTCTTCAGGTGGATGCGGCTGCTCTTGTAGGAGCAATGCTCGGACCACATCACGGAGAACATGCCGAGCTCGGTGAGGTTGGGCTCGCGGCCCATCAGGGCCACGATCCGCGCGTACTCCTCGTCGCTGAGACCGTGGCGCTGCAGCAGCTCGGCGCTCCTGGGCATGGCGGATTCTAGCCGGCGTCGGGCGGGCCGATGGTAAGCTCCGGTGTCGATGTCCGGCGAGTCCGTCAACTACATCGTCCTCGCGATCCCCGTTTTTTTCCTGTTGATCGGCGTCGAGCTGCTGGCCGTCTGCGTCTCGCGGCGGGACTACTACCGCTTGAACGATGCCCTGAACGACCTCTCGTGCGGGATCCTCGACCAGCTCCTCGAGATCTTCATGAAAACCGTCCTGTTCGCGGGCTACGTGTTCGTATTCGAGCGCCTGCGCCTGGCGACGCTGCCAGCCCAGGAATGGTGGCTGTGGGCCGCGTGTTTCCTCGGCGTGGACTTCCTCTACTACTGGTTCCACCGTCTGAGCCACGAGGTCAACGCCTTCTGGGCGGCCCACGTCGTGCACCACCAGAGCGAGGAGTACAACCTGGCGGTGGCGTTGCGTCAGGGCGCCCTGCAGTCGTGGTTCTCGTGGATCTTCTACGTGCCCTTGGCGCTATTGGGTTTCCCGCCTCTCGTGTTCCTGGCCTGTACGTCCTTCAACACGCTTTACCAGTTCTGGATCCACACCCGGCTGATCGGCAGGCTCGGCCCCCTGGAGTGGCTCCTCAACACGCCCTCGAACCATCGCGTTCACCACGGGCGCAACCCGAAGTACATCGACCGCAACCACGGCGGCACGCTCATCGTGTGGGATCGGCTCTTCGGCAGCTACCAGGCGGAGCAGGACGAGCCCGTCTACGGCATCACCAGGCCGCTGCTCAGCTTCAACCCGTTGTGGGCCAACGTCCACTACTGGGCGGAGCTGTTCGGGCTCGCGGCCCGCACCCGGCGACCGGCGGACCGGCTGCGGGTGTTCGTGAAGCCGCCGGGCTGGCGCCCGCAGGACCTGGGCGGCTACCAGTCGGCGCCCGAGGTCGATCGCGCCAGTTATCGGAAGTGGGACGTGTGGACGCCCCCGGTCGTGAGGCTCTACGCCGCGGGGCAGTTCGCAATCGCGCTGCTGGCGGCTGCGGTCCTGCTCAACCTGCAGGATCGCCTGGCGTCGCCCGTTCTGGTGGCGGGCTCACTTCTCGTCGTGGCCGCCCTGGTGGCGGTGGGCGCGTTTCTCGAGGGCCGGGCCTGGGCGCCCTGGTTCGAAGCGGCGCGGCTGCTGGTCAGCGTGGCGTGCGCCACCGGCTTCGTCCTCTCCGGCGCGCCCGTCCTGGGAGCCCTGGCCGGCGCCCGCTAGGGGGTCGGCGGAAACTCGGGGTCAGGCCTGACCGCGGGCGTAACGAGACTCGAGCAGCACGCGCAGGGCCTGGCGGGCGCGGTGCAGCCGGAGCTTGAGCGCGCCCGTGGTGATCCCCAGCAGTTGGGCGGCCTCCTCGGTACCCAGCTCCTCGATGTCGCGCAGCAGCAGCACGGTCCGGTAACACTCGGGCAGGCGGTCGATCGCCGCCCGCACGAACTCCCGCTCCTCTTGCAGCTCCAGGATGGCATCGGCCGGCTCCGCCCAGGGTTGCGGGTGGGTCACGTGATGGCCGTCCTCGAGGAAACGCGGGAGCAGCGGATCGATCAAGTGCTCGGGCTTGCGCCGGCGCGCGCGCAGCTTCATGAGGCAGGCGTTGACGAGGATGCGGTGCAGCCAGGTCGAGACCTGGGCAGCGCCGTCGAATCCGGCGAGTCCGCGGAAGGCGCCGAGGAACGCGTCCTGGAGCGCCTCGCGGGCATCCTCTTCGTTCCGGAGCATGCGGCGCGCGGTGGCGAGGAGCCTTCCGGAGTGGGTGCGGACCAGCGCCTCGTAGGCGTCGGGCTCGCCCCGCCGCAGGGCGGTGACCAGGGCCGCGTCCGGCGCCGTCGTGGCGGGGCCCGCGAAGCTCATCGCCGCCCGCCCTCGAGGAGCTCGGCCACGAAGCGCGAGGCGCCGCACACCCGGACCTCCCGGACCCGGAGGTCGCGAAGCAGCGAAATGCCCTCGTTGTCTGCGTACGTCAATTCCGAGATGTCGAGGCAGACCCTCAGGCCCCGCGCGAGCCAGCTCTCCGCCGTGCGGCGCAACTCCGGGACCCAGGGCCCGGCGAGGCGACCCTCGGCCTTGAGGGTCGCCTTCTCCGCTTCGGCGCTTTCGCTGATGCGTAGCATGGGCTCGCGGCAACCAAAGCAACGCCGGTGCCAGAACCCGAGCGTATGGACTCATGCCTTGTAACTAGCTGTAGATTCTATGCATTACCCCCACGGCCAAATGCCGCCTGCGCTCCACCCTGCGAAGCCGTGCCGTGGAATTTCGGAGGAGCTACGAAATATCGTGGGGGCGTGGCTCGATGCCGAGCTTCTTCAAACGGCTCCGCAGCGTGTTCGGGTTGAGCCCCAGGATGCGTGCCGCCCCTCGCGGACCCTCCACGACACCCCGCGTGGTCCTGAGTACGGAGACGATGTGGCTGCGTTCGACCTCTTCGATGGTCGCGGCGGCTTCGGCGCTCGCGGGCAGCCGCCCCTCGCCGAACACGTCCCTCTCCAGCTCGAGGAGGGGGCCCCTGGCCACGATCGCCGCGCGTTCGATCACGTTTTGCAGCTCGCGGACGTTCCCCGGCCACGAGTACTGCTGCAGTCGTTCCATGTCCCGCCGCGAGAAGCCGTGCAGGGGCCGGCCCAGCCTCGTGGCCATGGCCGTGACGAAGAAGCCCACCAGCAGCGGGATGTCGGCGGTGCGTTCCCGTAGCGGCGGCACACGCAAGGGGAACACGTTCAGTCGGTACAGAAGGTCCGCCCGGAAGCGGCTGTTTCGCGCCGCCTCCTCGAGGTCGCGGTTGGATGCGGCGATCACGCGGACATCCACACGCTGGGTCCGGCTGCTACCCACCGGCTCGAACTCGTGCTCCTGCAGGACACGCAGCAGCTTGACCTGGGTGTCGGGCGGCAGCTCACCGACCTCGTCGAGGAAGATCGTCCCCCCGTCCGCCAGCTCGAAGCGCCCCGTGCGTTTCTGCAGAGCGCCGGTGAAGGCTCCCTTCACGTGACCGAAAAGCTCGCTCTCCACGAGGCCGGCGGGGATGGCGCCGCAGTTGACCTTGACCAGGGGCCGCTCGCGGCGGGCGCTGCGGTTGTGGATCGCGCGCGCGAACAGCTCCTTGCCCACGCCGGTCTCGCCCAGGATCAGAACGCTGGAGTCGGTGGCCGCGACCTTCTCGACCTTGTCGAGGGCTCCGAGCAGCGCCGCGCTCGTGCCCACGATCTCCTCGAAGTTGTGCTGGGTGCGGATCTCCTCCTGCAGGTAGAGGTTCTCGGCCAGCAGCCGGTCCTTCAAGCGCTCCACCTCGACCAGGGCCTGGCGGAGCCCCTCCTCGGCGGCCCGGCGCCGTGTGGCCTCCTGCTTCATCTCGTCGTACAGGCGGGCGTTCTCGAGGGCGATCGCGGCCTGGGTGGAGAGCACGTCGAGCACCGCGAGTCGATCGGCCGTGAAGGCGTCGCTGGTCAGGTTGTTCTCCAGGTACAGGATGCCCCCGAGCTTGCCCTGGTGGACGACGGGCATACACAACACCGACCTGGGTTGCACGGAACGGATGTAGGGATCGGCCGCGAAGCGGCCGTCGCTGCCGGCGTCCCCCAGCACCACGCTCTGCCCCGTCTTGCGCACGTACTGGACGATGCCGTGGCAAAGACTCGAGTTCGACTCCAAGGGCACGGAACGCACCTCGACTGCCGCGTGGCCCACGTTGCCCTCGGCCTCGATCACGAGACGGCCCGCCTTCTCCTGCAGGAAGAGGCCGCGTTCCGCTCCCGCGTTCTCGAGGCTGAGGTGCATCAACTTGCGCAGCAGCTCCTCCAGCACGATCTCGCTGGCCAGGGCATGTGCAGCCCGGGTGACGCTGGCCACGTCCACGGACAAGGCCGTGGGCTCCCGGCCCGCCTGCGCCAGCCACGGATAACGTTCCTCGAGTTGCCGGACCTTGGCCGCCGCGCCCCACTCGCCGTAGCAGCGGCGCGCCTCGCCGAGATAGACGCCCGCCACCTTGTCGTGGCCGCGCGTGTGCCAGAGGCGTCCGCACAACTCGTTGGCCAGGGCCGCGTTCTGCAGGCTCTCCGTGTCGCGGCTGTAGCCGATGGCCTCCTCGTAGAGCTGCAGCGCCCCCTCGAAACGTCCGGCGAGGCGCTCGCGTTCGGCGCCGAGCAGCAGCGAGAAGCACCGGAAGTTCTCGGGGCAGTTCTCGGCCAGCACGCCCAGTGCAGCGCAGGCCTCGTCCAACCGGGACGTCTCTGCCGCGCCGGGCTCGTTTTCGAGCGCCGCCGCCAGGCCCCCCCAGAACTCGAGCAGCACTGGCCAGATCGTGCCGCGACCCCAGGGACCGAGCTGCCGCGCTCGCTGCGCCGCCTCTCGCGCGCCCGCGGCGTGTTCGAAGACGACCGCCAGCTGGAGTCGGGCCACGTGGAACACGGTCATGAAAAAAGGGTTCTCGCGGTACGCGGCCACGAAGTCGGCCTCGTTGAAGTCGGCGTCGGAGAGGCAAAGCGGCGCCTCGGTCCGGCCCTGCAGAGCCCGCGCCCAGTTGAGCATCACGTTGTGGGCGGCGGCGAGACCCGTCAGCCGCATCCGGCGCAGCAGCGCCAGGGTGGGCGTGAACTCCCGCACGAAGCCCTCGAGGTCGCGACTGATCAGGAACGCGGGCCAGCTCTCGGTGAAGGCGCCGTAACCGGCGTACGTGAAGTCGCCCGCCTGGAGGCCGCTGCGACAGGCCTCCTGGGCATGCGGGATGCACGTGGAGAAGGGCCGTCTCCAGAGCGTCACATGGGCATTGAACTGCTGGTGGATCTTGGCGCGCCGCCTGTGGTCGTCGAAACGTTCGTTGACGAGCAGCGCCAGCCTTCCCCACTCGTAGGCGGCCGCGTACTCTCCGCGCAGCGGCCCCACCATGATCGCGTGGGTCACGTAGCCATAGGCGGAGTCCTCGCTGTTGCCGTGCTGGATCGAGAGCCGTACGCTGCGCGCCGACACCAACGCCGTCAGGGTGCCGTCCCCGGAGATGTAGACGGGGGACCAGATGTCGGTGAGCAGGCGCAGCACCATCCGGACCTCGACGTCGGTGACCACCGGCAACTCCACCAGGGAACCGATGCCGCGCCCGGCCCGCAGGCGCTCGATGGCGTCGATCTCCTGCTCCAGCGCCGCGCGTTTGCCGCCCTCGTCGTGGGGGAACCGGACGTCGAAAAGCTGCAGGCCCTGGCGTCCCATCTCGGCCGCCTCCGCGTAACGCGACAGGCTCTCGTACTGGACGAGGCGCAGCACGAAGACCTGCGCCTTGTCGTGGGCGTCGCGGGCCCGGCCCAGCAGCTCCTCGAACCGGTGTTCGGCTTCGGCGAACTGCCCGCACAGGTACTCCGCCTCGGCGGTCTCGCGGTGCAGGTCGAACATCAACCGGTAGTCGGAGGCCCAGCGCCCCTCATCGACGAGTTGCAGGCCCGTCTTGAAGTAGCCGAGGGCGGCCTGGTAGGCGGTGGAGGCCTTCGCCCGCTGGCCGGCCGCGAGGTTCAGGCGGCACAACGACAGCCGCTCCGCCGCGCCGTCGATCAGGCCACAACCCAGGTTGAGGTGGCTCACCACCTCGAAGACCTTCTCCTCGGCGCCGGCCCGGCCCCAACGCTCCAGGAGCAGGCGCCCCACCTCCAGGTGCAGGCGCTGGCGGCGGTCCTCGGGAAGCCGCGCGTAGGCCGCCTGCTGCACGCGGTCGTGAAGGAAGGCGAAACGGGGCGCCCCTTCGTCGCCGGGCGCCCCGTGGCTCGCCACCTCCAGCAACAGCCTCTCCTCGAGGGCCTCGCGCAGCCCTCGTACGGCCTGCTCCGGCGACTGGCGGCTGACGATCGCGAGGGTCCCGATGTCGAAGGGGTTGCCGACGCAGGCGGCGAGGGTGAGGGCCTGCTGGCTCGCCGGCGCAAGCCGCTCGATGCGCCGGCTCATCAGCTCGACCACGTTGTCGGTCATGGGGGCGCGGGCGAGATCGTCGAGGCGGAACGCCCAGCGCCGGCCATCGTGGTCGAACTGGAGCAAGCCCTCCTCCCACAAGGTGCGGAGGAACTGGCGGACGAAAAACGGGTTGCCTTCAGTCTTCTGCACCACGAGCCGCGCCAGCGCCTGGGTCTCCGGGTCGCCCCGCCTGAGGCAATCCGCCACCAGCTGCGTGAGGTCCGGGAGGTCCAGCGGGCCGAGGGTGATCCGCTCCACCCGCGCCCCCGCCGCTTCGAGCCCGGCGACGCTCCTCGTGAGCAGGTGCCCCTCGTCCACCTCGTTGTCGCGATAGGCGCCGATCAGGAGCAGGCCCTCGATCTCCGGGTTGGTGAGCAGCGAGGGCAGGAGCCCCAGGCTGGCCGCGTCGGCCCACTGCAGGTCGTCGAGGAACACGACGAGCGGACGCTCGCGGCCGGCGACGGCGCCCACGAAGTTCTGGAACACCAGGCGGAAACGGTTCTGCGTCTCGGCGGGGGGCAACTCGGGCACCGGGGGCGGCTCGCCGATGATCAGCGCGACCTCCGGGATGACCTCCGTGAGCACGCGTCCGGTAGCGCCCAGGGCTTGCTCGAGCCGCGTGCGTTGCCGGGCCAGGCGTTCCTCGCTCTCGGTCAGGAGCTGCTGCACGAGGCCGCGGAACGCCTGGATCAGGGCGCCGAAGGGGATGTTCCTCACGACCTGGTCGAACTTGCCCGAGATGAAGTGGCCCCGCTGGCGGACCGCCGGCCGATACAGCTCCTGGATCAGCGATGTCTTGCCCACCCCGGAGTAACCCGCCACCAGCACCAGCGCCGCGGGCCCCTCGTTGGCGCGAGCGAAGGCGTCCGTCAGCGCTTGCACCTCGCCGTCGCGGCCGTACAGGCGTTGTGGGATCAGGAAGCGGTCCGAGAAGTCCTGGGCCGCGAGGGGGAACGATTCGATGGCGTGGCGCGCACCCCACTCCCGGGCGCACACCTCGAGGTCGGCCCGCAGCCCTCGGGCGCTCTGGTATCGTGCCTCGGCGTCCTTCTCGAGCAGCTTCAGGACGATCCGCGACACCACCTCGGGCGCCTCGGGCCGCAGCTCGCTGGGCGGCGCGGGCGTGCGGGCGATATGGGAGTGGATCAGCTCGAGGGGATCGTCGGAGCGGAAGGGCGGCTGCCCGGTGAGCAGCTCGTAGAGCGTAGCGCCGAGCGAGTAGAAGTCGCTCCTGTAGTCGGTGACGCGGTTCATGCGTCCCGTGCGCTCGGGCGAAAGATACGGCAGGCTCGACACCGGCAGGGCGCTCAGGGCCGGCGGCGGCACCTCCACGGCGCCGCGCGAAGCGAATCCGAAGTCGCACAGCCACACCTCGCGGGTCTTCGAATCGAAGAGGATGCTCCCCGGATGCATGCTGTACAGGATCACCTCGCGCCGGTGCAGCTCGTCGAGGATGGCGCACAACGCCAGGGCCACGTGCAGGCAGCTGGGCAGGTCGAGGGGGCCCGCGGCCAGCAGCGAGCGGAGCGGGGCGCCGCCACGATCCTCCAGCACCAGCGTGGCCTGGCCCTCGTCCTCGAGCAGCTCGTGGGCGCGGGGCGCGCCGGCAACGCCGAGCCCGCCGAGCAGGGCGAACTCCCGGCCCAGGGCCTCGACCTCCTGGCGTCGCGGCTGCGCGCGCAGGGGCCGCTTCAGCAGGACCGGGACGCCATCCGCCTCGCGGCGAGCACGTTCGAGCACGTGCAGGTCGTCTCGGAACAACTCGCCGACGACGCGATAACCGGGGACGACCATGCTGGGAGGGGTGCGGCTGGATGGTAACACGCGGCCCGAGGTCAGGCCGCGACCAGGCTCCGCGTCAGGGCCTCGAACAGGCGCCGGCCGTCGGAGCAGCCGAGGGCGGGCTCGGCCGCGCGTTCGGGGTGCGGCATCAGCGCGACCACGTTGCGCTGCGCACTGCAGACTCCCGCGATGGCGTTGACGCTGCCGTTGGGGTTCGAGGCGTCGTCCAGGCCTCCGGTCCGCGCCGCGTAACGGAACACGACGCGGCCGGCGTCCTCGAGTCGCCTCAGCTCGTCGTCGGGCAGGTAGAAGTTCCCTTCTCCGTGGGCGATCGGCATCGTGAGCAGCTCGCCGGCGCGCAGGCCCGCGGTGAGCGGCGTGTCGGCGCGTTCGACGCGCACCTGGACGGGCTGTGACAGGAACTTCACGCCGCGGTTGCGCAACATCGCGCCCGGCAGCAGGCCCGCCTCCTGGAGGATCTGGAAGCCATTGCAGATCCCGATCACCGGCGCGCCCGTCTTTGCGAACTCGACCACGCTGCGCATCACCGGGCTGAAGCGAGCGATGGCGCCGGTGCGCAGGTAGTCGCCGTAGGCGAAGCCGCCGGGCAGCACCACCGCGTCGAGGCCCTCGAGGCCCGCCTCCTTGTGCCACACGAAGCGGGTCTCGCAGCCCATCACGTGCTTCAGCACGTGGTAGCTGTCGTGGTCGCAGTTGGAGCCGGGGAACACCACGACGCCGACGCGCATCGTCACTCCTCCTCTACCCGGTAACTCTCGATCACCGGGTTGGCCAGCAGCCTGGCGGCGATCTCTTCCGCGATGCGCCGCCCCTGCTCGGGGGAGACGCCGTCGATCGTGACTTCGAAGAACTTGCCCTGCCGCACCTCGGCCACCGACGAGTATCCCATGGAGAGCAGCGCGTCGTGGATCGTCTTGCCCTGCGGGTCGAACACCGACTTCTTCAGGGTGACGTAGACCCGGGCCTTCACGGCTTCCAGCTCCCTGGAGCCATCTACGCGAACACGCGAGCGAAGATCGCATCCACGTGGGCGAGCTGACGCTCGAGCTGGAACACCCCGTTGAGCTCCGCCTCCGAGAGTCGCCCCCGCACCTCGGGGTCGCCGCTCACACGCTCCCGGAAGTCGCCGTCGGTGCTCCAGGCCTGCATGGCGTGGGCCTGCACGATCCGGTACGCGTCCTCGCGGCGCATGCCCTTGGCCGTCAGCGCCAGCAGCAGCGCGCCGGAGAAGACCAGTCCCTTGCCGGCTTCGAGGTTCCGCCGCATGCGCTCCGCGTCCACGACCAGACCGGACACGATCTCGGTGAAGCGGCGCAGCATGTGGTCCAGGGCCAGGAAGCTGTCGGGCAGGATCACGCGCTCGACCGACGAGTGGCTGATGTCGCGCTCGTGCCAGAGGGCCACGTTTTCGAGGGCGGCCACGGCGTTGGCGCGCACCAGTCGGGCCAGCCCCGTGATCTGCTCGCAGCCGACCGGGTTGCGTTTGTGGGGCATGGCCGAGCTGCCGCGCTGAGACGCGGCGAAGGGCTCTTCGACCTCGCGCACCTCGGTCCTCTGCAGGGCGCGGATCTCGGTGGCGAAGGTCTCCAGGCTGGCGGCGGCGATCGCCAGGGCGGTCATCACCTCCGCGTGCTGGTCACGCTGCAGGACCTGGGAGGCGATGGAGGCCGGCCGCAGGCCCAGGCTCTGGCACACCGCCGCTTCGTCCTCGGGGAGCAGGTGCGAGAAGGTGCCGACCGCGCCAGAGAGCTTGCCCACCGAGATGGTGTGGCGCGCCTGTTCCAGCCGGCGCCGGTCCCGACCGAGCTGCGCGTGCCAGAGCGCGAGTTTCAGCCCGAAGGTCATCACCTCGGCATGCACGCCGTGGGTGCGGCCGATCGTCGGCGTGTGCTTGAACTCCGTGGCGCGGGCCTTCAGGACCCCGCGCAAGGCGTCCACGTCCTCGAGGATCAGCGCGAGAGCATCACGCAGGAGAATGGCGAGGGCCGTGTCCACCACGTCGGAGGAGGTCAGCCCGTAGTGCAGCCAGCGGCCCTCCGGACCGACGTTCTCCGCCAGGTTCGAGACGAAGGCGATCACGTCGTGCCGGACGTCCTGCTCGATGGCCTCGATCCGCGCCACCTCGAAACGCGCCCGGGCCTTGATCGCAGCCAGGGCCTCCTGGGGAACCACCCCGCGCCTTGCCAGCACCTCGCTGGCGGCGATCTCCACCTTGAGCCAGGTCCCGAATTTGTTGTCCTCGGACCAGATCCGGGACATCTCGGGACGCGAATAGCGCCTGATCATCGGCCGCGCTTCATCTTATTAGAGAAGTGAAGCCGCTCAGAACAGCCGCAGCTGCGGCGAGGGCGCGGGCGCTCCAGCCACCTCGACCCAACCCGTGCCCTCGCGACCGCTGACCGTCACCCGCACGTCGCGGCGTGCCGCGCGCTTAAGCGCCGCCTCCACGCTCATCTCCACCAGCTCCGGGTGGTTGTTCTTCTGGGACAGGTGGGCCAGCACCACGCAGCTGCATTCCGTGCCCAGGCCGGAGGCCAGGAAACGCGCCACGTCGCCGTTGGCGAGGTGGCCGTACGGCGACAGGATGCGCTCCTTGAGCGACCACGGATAGGGCCCGTCCCGCAGCAGGGCGGGGTCGTAGTTGGACTCGAGCAACACCGCCTGGCAACGCCGAAACGCGCCGGCGACGACGTGATCGATGTGGCCCAGGTCCGTGGCGTGGCCGAAGGCGACGCCGCCCTTCTCGACCAGGAAGGCGACCGGCTCCGCGGCGTCGTGGGGAACCCGCAGCGCCGTCACCGTCAACGCCCCCACCCGCACCGGCACGCCGGGCACGACCACGTCGTAACCCGGGATCTCCTCCGCGCCCAGGCCCGACGCCGCGTAGGTGCCACGTGTTCCCTTGATCCGGGGCCCCCACTTGCGGGCAAAGCCGGCCGCGCCGCGGGCGTGGTCGCCGTGCTCGTGGGAGAGGAACACGGCGTCGAGGGACGCCGGGTCGACGCCGGCGTCCTGGAGCCGCAGCGCCAGCTCTCGCGGGCCGAGGCCGGCGTCGAGCAGGATACGCGTGCCGCCCGCTTCGACGAGGGTGGCGTTGCCTGTGGAGCCCGAGCCGAGGAGGCGGAAGCGGATCACACCCGGAGCTGCCGGGCCCGGGGCCGGTAACCCTGTAGGTTGCCCAACACGCTGATCGCCAGCTCGCCGGCGAAGATCTCGTGGGCGATACGCTGGACGTCGTCGGCGCTCACCGCCTCGATGCCCGCCAGGGTCTCGTCGAGGCCGAACTGGCGGCCGAAGTAGATCTCCTGGCGCGCGATGTAGTTCATGCGGCTGCCGGTGTTCTCCAGGGACAACATCAGGCTGCCCTTCAAGTGGTCCTTGGCGCGGCGCAACTCGTCCTCGGGCAGCCGCCCGCCCTTGAGACGCCGGATCTCCTCGATGGTGAGCCGCACGACCTCGTCGGCGCTGTCGAGGCTGGTGCCGGCGTAGATCGTCAGGCTGCCGGCGTCCGAGTAGGACGCGACCCCCGACGAGATCGAGTACACGAGGCCGCGTTTCTCCCGCACGTTCTGGAACAGCCGCGACGACATGCTGCCGCCCAGGACGGTGTTCAGGATGTAGGAGCCGAAGCGGTCCTGGTGGGCCTGGTGGTAGGCCGTGGTGCCCAGGCACAGGTGCACCTGCTCCAGCTCCCGCTTGGAGCGCGTGACGATGCGGGCCTGGGGCTTGGGCGGGCTCACCGCCCGCGCCGCCCGGCGCGGAGCCAGGGCGCCGAAGTGGCGCGTCACCAGCTTGGCGACCTCCTCGTGGCGCAGGTGGCCCGCCGCGGCGATCACGATGTTCGCGGGCTGATACACGGAACGGAAGAAGGCGCTCAGCTCCTTGCGCTCGAAACCCGACACGCTCTGGCGCGTGCCCAGGATCGGACGGCCCAGGGGGTGGTCGGGCCAGAAGGCCTGGGTGAACAGCTCCATCACCAGATCGTCGGGCGTGTCCTCGACCATCCGCATCTCTTCGAAGATGACCTTCTTCTCCTTGGTCATCTCGGACGGGTCGAAAAGCGGGTTCAGCACGATGTCGCCGAGGATGTCGACGGCCAGGGGCAAGTGCTCGTCCAGCACCTTCAGGTGGAAGGCGGCGTACTCCTTGGCCGTGAAGGCGTCCATGTGGCCGCCGATCGAGTCCACCTCCGAGGCGATGACCTCGGCCGAGCGTTGCTTGGTGCCCTTGAAGACCATGTGCTCGATGAAGTGGCTGAGGCCGGTCTGGGCCGCCTGCTCATGGCGGCTGCCGCTTTTCACCCACACGCCGATGGCCACGCTGCGCACGTGGGGCATGGCTTCGGTGAGCAGGGTGAGCCCGTTCGGCAGCGTCTGCTTGACGATCATGGCCGCGCGGCTAGACTACCACGCGCCAGGCCGCCCGGGAGCCTCTGCTAGACTGCGTGGGCGGCATGGACGACGACGCCTACCAGCGCTACGTGAACATTAACCTGCCCCACGCCCGCACAGTTGCGGCTCGCATCGGGAGGAGCCTCGAGGCCCTGGGCGCGTTCGGGGAGGCGGGCAACGGCGGGGCCGTGGGCTTGGTCGAGGCGTTCGAGGCCGTCGAGCTGTCGCTGCGCGACTTCGACGAGGACCCACCCATGGACGACGCGCTGCGCGCCGCTGACGCGCTAGCGCAGCACTCGCGGGCCCTCGTGGAGGCGATCGCCAGCAGCCCCGTGCGCAGCGACCGCTTGGGCCAGCACGTGCGCAACCTGTTCGAGTGCCTGGGCCTTGGCGCCGAGGGCCGCGAGCTGTCGCTGCTGTGCGGCGAGCGCGCAGACTCCCCGCTGCGCTGATATGTTGTCCCGCGCTTACGCACGACACGCTGCGAGTCTCGCGTTCACGGTGGTGGCGTTGCCAGCCGCGTCACTGCTCGGCCAGACGACCGACCGCGCCCTGCAGGACGAGCTGGACCTGCAGGCAAACGCCAACTTCGTCCAGGGTTCGGGTGCGCGCGCCTTCGGGATGGGTGGCGCGTTTCTGGCCCGGGCCGACGATGCGACAGCGGCTTCCTGGAACCCCGCAGGACTCAGCTACCTAAGGGCGCCAGAGGTGTCGCTGGTACACGTAGGGGCCGACGTTCGGAGTCGCCGGGAACCTATACGCGATGGCATCGAGAGAGATCACCGCGAGAGCGGCTATCCCGACTTCGCGGCCTTCACCGTGCCCTGGGAAACGAAATCGTTGCTCGGCGCAGTGCAAATCAGCTACCAGCGCGTCCTACCGTTCCAGAGCGAGCGCACCATCGACCTCGGACCTGTTTCCGGCAGCGAGCTACCCAGGAGCGAGGTCCGCACGGTCCAAACGAGAGGCGGCTTCGACATCTTCGCTTTAGGTGCGGGCGTGAGGATCTCCCGACGTCTGCGGCTTGGGTTTACGGTCAACCGCTGGCTAAACGGCTACGAGCAAACACGTTCCCGGCCCGAACGGGGTGTGCCAAGCCGCCATGAAACGCGCCTCGACCTCAGCGCTTGGAACGTCCACCTGGGCGCGATCTACTCGCCCGCCGAGAACCTCAACCTCGGTCTGGTGTTCAAGACCAGCGTCGACGCCAAAGCGTTCCTGCACCGCGTTCGCTTCGACCAGTTCGACGAGGGAGAGAACACCCGATTCAACATCTACTCACGCGAGGATGTAGAACTCGAATTGCCGGGGGCACTGGGCTTTGGCATCTCCTGGCGACCGCGTAACAACTTGACCGTCTCGGCAGATTACACGCGAACCGACTGGTCATCGGGGAGGATCCGGAACTTCTTCACGTTGGCGCGCGCCTTCCCCTTCGGTCACCCGTTGGATCAGCCGCAGCCGAGCCCACCGGCCTCGGGGGACTTCTGCGGAGCCTACGGCCCGAATGATCCGCCACCGCCTCCCGATGTGCCGCCCTGCCCCCCGGTGATTCCATACCCGACGCTGGGCACGAAACAGAGCGATACGGACCAACTGCGCGCGGGCGCCGAGTACGTAGTGATCGGCGGGCGCCTCAAGTGGCCGGTTCGCGTCGGGTTGTTTCGCGACAGCCAGTTCTTCCCGAGCTTCGCAGGAGGCTCGCCCTCGTTCAACGGCTTCACACTAGGAACAGGTGTGATCTTGAATCAGGTCCTGTTCGACTTGGCCTACGTCTACGAGTCCGGTGAGTACACCGACAGTGGCAACGTGAGAAATGAGGTGAAGTTCCAGAAGTTCTATGCCTCGGTGATCGTTCGCCTGCCACGCCGGAGATAGCGTGGCGCTATTCCTTGACCACTCGCTGGTCCAGCCAGCGCCAACGATCAGCAGGGCGATCATCTGAGTCCGGTGACCGACTTCGATCTCTCCCCCGACGAGCTGCGACGTTTGGGTCTGCTCGCGGTCGAGGCCGTGGCCACACACCGGGCCGAGCTGGAGGCGCGCCCGGTTTTCGGCAAGGTCGGGGTGCGGGCCTCGCTTTTCGACGAGCCGTTGCCGGAGGAGGGCCGGCCCTTCGAGGAGGTGCTGGCCTTCGCCCGCGAACACGTCCTGCCGTCGCCGTTCGGGAACTCCCACCCCCGCTTCTTTGCCTTCATCAACGCCAGCGCCGACCCGGTGGGGGTCTTCGCCGACCTCATGGCCCATGCCATGAACCCGAACTGCTGGGGTGGGGACCACGCGGCCATCCACGTCGAGCACCGCGTGCTGGCCTGGCTGGCGTCGATCCTGGGGCTGCCCCGGGAGACCGAGGGCATCCTCACTTCGGGCGGGTCGATGGCCAACTTCACCGCCCTCGCCGCGGCGCGTGTGGCCATGGCGCCGTGGGACATACGCCAGGAGGGCGTGGGGGCCGCGGGCCAGCCGCGCCTCGTCGTGTACGCCTCGGACCAGGTCCACAACTGCGTGGACAAGGCCGTGGACCTGTTGGGCCTGGGCTGGAAGCAGCTCCGCAAGATCGCAAGCGACGACGGCTTCCGCATGCGCGTCGACCTGCTGGGCGCCCAGATCGCCCACGACCGCGCCGCCGGCCTGCTGCCGGCGATCGTCGTGGGGACCGCAGGGACGGTCAACACCGGCGCCGTCGACCCGTTGGAGGAGATCGCGGAGTTGTGCCAGCGCGAAGGCCTCTGGTTCCACGCCGACGGCGCGTACGGCGGGATGGCGGTGGTGGCCGACGAGCTGGGTTCGCTTTTCCGTGGGCTGGAGAGCGCGCATTCCGTGGCGGCCGACCCCCACAAGTGGCTGTACGTGCCCTACGAGGCCGGCGCCTGCTTCGTGCGCGAGCCGGGACGCCTGGCCGCAGCGTTCCGGAGGCCCGCCGAATACCTGGTCCAGGACGCCGAGAGCCCGCTCCTGGGGCCGCCGGGCTTCAACGACCGCGGCCCCGAGCTGAGCCGCGCCTTCAAGGCGCTGAAGGTCTGGATGGGCCTCAAGGTCCACGGGCGGCGCGCCTACGCCGAACGCGTGCGGCGCGACTGCGCCCTCGCCCAGTTCCTGGCCCAGGAAGTGGACCGGCGACCGGTCTTCGAACGCCTCGCGCCGGTCGGCTTGTCGATCGTCAACTTCCGCTGCCGGCCCGACGGCATGTCCGAGCGCCGCCTCGACGCCTTGAACCGCCAGGTCGTGAACCGGCTGGTGGCCGGCGGCGGTTTCATGCTGGCGCCGACGGTGTTGCGCGGCCGGGTCTCGATGCGGGTGTGCATCGTGAACTTCCGCACCACCGAAACCGACCTCTTGGCGCTGTTGGACGAGACGGAGCGCTGCGTCCAGCAGCTCGTCGGCGGCCGCTGAGCCGGCCACAGACCCTTCGCCCCCGGCGAGCGTCTGGGCGCTCGGGCCTTCCTCGCCGGCCCGTTCGAGGATGCTGTCAATCAACGACTTGGGGGTTAGCATCGGGCGCTTCCAACCGCCGGCCACCGGCCGGCATCTCAAGGACCGAGTGATGGTGCTGACGCCGGGGGTCGGCGCTCGACCCGAGACGAACCCCCAGGACGACGAGCGCCGGGCCCGGGAGCGCCAGCGTGTGAAAGAGGCGCAGGAAGGGAACGTGGCGGCTTACGAAGAGCTGTACCGGGACAACGTCGGGCGCGTGTACGGCCTGTGCCTGCGCCTGGCTGGAGACGCCACCCTGGCCGAGGAGCTGACCCAGGACGTGTTCGTGCGGGCCTGGCAGAAACTCGGCGGGTTCCGCGGCGCGAGCGCGTTCTCGACCTGGCTCTACCCGATCGCGGTCAACACCGCCCTCTCGGAACGCCGCTCGCGGGCGCGCCGCAGCTCCCGCTTCCTCGCCACCGACGATCTCGAGGCCTTCGAGCGGCCCGAGCGGCCGCCGGGTCCCGAGCGGGGCATCGACCTGGAACGCGCCTTGAGCCAGCTGCCCCCGGGCGCGCGCGCCATCTTCGTGCTCCACGACATCGAAGGCTTCAAGCACGGGGAGATCGCCCAGCGGACCGGCGTTGCGACCGGCACCTCCAAGGCCCAGCTTCACCGCGCGCGCAGGCTGCTTCGCGAGGCCCTAGGACGATGAACTGCGAGGGTTTCCGTCAGCAGCTCGACGACTACGTCGACGGCCTGTTGCCTGAGAGGGAGCACCAGGACGCCGAGTTGCACCTGGGCTCGTGTGCGGACTGCCGCGTCGAGGAGCGCAGGCTGCGCGTTTTCCTGGCGGAGGCGAGCGGCCTGCGCCGCGAGGCCCAGCCGGGACGTGATCTCTGGCCGGGCATCGCGGAGCGCATCGAGCCACGGGCGAAGCTCCTGCGTTTCGTGCGCCGCGGCGGCTGGCTGGTGGGGGTGGCGGCGGCCGCCGCCGTGGTCTTCGCCCTGGTCCAGGCCCGGCCGCGGCCGGGCGCGTTGCCGGCTGGCGCGGAGCTGCGGCCGGTGGCGGCTGGCAGCGTGGACATCGAGCGGGCCGAGGCCGAGTACGTCCGCGCCACCAACCAGCTGCTCCAGGCCCTGAACGCGAGCCGCGGCTCCATGTCGCCGGAGGCCCAGAAGGAGATGGCGGAGCTGGAGACGAGCGTCAACGCCATCGACGATGCGCTGCGCGACGTGAAGCGCGCCCTCGAGACGGACCCCCAGAACAACAAGCTGAACCGGATGCTCGCGTCCACCCACCAGAAGAAGATCGACCTGTTGCTCAAGCTCATCCGCCTGTCGTCCCAGATCTAATCCATGAGGCTCGAAAACATGCTGAGAACGTCCCTGGCTTCGTTCCTGGCGCTCCTGCCCGCGATGGCCGCGGCCGAGGGCCGCGTGGAGCAGCGCCAGTCCGCGGCCCCCGACGGCATCGTCCAGATCGACAACCAGGCGGGTTCGATCAAGGTGATCGGCTGGGCGAAAAACGAGATCCTGGTGGCCGGCACCCTGGGCCGGCGCGCCCACGGCCTGGATCTCAGCGTCAGCGGGCGCAAGGCCCAGATCAGCGTCGACACCGACCACCCCCACGGCACCCGTTCCGATCTCGAGGTCCACCTGCCCGCCGGAAGCCGGGTCGAGATCGATTCCTTCGCCGCGGAGATCCGCGTCGAGGGCGTCAACGGCGCCCTGTACGCCGACACGGTCAACGGCTCCATCTACCTCGCGGGCGGTTTCCAGGAGGTCGAGGCCTCGAGCGTCAACGGCGCGGTGGAGGTGTCCGGGAAACTCAAGCGCGCGAGGGTCGAGTCGGTGAACGGCGCCGTCAGCGTCAAGGGGGCGAGCGGCGAGATCCAGGCGTCCACCGTGAACGGTCAGCTCACGGTGAGTGGCGCCCGCTTCGAACGGGCCTCCCTCGAGACCGTGTCGGGCGGCGTCCGCTTCGAGGGCGACCTGGAGCCCAAGGCGGTCCTCGACGCCCAGAGCGTCAGCGGCGAGATCGAGCTTTTCCTCTCGCCTGGCGTCTCGGCGGACTTCAGGATCTCGAGCTTCAGCGGAGACATCGACAACGAGCTGGGGCCGCCGGCGAAGAGGGTCAGCAAGTGGACGGGGCAGAAGGAGCTGGAGTTCAGCCTGGGCGGGGGCGGCGCCGCGGTCAACGTCGAGACCCTGTCGGGCAGTATCGGGCTGCGCAAGCGGCCGTAGGAGAGAGACGACATGCAAAAGCAGGCGCTGGTCGTGGCGGCGGCGTTGTTTGCGCCGTTCGCGCAGGCCGCGAGCGAGGACTTCCGCTGGGCGGGACGGCTCAAGCCCGGACAGACCCTCGAGGTCAAGGGGGTCAACGGCTCGATCCTGGCCGAGTCGGGGGCGGGCGACGAGGGCGCGGTGCTCGCGGAGAAACGGGCGCACCGTGACGACCCGGCCGAGGTCGAGATCCAGGTCGTCGAGCACGCGGGGGGCGTCACGATTTGTGCGGTGTACCCGTCGAGCCGCTGGGGGCTCGGTCGCGGCAACCGCTGCGAGCCGGGTGAGGGCGGCCACCTCGGCGCGGAGCGCAACGACGTGGAGGTCGACTTCCGGGTGCGCGTGCCCGAGGGCGTCCACTTCGCTGGGCGCACGGTCAACGGCGGGATCAGTGCCGAGGACCTGGGCGCGGACGTCCTGGCCAACACCGTCAACGGCTCGGTGCGTGCGTCGGGGCGTGGCGTGGTGCGCGGCGAGACCGTGAACGGATCCTTGTTCGCGAGCCTGGGCCGCGCCGACTGGACCGGCGACCTCAGCTACAGCACCGTCAACGGCTCGATCACCGTCGAGTTGCCCGAGGACGCGGACGCCGAGGTGCGTGCCTCGACGGTCAACGGCGGCATCAGCGCCGACTTTCCGCTCTCCGTCAAGGGCAAATGGGGTCCGAAAAGCGCGCGGGGCACGTTGGGCAGGGGCGGACGCCAGCTGGCCCTGGAGACGGTGAATGGCGCGATCAAGCTGCGCACGCGGTCCTGAATCGGCGCCTCCGGGCGGGGGCCTGCGGCCGCCGTTCCGGGCCATGACTGGGCATCCCGACCAAACTAGCTAGAACGAGAGACCGGCCCTGAAGTAGACCCGAGTCTCGCCGCCCGCATCGAGGCCCCGGGCCACTCCGAGCGTGGTGGTGAAGGGCACCCGGTGCGCGAGGACCCAGTCGGCTCCCAGCGCCACCCCGGCGCCCGTCTTCAGGTCCTGGCCGCTCAGGTCGCCGCTCCACGCCGCCGCTAGGTCGACGAAGGCGAACGCGTGCAGGTGCCGCAGGAAGGCCGGGAACGACCGCCAACCCCGCTGCGGGTGCGCCAGGGGGAAGCGGTACTCGGCGTTCGCCGCGGCGTAGTGCCGGCCGCTGAACGCGTTGTCGGCGTATCCTCGCAGCACGGCGGGGTTGGTGCGGACCACGTCGAGCAGGCTCGCGTCGGGGAAGCCGCCGACAGCGTAGGACTGCTCGAACGATTCCTGGCCGAACGTGGTGCCGGCGCCCGCGCGCAGCGCCAGCGCGTCCCGGGCGCCGAACACGCGTGTATAGAGGCGTGCATCCGCCGTGAGCTTGCTGAGCGAGAGATCGCTACCGAGGGCCTTCGCCTCGCGCAGCCACGCCACCCGCGCCCGCCAGCCTTCGACCGGCGAGATCGAGTAAGGGAACCCTCGGGCGCTCGAGAACGACCAGGCGGTTTCCAGCGCGCCCAGGTTCAGGCGGTCGGCGCCGGGCGTATCCACGGCCCGCTCCCAGCGCCGCCGATACGAGAGCGACAGGCTCTGGTCGTGCCGCACCCTTCGCAGCAGGGGGGCGCTGGCGCGCAGCGTCAACTCGCGGGTCCGCCTGTAGCCGGCGACCTGGAACGGGTCGCTGGTGTCCTCCCAGCCCGCCAGGAACGTGGGCAGGAATCGGTCGTACTGGTAGTAGCCTCGGAAGCCCGGCCGCCGGGTCTGAAAGCCGTAGTGCAGGTCGATGCCGAAGGCATGGCGGAACAACGGGTCGATGCCCGCGGTTACGGCGCCCAGCCTGTCCTCGCCGGAGAGCAACAGGTACGGGCTCCAGAAGCGGGGCAAGAGAGTCGGCAGCGGCCGGTAGGCGCGGTCGGGCACCACGGTGGGTTCGGGCGAGGGCAGGGAAACGCGGTACGGGTCTCGGAACTCGGGCGCGGGCTCCAGCGCATCCCACGCCACTTGGAGTAGCTGCAGGTCGTAACCGCGAACGGAATAGTCCGCGAAGGCCAGGCGGCGGCCGTCCGCAGCCACGTCGGGGGTGAAGGCGCCGCCGAGCACGTTCGTGACCCGCAACAACGCCCGGTCCGCCAGCCGCAGCGCGTACAGATTCGAAACGCCGTCGCGGTCCGAACGGAACACCACGTGGCGACCGTCGGGAGTGAAGGCCGGCTCCACGTCCTTCGCGCGGTCGTGGGTCAGCTCGGTCTGGGCGCCGGTCGCCGCGTCCACCAGGACCAGGTCGAGCAACCCGCCGCTGCTCCAGCGAGAGGCCACGATCTGCTTGCCGTCGGGGCTGAACCGCGGACCGTTCCACTCGGTCTCGGGCGGCGACGAGGTGAGGACACGTAGACCGCCGCCGTCCAGGCCGATGGCAGCCAGCTCCGCGCGGCCTCCCAGCTCCTTCACGAACACCAAGCTGGCGCCGTCCGGGGCCACGTCGGGCTCGCGGGCACGCAGCCCGCGGCTGAGCGAACGCACCCGACCTGTCGCCAGATCCGCGACCCGCAGCTCGGAGAAACTGGAGAACGAACGGTGGATCTCGGTCTCGTCGAACACGATCGATCGGCCGTCCGGAGTCCACGACAGCCGGCTGCCGCCGCTGCGTGTCGCCACCTGGTGATCGCCGCTGCCGTCCGGGCGGACGACGCGGATCGCGCGAAAACGGTCGAGGCTGCGGCTGGTATAGGCGATCCAAGCGCCGTCGGGGCTGAAGCGGGGGCCGGTCTGGCGGACGCCGGTCCGCGTCAGGGGCGTGGACACCGTGACGCCCCGTGCGCGGATCGCGCGGGCCTCGTTTTCGGCGCGTCGCGATTCGGCCGTGAGCCATTCGCGCCAGCGGGTGTGGAAACTCGCGCCCGTGGCGCTGTGTGCGGTCCAGTCGTCGGTGTAGGGAACGACCCGTCCCGAGTGCACGCGGACGATCTGCGGCCAGGTGCCCTCGCCCAGCGAGGTCTCCAGCTCGCGAACGAAGGCTTCGCCGTAGAGGTAGGCGGAGATCCCGCCCGGCCAGTCGTCGAGGCCCAACGTCGCCTGGTCCTCTTTCGGCAGCTCGCCCGCCAGCGCCGCCATCCGCCGCAACATCGCCACGTCGGGGTTGCGGCCGCGGCCGAAGGCCGTGCCCTCGGTCTCCTCGTAGGTCGCGAGGCCCTCGAGCAGCCAGCCCGGAGTGAAACCGTTGGGGAACAGGTAGGGCGCGCGTCCCAGGGCCCTGCGCCCCAGCGCCAGCACGCCACGCGCCTGTTCCAGGTGGACGATGTGGGCCAGCTCGTGCGTCAACACCAGGCGCAGCCAGCCGTCGTGGTTGCCGAAATCGTCGCTGCCGTTGGGTGGCGTGGCGCGGATGTGTACGAGCGGATACGGCAGCGGCGTCGCGAAGCCGTTGGGGTCGTCGCTGGTGTCGGCGATGACCAGGTGGACGGGCCGGACCTTGACGCCATAACGCGCCTCGTGGGCCTGCAGGATCTCGGTGGCGAGCGTCGCCGCCGAACGCGCCGTCGTCTCCAGGCCCTGGTGGTAGTGCACGACCACCGCGGGCGTCTCCAGGCTGCGGAAGCGCAGGTGAGGCGGGAAAGACGCGGCGCCGGCCGGAAGGACCGCGGCGAGCACGAGGAGGGCGCGGACCTTTCGGAACACTCGCTAGAATGGTGCCACATGAAGGACGCCCACGAAGAGAGCCTCAACGTCTACGACGCCCTCGGCCGGGTGACCGGCGCCATGCCTCGGGGCAAGGCCAAACGTTCCGGCCTGGCCGTGGGCGCGGTCAACGCCCTGGTCGTGAACGAGCGGGGCGAGCTCCTGATGCAGCGCCGCCCGCCGGGTCGCGAGAACGGCGGGCAATGGGACAAGTCGGTGGGTGGCCACGTCAGCGCCGGCGAGAGCTTCGACGAGACGCTCGTCCGCGAGGCCGGCGAGGAGCTGTTCGACGACCCGCGCTCGCCCCAGGTGCGGCTGGTGGTCGCTGAGGCTTTCGAAGCCGCCCTGGCCGACGCCGACCTGGAACGGCAGGTCCTGCTGCAGCCGGTCGAGGTGAGGCTCAACCTGCGCGACGTGCGCCACGCCCCGGGCGGCGGCGTGCGCAACGTCCTGTACCACGTCGGGATCTACGCGGGGCGCACCCGGATCCCGGTCGGGTCCTTCCGGCCCCAGGCCTCCGAGATCGGCGAGCTCCGCTACGTCGCCGCCGCCGAGGTGGACGCGATGCTGCTGGCCGGCCGCCTGGCTCCCAACATGTCGTTCCTGTGGCTCACCCAGGCCCAGGCGTTGCTGCGGCGATAGAATCGGCCGCGTGGGCCTGCTGTGGGCGGAGCTGGAGAGCGCGCTGCGCGACAGGCCAGCCGTCCGCATTCCCGACAGCCGCCTGAAACGCGCGGCCGTCGCGGTGGTGCTGAAGGAGTCGATCCGTGGCCCGGAGATCCTGTTCATCCGGAGGGCCGAACATCCCCACGATCCCTGGTCGGGCCAGATCGCGTTCCCCGGGGGCCGGTTCGAGCGAAGCGACCCCGACCTGCGCACCACCGCCGTGCGCGAGACCGGGGAGGAGTTGGGCCTCGATCTGGCGGGGGGCGCGGCCTACCTCGGCGCCCTCGACGAGGTGCAGGCCATGGCGCGGATGCGGCCCATGAAGCTCGCGATCGCGCCCTTCGTGTTCCGGCTGCTGGCCGACCCGCCGCTGCGCCTGTCGGAGGAGGTCACGAGCGCCCATTGGCTGCCCCTCGAGAAGCTGCTGTCGGGGCAACACCGCGGCAACCTCGACTACGCGTACCAGGGACAGCGGCTTCAGTTCCCGTGCCTGCGGTACGAAGGCGTGGTGATCTGGGGCCTGACCTACCGGATGTTCGCGTCGCTGCGGGAGGCCCTGGCGCGCGAAGAGGCGCCGCACGACGCGGCGCCCCCCTGAGCGCAACGCGGCCCGCGTCGACCTGGCTCGGGTTCGAGCCGGGCGCTCAAGCCGACCCGTACGGAACTTGACAGAACGAACGATCGTTCTATATTGTGGGTCGGAATGAGCAAGGGCGCGGACACCCGACAGGCGATCCTGGAGCGCGCGGCGTCACTCGCCAGCCGGCGTGGCCTCGAAGGCGTGACGATCGGCCGCCTGGCCGCCGAGCTGGGGCTCTCGAAGAGTGGCCTGTTCGCCCACTTCCAGTCCAAGGAGGCGCTGCAGATCCAGATCCTGCGCCACACCGCCGAGTTGTTCGTGGACCGGGTGATCCGCCCGGCCTTGAAGGCCCCGCGCGGCGAGCGGCGCGTGCGCGCGTTGTTCGAAGCCTGGCTGTCCTGGGCGCGGGCCGACCTCTTGAAGGGGGGCTGCCTGTTCGTGGCCGCAGCCACCGAGCTGGACGACCGCGAGGGGCCCGTGCGCGAAGAGCTGGTCCGCCAGCAGAAGGACTGGCTGGAGTTGTGCGCCAACGTGGCGAAAACCGCGGTCGGCGAGGGACAGTTTCGCCCTGGCCTGGATGCCGCGCAGTTCGCCCACGACTTCTACGGCCTGATGCTCGTGTATCACCACGCCCGCCGGCTGCTGCGCGATCCTCGGGCCGAGGAACGCGCCCGCAGCGCCTTCGACGCCCTGTGTGCCGCGGCGCGGGCGCCCGGCAAGCGGCAGGCGCCGAAGACGCGCGCGTCATAAGAGCCCGCGCCAGGAGAGCCGCCATGCCCCGTCCCCCTGCCGCCGCGCCAGAAAAAAGCACGATCGTTCTCTTGTCGGCCCTGGGCCGTCGGGCGCTCGGGTTTTTCTCCTTTGTCGCGCCCGGGCCCGTCGCGGCCCTGGCCGAGCGGTTGTTCTTCACGCCGCCGCGGCCGCGCCGGTCGCGTGGGGAGGCCCTGCTGCGCAGCGGCCCGCGCCACGGCGTGATGGTCGGGGGCCACCGGGTCGCCGCCTGGCGTTTCGGGCGCGGGCCGGTGGTGCTGCTCGTGCACGGCTGGGCGGGTCGCGCCGCCCAGATGACGGCCTTCGTCGGCCCGCTCGTGGCCCGGGGTTTCTCGGTCGTCGCTTTCGACGCACCGGGTCACGGCGCTTCGGGCCGCGGCCTGTCCTCGGCGGTGGACTTCGCACGGGCGATCCGGGCCCTGGAGCGGGAGTACGGCGTTTTCCACGCGGTGGTCGCCCACTCCCTTGGAGCGGCCGCGACGGCGCTCGCCTTGGCGGGAGGTGTGTCGGCCCGGCGCCTGGTTTTCCTCGGACCGGCCGCCGTGCCCCCCGCCTGGGCCTTGGGCTTTGCGCGCCAGTGGGGGCTCACCGACGACGTCATGGCGCGGATGCGGGTGCGCAGCGAACGGCGCCTGGGCCTGCCTTGGGAGGAACTGGACGTGCCACGCCTCGGCCGGGGCCGCGGCGAGCCGCTGCTCGTCGTCCACGACCGCCACGATACCGAGGTGCCCTTCGCCGACGGCCGGCGCATCGCTTCGGCCTGGAGCGGCGCGCGCCTGGTCGAGACCACAGGCCTCGGCCACCAGCGCATACTGCGAGACGCGGCGGTCGTCCAGCATGCCATCGGCTTCGTGGCCGAGGACGCTCCGGAGGCCTGCGCGTGCGGCGCCGCGACGGCGCAGACCTGCGAGAGCTGCCGCCTGGAGCGCGAACTCTTCCTGCGCGAGGCGCGTTGGGCGGCGCCAGGCGATGCTAGCATCGGCTCGTGGTCCGGCTCGTCCGTTCCGCGATCGACCTCGGCGCCCTGAGCGCGGCCTCGCCCGAGGACGGCGCTCTGGCGCTGTTCGTCGGCGTGGTGCGCAACCACAACGCCGGGCGCCCCGTACGCCACCTCGAGTACGAAGGCTACGAGGAGATGGCGCTCTCCGAGATGGAGGCGATCGCGGCCGAGGCGCGTCGTCGCTGGCCCGTGACCGAGGTGCGGATCGTGCACCGCCTGGGCCGTATCGAGATCGGCGAGGCCAGCGTCGCGGTGGCCGCGTCCTCGCCCCACCGGGCCGAAGCCTTCGAGGCCTGCCGCTTCGCGATCGACACGCTGAAACGCCGGGTCCCGATCTGGAAGAAGGAGTTCTACGCCGACGGCGAGGTCTGGCTCGACGGGCCGCGACCGCCCCAAGGCTGACGGCCAGGCACGGCCGGAACCGGCCGACGTGGTTGCCGACGTTACTTCCTGCGCCAGCTGCCCTCGAAGACGCGCCCCAGGACGCGGGCGCCCGGAGGTCCATTCAGCCGAAGCTCGAGTTTTCCACCCGCGAACACGAGCAACGTACGCGGGCCGGGACCCACGCGGTAGACGAGTTGGCCCGTCGAACGCAGGCGTTCCCAGTCGCGGCGTTCGAGCCCGGCCTGGCCGAGCAGGGCCCCGCCGCGGCGGCCCTCGATCGTCAGCTCGCCACGGCCGGGGCTGAAGACACACAGCAGCCAGGTCTTGAGACTCTCCGGAAGTGGCGTCCACTCGCCGGCGCGGAACTCGACCTGTGCGGGCGCCAGGCACGCGTCCCCGCCGTCCGCGGGCAGGCTGCGGTCCTCCTCGAGGAAGCGCTCGTATTGCGCGGCGTCCAGGTGCAGCCTCAGGTGGGTGTGGCGGAAGTGCTCCAACGGCTCCAGTCGTTCGCGCGCCCACCGCAGGCGACGCGGGCTCGAGATGCCGGCCAGCGAGTTCACGGAAAACACGTTGTCGCCGGGCTGCAGAGAGGCCGGCTCCAGCGCCGACGGCGCGATGTCCTTCTGGCTCATCCACGCCCGCACCTTGGCGTCGTTTTGTCCCCAGTCCAGGTTCGATCCGGCGAGATAGCGGAACGCCTCACGTTTCGGCAGCACCAGGCTGTTGCTGAACGCCAGGCTGTTGCCGAGGTAGGGCGCGGATTCGAGGACGGCCAGCAGCACCACGACGGCGAGGCCGCGCCGGCGCCATTCCTCGGGCGCCCCGGACCAGCCCAGGGCCGCCAGCACCGCCCCCAGCGGGACCAGCATCAGCGCCAGCCGATACCCGAGCTGCGCCTGGAGGCGGAAGGAGAGAAACGCCAGCAGGAACACGAACGTGCCGCCCAGGACCAGCACGCCCGGCGCGGGTCGGCGCCTGGGAAGTCTAGAGAGGCCGCCCAGCGAGGCCGCCAGTAGAACGAGCGGCGTCTTCAGCGCCCAGCAGGCGGCGAAGTAGTAGACGACGCCGGGACCGTGACCGCGGCCGAACAGGATCACGTTCCACGGATGGGTGCGCTCCTGGTCCTGGACGATGTCGAAGCCGGTGATGAAATCGGCGGGCAGCGGCAGCCGCAGGCCTGGAAACGCCGCGGCAACGCCACGCATCAGATCGGAACGGAAACCGAGGGACTCCCAGGCGCGAAACAGGCCGCGTCCGAGGTACGCGAGATCCACCAGCAGGATCGCGGCCAGGCAAGCCGCCAGTAGCTGGCCCAGGGCGGCCGAGCGGCGCGCACCGCGGAAACCGGACACCAGGCTCAGCAGCGCGACCGGCACCAGCAGCAGGGCGGTGTACTTCGTCACCAGGGCGAGCCCCACAGCCGCGCCCAGGGCGGTGGCACGGCCGAGGCCCGGCCTCTCCAGGTGCCGAAGCGCCGTCAGTAGCGCGAGCAGGGTGGCTGCCGCGAAAGGCACGTCCACCGTCGCCAGCGCGGCGTTGGCGACGATGTTGGGGTCCACGGCCACGGCCGCGGCGGCAGCCAGGCCGGTCCACTCGCCGCCCAGGCGTCGGCCCAGCGCATAGCTGAGGCCGACCACGAGCGCGAAGAAGACCAAGCCGGGCAAACGGGCGGCCGTCAGCAGGTCGCGTTCCGCCGCGACGCCGGCGCGACGCGCCGCCTTCTCCGCGGCCACGTTCACCAGGCTGATGGGCATCTTCGAGTTGTAGAGCAGGTCGGAGCGCCGCTCGGTCTCGCCGAACTCCCACAGCCGGCGCGACCAGGCCAGGTGCCACGGCTCGTCGTAGGTCAGGTCCTGGAGCAGGATCGAAGCCAGAACGCTCAGCGCGCCGAACAGGACGGCCGCTGCGGCGATCCGCCGGGGGCTCATCCCCCGATCTGGAACATCGCCCGCGCTTCTGTCGAGACGCCCTCGTCGAGGCGGTGCCCGGTGGGTTTGGCCAGCACGGCCCTGCCCAGGATCTCGGCCACCGCCGGCTGCCCGCCACCCGAGCGGATCGCCCGCTTCACGTCCATCTCGTCATCGTTGAGGAGGCACAGGTGGAACTTGCCGTCGGCGGTGAGGCGCATGCGGTTGCAGGTGCCGCAATAGGGCTCGCTGACCGGGCTGATGAATCCCACCACGCCGCCCTGGCCGTCGGCGAAACGGAAGTTGCGCGACTCGTCGGAGGCGTGTTGCGCCGGTTCGGGCACCAGGCCTCCGAGCTCCTTCTCGATCCGCGCCCGGGTCTCGGCCGACGGCACGAACTGGGACAGGGCCACGTGGGCCATCTCTCCCGCACCCAGGGGCATCAGCTCGATGAAGCGCACGTGCCAGCTCTGTTCGCGGGCCCGGCGGGCCAGCTGCACGACGTCCATGTCGTTGTAGTCGCGTGTCACGACGCAGTTGATCTTGATGGGCAGCAGGCGCGCGGCCTCGGCCGCAGCGATCCCCGCCTCGATCTCCTGCAGCGTCCCGAAGCGCATGATCTTCTTGAGGCGCTCGGGGTGCAGCGTGTCGATGTGGATGTTGAGGCGGCGCAGGCCGGCTTTCCGTAGCGGCCCCGCCAGCTGCGGCAGCAGGATCGCGTTGGTGGTCATCGCTACGTCCTCGGCGCCCGGCACGGCGGCGATGCGCCGCACGATGTCCACGATGTCGGGCCGCAGGGTCGGCTCCCCGCCCGTCAGCCGGAACTTGCGGAAACCCACCGAGACGGCCGCATGCGCCACGAGCTCGATCTCCTCCGCGGTCAGGAGCTCATCGGAGGGGGCGAAACGCAGTCCGCGCAACGGCATGCAGTAGACGCAGCGCAGGTTGCAGTGGTCGGTGACCGAGATGCGGAGATAGTCGATCTGGCGGCCGAAGCGATCGCGTGGCACGAGAACCTTAGTTTACGCGCTTGGCGCCCCGCCGTGCGCAGTAATCCTCGAGCAGGCTCCGGACCCGGGGATGCCGGCTGCTGATGGCCTCGAGTCCGGGCCGGTCCAACCTCAAGAACTCGCTCGGCTCCGAGGCCACCACCGTTGCGCTACGCGGCTCGTCGCGTACGGCCGCCATCTCGCCGAAAAACGCCCCCTCGCCCAACTCGCACACCAGGCTCGGTTTGCCGTCCGCGGAGCCGACGTAGACGCGGACCGCGCCCGACGCCAGGATGTACAGGCTGTCGCCGCGTTCGCCCTGGTTGACGAGGATGTCGCCTGGCTGGGCGCTCACGAGATCGAGGCCGTGCAGCAGGGCCAGCTGCTCGTCGTCGCTCAGGCCCTGGAGCAGCGGGCTCGCGCGCAGGCCCGGCTCGTAGGTGCGGATCGACCCGCTGGCGGCGGGGGGCGGGCCCGGGGTAGCCGCGGGTGTGGGGGCGCGCACCGCGCTGCGTTTCACGCGCTCGCGCAACATGTCGAGGAGCCAGGACTGGAAGGGCGCGTCCTGCTCCGGGCGCGCCGGCGCGGCGGGGGCCGGCGCGTCGGTATCGAGGTCGAGCACGGGAAGCGGCGCAAGGTTCACCACCTCGACGTGGCGGTTGCGCAGGAACTCGATCTTCTTGAGGACCGCCACCGCCTTCTCCGGAAAGCCCTCTTGGAGCAGGTCGTCGGCCAGCGCGGCCAGCAGCGCCAGCGCCTCCTCCTCCTTGCCGGTCCGCAGCAGCGCCTCGGCGAGCTTCAGCCGCACGCGTGGCTCCCAGCGCCCCTCGCCGAAGTGGCGCCGCAACGCCTCGGCCGCGCGCGCACGGACGGCGGCGTCGGCGAGGGCCACGTTGCGCACCGCGGCCGCGTCGGGGCTGGAGACGCGCTCCACACACACGTCCTCGAGGCGGCGGGCGAGCCGCGGAAGCCGCCCGCTCATCTCGCGCAGCGTGGGGGCGTCCAGGAACAGCAGCTCCGTGCGGGCGGCGGCCGTGACGGTCGCGTTGCGCGGGCGACCCGACAGGCTCGCGATCTCCCCGAAATACTGGCCCTCGGAGAGCCGGGCGATCGGGACGTTGCGGCCGCTCGGGTTGCGGATGAACACCTTGACGGCGCCGGACACCACGATGTAGAGGCCCTCGCCCGCTTCACCCTCGGCCAGGATGACCTCGCCCGGGTCGACGATCTCGAGACGCAGCGCCCGGACCGCGGCCAGCAACTCCTCCTCGGGCACGCCGGCGAAGAGGTCACAGGCCAGCAGTCGCTCGGCGATCGCAACCAGGCGCAGGCGCTCGTCGGACCCGGGGCCGGGCGCCCGCTGCACCACGTCCGCGGCCAGCGTGATCAGCTCCTCATCGAAGGCGGCGTCGGTCATGGCTTCGGCTGGGCCCGGCTCGGCCTCGACGACCGGGTCGGGCTGGGGGGCGCTGCCGGCGCCATCCGCGGCCCGAGCCTCCGGCGCGGCCCGGTCCGCGAGGAAACGCTGGAAGGCTGCCCGCACCGGCGGCGGGGCGCCTTTCACGCCCCGAGCGCTGCTCGCCTTCGCTTTCGTGCCGAGGTCCAGATCGACCTCGGACACCGCAGGCTGGGATCCAGCGGGCGGCTTGGATTCCCCCGGCTCGAGCAGCGGCACGGACTCGTGCTGCTGGTGTACGAGGCTGGCCAGCCGCGACTCCACGTCGGCGCGCCCGGGCTCCATCCGCTCGATCCGCTTCAACGCCGCAACCGACTTGGCCACGAAGCCGTCCCTGGCGAACTCGTCCGCCAGGCCCAGCAACACCGGCACGGCTTCGCCGACACGGCCCGCCCCGATCAGCAGGTCCACCAGCTCGAGACGCAACTCGACGCTGGGCGCGATCTGTCCCTGGAGCTGACTGCGAATCTGCTCGATGGCACGCGAGCGCCGGCCGCGGGCGAACAACTCGCCGACGGGCGCGTCGAGGGGCTTCCGCAGCCATTCGAAGGGCATCCCAGGGTCCGCGAAGGCGAAGCTTCCCGCCGTGGTCGGCCAAGGTCAAGCCGCTTGCGTGCCGTTGCCTCTGCGCTTAGCCTGGCTGCATGACGGTGCGCGTGCGCTTGTTCGCCTCCTTGCGCGAGGTCGCCGGCGTCGGGGAAGCCGCGCTCGAGCTCGCCCCGGGCGCGACGGCCGAGGAGGCCTTCCGCCACCTCGCCCAGTCCCACCCCCACCTGGCCTCTCGACGACCCAGCCTGGCGGTGGCCATCAACCGGCGCTACGCCCACTTCGACGCCGTCTTGAGCGACGGCGACGAGCTGGTCTTCATCCCGCCGGTCAGCGGCGGCTGACGCTCGCCGACGCTCGGGCTAGGGGTCGAGGCGGTAGCCGGCCCCGCGCACGGTCAGCAGATGCTTGGGGGATCGCGGATCCGGCTCGACATAGCGGCGCAGGCGCACGACGAAGTTGTCCACGGCCCGGGTCTGGGTGTCGGGCGCGAGGTTCCACACCTTCTCCAGGATCTCGCCCTTCGAGACCACGCGGCCTGCGTTCTGGAACAGCAGCTTGAGCAACATCGCCTCCAGCAGCGTCAGCTGGTGGACCTGCCCGCCCCGGCGCACCTCGAAGCTCGCGAAATCCACGTCCGCGTCGCCGATCGACGCGCGCTCGGGGCCGTCGGCGCCCCGGGCCCAGTCGCGCCGGCGCAGCAGGCCCTTGATGCGCGCTAACAGCACCGTGAGATCGAAGGGCTTCGCCAGGTAGTCGTCGGCGCCGACCTCGAGGCCGTGGACCACGTCCTCGGGCAGTCCCTTGGCCGTGAGCATCAGGGTCGGTGTGCGCTGGCCGGCCCGGCGCATGCGATCGACGATCTCGAAGCCGTCCAGGCCGGGCAACATGACGTCCAGGATCACCAGGTCGAACTCGGGCGGGTGCAGCAGGCGCTCCAGGGCCTGGGAGCCGTCGTCGATCACCTCAACCTCGTATCCCTCCAGCTCCAGGTTGAACTTGATCCCGTTCGCCAGGTGGGCCTCGTCCTCGACCAGCAGCAGGCGGGCCATGGGGTCAGGCCAGCTCGGGCTCGGGCCGGTCGATCACGCCCGGCAGGGTCAACGTGAACACCGAGCCGCGGTCGGGCCCCTGGCTCTCGGCCGATACCGTACCGTGATGGCTCTTCACCACCGACCTCACGATGAAGAGTCCCAGCCCCGTCCCGGGCCGACTGCGACGCACCTCGGCGCCGATCCGGTAGAAACGTTTGAAGATCAGGGTCTGATGAGCGCGGCTCATCCCGATCCCGTGGTCTCGCACACGCAGGAAGGCCTGGCCGTCCCCATGTCCACCGAGCTCGACCTGGATCTCCACCTTGTCCCGGGAGTACTTGACGGCGTTGTCGAGCAGGTTCAGGACGGCGGTCTCCAGGGCCTGGGCGTCGCCCCGGAGGAACAGGCTCTCGGGCCCCTGGCAGCCGATCGCCTCGGGCGGAAGCTGGTGGCGCGTCTTGGTCAGGTCGATGCAGCGGCGCGCGAGTTTGGCGAAGTCGAGCGGCTGCGGGTCCACCACCGGACGGTCCGTGTACATGGCGGCGTTCAGGACGTTGTTGATGGTGGCGTTGAGGCGCTCGATGTCCTGGCGCATGGTGCGGTAGAACTCATGGCGCCGGCCGTCGGGCAACTCGCGCAGCTCGAGTGTGTCCAGGTAGAGTTTGAGGGAGGCCACGGGCGTCTTCAGCTCGTGGGTCACCGCGCTCACGAAGTTGCTCTGGCGCTCGTTCAGGCGCGCCTCCCGAACCAGCAGGATCAGGAGCAGGCCCAGGCCGCCGATCAACATCAGGAACAGCAGCAGCCCCAGGAAGTACACCACGAAGCGCACGGTTTCGAAGTCGCGTGCCACGCGTGCCCGCTCCGAAGCCAGGAACTCCCAGCCGAGGGTGAGGGCGACCGCCACCACGATCAAGGAGATGCCCACCGTGAGGTGGAACCACTTGGGGCGGCGCGCGGGCGAGAGCTGGGAGCCGGCGACCCTCACCGCTGCCCTCCTGGAACGGTCCTCAGGAGAAGAGCCGGTCGATGCGGCGCAGCATGCCGAGCAGGCTCACGCCGCGCCAGAAACGGCCCGAGGCCAACAGGCGGATCTGGGCCGAGAGCCGGCGCCGGATCCCCGGGCCGTGGATCGCCGGCAGGGCGGCGGTCATGAAGCGCAGGAAGGTGTCGCCGTAGGGGAACCACCAGACGGGCGCCCTGCGCGTGCCGTCCCAGGTCACGTACTTCGGCTGCGCCATCTCGCGCAGGCCCAGAGCGCCGTGGGAGCGGCCGATGCCGCTGCGCCCGACACCGCCGTAGGGCGCCGTGGGCTCGCCGATGCTGGAGACACAGTCGTTGATCGTCACCACACCGGCCCGCAGCTCCCGCCCCAGCCGTTCCGCGACCTGGCGGCTGCGGGTCCAGCCGCTGGCGGTGAGGCCGTACTCGCTATCGTTGGCATGGCCGATGGCCTCGTCCAGGTCCTTCACCGCCATGATGGGCAGCAGCGGGCCGAAGCTCTCCTCGCGCATCACCCGCATCGAAGCTTCGACGCCCGTCAGGACCGTGGGCGGATAGAAGAAACCCGGCCCGGGCGGCCGTGTTCCCCCGGTCAGGGCGCGGGCGCCGCGCGCCAGGGCGTCCGCGACGTGTTCCTCCACCAGCGCCCGCTGCCGCTCGAGGGTCATTGGCCCGAGGTCGGTCTGGGCCTGCAACGGATCGCCGACTCGCAGCCGCTGCGTCTGCTCCACGATCTTCGCCACCAAGGCCTCGGCCACCGCCTCCTCCACGAAGACGCGCTCGACCGAGACGCAGGTCTGGCCCGTGTTCATGAAGGCGCCCCACACGATGCCGCGGGCAGCGCGTTCCAGGTCGGCGTCTCTCGCGACGACCGCCGCGTCCTTGCCGCCGAGCTCCAGCAACACGGGCGTGAGGTTGCGGGCCGCGGCGGCCATGACCTTCTGGCCGGTGGCGGCGCTGCCGACGAACACGATCTTGCCGACGCGTGGATCCTCCACCAGGCCGGCCGCCACCTGGTCGTCCACCGCCAGCACGCTCAGCGCGCCCGCGGGGAGCCCCGCCTGGCGCCACAACTCCCCGATCCGCAAGCCGGTCAGCGTGGTGGCCGGCGCCGGCTTCAGCACCACGGCGTTGCCCGCGACGAGCGCCGCCGCCACCGCGGCGAGGGCGAGGAACAGCGGGTAGTTCCAGGGCGTGATCACGAGCACGACTCCGTAGGGCTCGTAGACGAGGCGCTCGTCCTTGTGGGCGAAAAGCGGGACCTCGCTCGGCAGCGGCTCGGGGCGCAGCGTTTCCTCGGCGTGCAACGCGAGGTGCCGCAAGGACTCGAGGCTGGGGAACACCTCGACCCCGAGGGCCTCGGCCACGGGTTTGCCCTGTTCGGTGGCGATCAGGCGAGCGAACGACTCGCCCTCCGACGCCAGGATGTCGCGGGCGCGGAGCAGGACGCGGCCCCGCGCGCGGAAACCCAGGCCGCTCCAGCCGGGAAAGGCCGAGCGCGCGGCCGCCAGCGCCTCCTTGGCCTGCTCGGCGTCCAGCAGGCTCGCCTGCGCGAAGGGTGCTCCCGTGGTCGGGTTGAGGGCCGGGCGCACCCCCGCCCGCCCGGGGGTTTCGCGGCCGGCGATCAGGGAGTGACGCGTCTCCTGGAGGCTCGAGGCCTGGGCCGCCAGCGTGGCCATGCTCCGAAGATACCGAGAAGCTCTCGGGGCGTAAAGCGGGCGGCGCTCTGGCCGTGGATCCGGCCCGCCAATTCCTGCGGCAGCCAAGCTGGCGCCATTCCGACTCGGCGGGCAAACGCGACACCACGAACGGCATAAAATGGCCGGGATGTCCGACGACGCCAGCGTGTTGCGCGAGGTCAACGAGTCCTTCTATCGCGCCCTCGAAACCCTCGACCTCGAGGCGATGGACAAGTTGTGGTCCCACGAGAGCTGGGTGCGCTGCGTCCACCCCGGCCAGGAGGTGATCGTGGGCTGGCCCGACGTGCGGCGTTCGTGGCAGCAGATCTTCGCCAGCACGCGCTGGCTGCGGGTGACGCCCACGGCTGTGGCGGTTCGGATCCTGGGGCCGGTGGGGATGGTGGCGTGCTCCGAGAACATCACGGCCGCCAACGAGGGTGACGTGGGCCTGGCCGTGGCCCAGGCCACCAACCTGTTCCAACGCACCGGTGAGGGCTGGCGTCTGGTGCTGCACCACGCCTCCCCGGCCCCGGTGCAGTTCACGAGCCCGGAGACGGGCAGCGCCTAGCCGCGTCCACCGCCCCGGGTGCGCCGCGGGCGGGCGCGACACGAACGACCTCGGGCTCCTTTACCGCAGGTGCCCGACCTTCGCCTGCAGGAACGCGCGTCCGCGCCTGAAGCCGGCCAGGTCGCCGCGGCCGAGGGCGGCGATGGTGTCCTGGGTGCGGCCGGCCAGCTCGTGTTGCTCGAGGGCGACCAGCTCGTCCTGCACCTGGCGCAGCTTGTCGGCGATGCTCTCGAGGCTTCCGACGTCGGTCGCGTTGAGGGTCGAGAGGATCACGTCGATGCGGTCGACCGTCGCCATGGCCTGACCGTATCATACGCAGCGATGCCTGGTAAGAATCGCTACAAGGTCGTCATACTCGGGTCCGGCCCCGCGGGCCTCACGGCCGCGCTCTACGCCTCGCGCGCCAGCCTCGAGCCACTCGTCGTCGAGGGCGGCGGCGGCGACGATCCCACGGACGTGCCCGGCGGCCAGCTCATGCTCACCACCGACGTGGACAACTACCCCGGCTTCCCTGAAGGCATCCTGGGGCCGGACCTCATGGCCCGCATGCGCAAGCAGGCCGAGCGCTTCGGAACGGAGTTCGCCGCCGGGGCCCTCACCAGCGCGAACCTGCGCCAGCGCCCGTTCGCGCTGCAGCTGGTCGAGGGCCGCCTGGAGGCCGAAGTGCTGATCGTGGCCAGCGGCGCCCGGGCCCGCTGGCTGGGGCTGCCCGGCGAGATCGAGTTCCGGACCCGGATCGGCGGCGTGTCGGCCTGCGCGACCTGTGACGGCTTCTTCTATAAAGATAAGCAGGTGCTGGTGGTAGGCGGCGGCGACACCGCCATGGAGGAGGCGAACTTTCTGACCAAGTTCGCCGCCGAGGTGACGATCGTGCATCGCCGCGAGGTGCTGCGCGCGTCGAAGATCATGCAGGAACGGGCCCGCGCCAATCCCAAGATCGCGTGGCTCCTCGACAGCGCCCTCGAGGGTTACCTCGGCAGGGAGGAGGGCAAGCTGCGCGGCGCGCGGGTCAAGAACCTGAAGACCGGCGCCACCAGCGAGGTGGCTTGCGACGGCGTGTTCATGGCCATCGGCCACGAGCCCAACACCGCGCCCTTCAAGGGGCAGGTCGAGATGGACGAGGCTGGTTACCTGCTGACCCGGGACGGCACCACGGCCACCAGCGTCCCCGGCGTGTTCGCCGCGGGCGACGTCCAGGACCATCGCTACCGCCAGGCCGTCACCGCCGCCGGCAGCGGCTGCATGGCCGCGATCGACGCGGAGAGGTTCCTGAGCCACTGACGGAGCGGGCGCTGCGAATCCTGTTCCTCGCGCCCCAGCCCTTCTTCGAGGTGCGGGGCACGCCGCTGGCGGTGTTGGCCATGGTGCGAACGCTGGCCGCGCTCGGGCACCAGGTCGAGCTCCTGACCTACGCCCAGGGCGAGCCGCTGGAGCTGCCCGGCGTCGTGCACCGCCGCAGCCTCGCCTTGCCGGTGGGCCGGGTGCGGGCGGGCCCTTCCCTCGCCAAACTCGTCCTCGACCTGCCTTTCCTGGCGCAGGCCGTGCTCCTGTTGATGACGAGGCGCTACGACGTGGTGCACGCGGTGGAGGAGGCCACACACCTGATCGCCCCCTTCGCGCGGCTGCGAGGCGTGCCGCTGCTGGCCGACGTGGACTCCTCGATCCCCGAACAGCTCCGCGAGTCGGGCTTCGCGCGCCGCGGCCCGCTCCTGTGGGCCGCCGAGGGCCTCGAGGGCTACGCGCTACGTCGCGCAGCCGGCGTCGTCACGGTCTGTCGCAGCTTGAGCGACGCCGTGAGGCGCCGCGTTCCCGGCGCGCCGGTGTTCCAGATCGAGGACCCGCCGCTGCTGGATGCCGCCGCGCCCGCTCCCGAGTTGGTGGCTGCCCTGCGCTCGAGCCTGGGCCTGGGCCCCGGCGCCGTGGTCCTCTACACGGGGAACTTCGAGCCGTACCAGGGCGTCGGGCTCCTGGTCGCGGCGGCCGCCGCGGTCCCCGAGGCTCAGTTCCTCTTCGTGGGCGGCGAGCCTGCAGAGATCGCCTCCTTCAAACGGCAGGCAGCGGGCCGCTGCGTGTTCGCGGGCAAGCGCCCGCCCTCGGAGCTGCCGCAGCTGCTGGCCCTGGCCGACGTGCTGGTCTCGCCGCGTCTCCGCGGCAGCAACACGCCTTTCAAGGTCTACACCTACCTGGCCTCCGGCACGCCCCTGGTGGCCACGCGCATCGAAAGCCACACCCAGCTCCTCGACGGCACGCTGGCTTTCCTGGTGGAGGCCACGGTCGAGGGCTTGGCCGGCGGCGTACGCGAGGCACTCTCGGATGCCGCCGCGGCGAGACAACGCGCGGAACGGGGCCGCGCCCTGGTCGCCCGCGAATACAGCGCCGACCGTTTCCGGGAAAAGGTGGCGGCCGCCTACTCGACGCTCGGATCCTGAGCCGCGGACGCATCAGACGCAGGCTCGACGCCGGAAAGCCGCTCGCGCAGGCTGGGCACGACCGACACTGCGAGCAGGGCGGCGATGACCACGGCCGCGACGCGCCGGCCCAGGGACACCGGCGGCCAGGCCCCGGACACGCCGGCCGCGCCGAACACCAGCAGGATCGGGAGCACGGGCAGCCGGAAACGGGCGAAGCCGTGGCTGACCACGTGGACCAGGACGTAGTACCCGACGAACCCCAGCAGCAACCAGCTGCCCCGTCCGAGGCGGACGCGGAGCAGCCCCAGGCCAAACAGGCCCAGCGTGGCCAGGTAGGGCAATACGAACACCACTTCGACCAGGCGCTGCGCCCCGGGGGGCGCCGTGCCGTAAGCACCCCGCCTCAGGTGCGCCAGGGCCTGGCTGTCCGCCTCCCAGAAACGCGGCAGCTGGTCGCGCAGCTTCTCGAGGATCCACCAGGGCTGGCGCACCCGGATCGCCTCCCAGGCCTTGGCCTGGGTATGGCGGTACTTGGTGATGCGGCCGGAGACGCGAGCGTACTCGGCGTACACCTGCCCCCGGGTCTGGTCCGTGTTGCCCAGCCACAGGTTGAAGGGGCCGAAGGTCGAGACCGGAACCAAGGCCTCGTAGACGATCTGGTTGCGGAGGGTCCAGGGCGCGACGGTGGCGAGCGCCGCGAGGCCGAAGGCCAGGGCGCGGCGGCGTCCCTGCGCCGCCGCGGCGAGGAACAGGGCCGCGACGGGCACGAAGTACAGGGCCGGCTCGCGCGTCAACGCCGCCAGCCCGAACAGCAGGCCCGCGGCCAGGGCGGGCTCGCGACGACGCCCCTCGTCGGCGGCGAGCAGCCTCTCGAACCCCCAGTAGAGGAGCGCCAGGAACAACGTCTCCGCCCAGAAGTGCGCGGCGAACCAGACCAGGTCCGGGTACACGGCGGTGAAAAACGCCGCGAGGCTCGCGGCACGTTCCCCGAAGAGCCGTGCAGCCAATCGCCCCACGGCGGGGATCAGCAACGCGGAGAGCAGGGCCTGCAGCAGCTTCACGGCCGTGAGCGACCCGAACAGCGCGAGGACAGCTGCGATGAAGTAGGGATACAGCGGCGGGTAGAAGAGGATCCGCGATGCGAGCGGCGAGAAACGGACCTGCGGGCTTGCCAGCTCCTGGCCCCAGGCGGTCCAGGTCGTCTCGTCGCCGACCAGCCGGGCGCCGGGTTCGAAGGCCACGAAGGCGAGGCGCAGCGCAAGGCCCAGGAGCGTCGCGGGGAGGAAGCGGGGCACGCTCACACGGATGCCGCGACTCTAGCAGAGTGTGCTAGAAGGGGAGGCTTGTCCCGCGTGGCCCTCCCCGCCTTGGCTCTGCTGGTCTCGGCCTGCTCCGCCGGTCCGCCGGCGCGCGATCTGGCCCGGGCCGGGGAGGACATCGTATCCGCCAGCGTGGCGGGGCGCGATCGCGAGTGGTTGCGCGGCCAGCTCGACAAGGGCGTGCGTCTCCAGGACGGACACTGGCGCGTGATCCCGGCCGGCGCTCCCAGCCGGATCGTCTTCGAGCTCGAGTTGCCCCGTGACGCGACACTCCACTTCGCCTGCGGCGTCGGCCAGGAGCTGCAGGGCCGCGGCAGCGTCGAGTTCGTCATGACGCTCGAGGTCCAGGGCCGAGAGCGGGTGATCCATCGTTCGCTCCTGGACCCCACCCACAAGCCGGAGCACCGCGGCTTCGTGCCGGCGAGCGTCGCCCTGGGCGGAAACCCCGGAGAGAGGGTTCGGCTGGTCTTCGAGACCTCGAGCCAGGAGTCGCTCCGCGAACCTCGCAGCGCGGTGTGGGGCAACCCTGTCCTCACCTCCCGGGACAGCGGCCAGCCCCTGGTCGTCATCTACCTCGTCGACACGCTGCGCGCCGATCACACGAGCGTCTACGGCTACGCGCGGCCCACCACGCCGCGTCTCGCGGAGTTCGCTCGCGACGGCGTGGTGTTCGACAACGCCGTCGCACAGTCCTCCTGGACGCGGCCAGCAGTGGCCTCGCTTCTGACGTCGCTGCTGCCGGCCGAGCACGGAGCGGTCTTCGTGCGGGGCCGCGTGTTGCCCCCCAGCGAAACTCTCGCCGAGATGCTGGACGCAGGCGGCTTCGCCACGGCGGCTGCGGTGTCCAACACAGTGGTCTCGGCGCCGCGTACGGGCTTCGAGCAGGGCTTCCACGTCTTCCTCGACCGGCGGCCCCTGGCCCGGGACACGGTGGACGCGGCCTTGGAGCGCCTGACCGCCATGGCCGGGCGCCCCGCGTTCCTCTACGTCCACACCATGGATCCCCACATCCCTTACGCGCCACCCGAGCCGTGGCTGTCGATGTTCGATCCCAAGGCGACGCCGGAGGCGCCGGGTCGCGACCCCCGGCGTGACCAGGACGCCGTCCGGAACCGCGACGCCTTCGTGGCCCGCTACGACGGCGAGATCGCCTACGGGGACGCGGAGTTCGGCCGCTTCGTGGAGGCGCTGAAGGCGCGCGGCCTGTACGACCGTGCGCTGATCCTGTTCCTCTCCGATCACGGCGAGGAGTTCCTGGACCACGGCGACTGGGGCCATGGCACCAGCCTGTACGAAGAGCTCGTCCACATTCCGCTGGTCGTGAAGTTCCCGCAGCGGCGCGGCGCCGGCCAGCGCGTCTCGCGCCTTGCCCAGCAGGTGGATGTCGTGCCGACGATCCTGCGCGAGCTGGGCCTGCCGATCCCGCAGACGCTCGCGGGCCGGCCGCTACAGGAGACGGAGCGGGCCCAGGAGCGCCCGGCGCTCCTGGAGGTCAGCCATCGGGGGCACGTCATCCACGGCCTGCGCGGCGAGCGTGAGAAGTACCTCCGGCGCTTCAGCCCGGCGAACGACGAGGTGTACTTCGACCTCGCGAGCGACCCCGGCGAGCGGCGAGACTCCGCCGCGACCCTGGGCGAAAGGCTGCGGACGCTGCGCGCGGGCATCGGGCCGACGCTGCGGCCGAACCCCTTCCGCAACGTGGTGCGCTGCGTCGGCCCGGGGGCCTACACGCTGGAGATCGGGGTGGCGGGATGGCTCGAGGACGTGGACAGCGCCGGCCTCGGCGAGGACGCCGGCGCCGCGCTCGCCC
>Ga0187893_10002351_pt1 | contig 41839 bp, 43 predicted proteins | sample MA1701074metaG_FD_139574 | JGI IMG/M metagenome (GOLD analysis project Ga0187893, IMG submission 139574) | White microbial mat communities from a basaltic lava cave in the Kipuka Kanohina Cave System on the Island of Hawaii, USA - MA170107-4 metaG ...
CAAAAGGGGCGAGCGTAGAGGTCACGCGGCCCTGGTCAAAGCTTCTGAAAAACTCGCTCACCCCCTGGTCAATGGTTCTGAAAAACTTCCCGCCAGCCTGGTCAAAGGTTCTGAAAACCAACAGGGCAAAGGTAGGGCTAACACCATCCGAGACCCGGATAGAAGCCAGCGCGCCTCACCAGCGGTGATACGCGGGGTGCCCCGGCTCGACCGCGACGAAGGTGCCGCGGCAGGTGGCGCAGACCTTGCCCGCGGCCTCGAGGGTGCCTTCGACGACGCAGCGGTCGCCCTTGACCTCGACCGCGCGGGCGCGGAGGAGGATCTCGGCGTCGATGGGCGTCGGGCGCTTGAGCTGGATGGCGTAGTCGGCGGTGACCGTGGACGGCAGCTCCGGTCGGCCCTGCATGAGCCGCATCGCGGCGGCCCAGTTGCAGTGGCAGTCGAGCAGGACGCCGATGATCCCGCCGTTCAGGACGCCCGGGAAGGCCGCGTGGTGCGGCTCGGCGCGGAAACGGGCGACGAGGGCGTCGCCTTCGAGGAAGCTGCGGATGCGGAGGCCTTTGTCGTTCGCGGGCCCGCAGCCGAAACAGACGCTCTTCCGAGCGTAGCGTTCCTGCAGGCTCTCCACGCCGCGGAGTCTACTTCTTGTCGGGCAGGAGCTCCCAGAAGACGCTGACGATGCCGGCGAGGTCGGCTTCGGAGGCCGCCACCGGCGCGAGCGCCGCGGCCAAGGCCAGGGCGGCGAGCATGTCAGTACAGCTTGAGATCGAGGTTCTCCGCCGCGATGTCGGTGAGGTCCACGATGGCGGCGGCGTTGACGCCGATGGCGATGGCGATGGCCTCGGAGATCTCGTCGCGCGTGGCGCCGAACTTGAGCGCCTTCTTGACGTGGCCGTCCACGCAGCCCTGGCACTTGGCGGCCAGGCTTGCGCCGATGGCGATCAGCTCCTTGGTCTTGCGGTCGAGGACCGAGGGTTTGTAGGTCTCCTTGTAGAACTGGAAGTAGATCTCGCGGAAGCGGGGCGAGATCATCGAATAGCAGCCCGACTCCTCGGGCGGCTTGGCCTCGCCGTTGTCCTCTTCGGGAAACGGCACGTGGTGTTGGTGTTTCTTCTGTTCCTCGGTCACGGCGTCGCTCCTTCGCTGCTCAGCAGGTTCGTCACGGCCTTCTCGTATTCCTGTGTCGCGTCCTTGTAGGCGTGCCCGTGGCCGTCGCTCTTCAGCACCAGCGCCGATGCCTTTTCTCCCGCCGCCGACGCGAGCTGGGCCGCGATCTCGGGCGGCATGCGCTGGTCGCCCGTGCTCGCCACGAACAGCGCGCGGCGCCCGCGCAACTTCTCGGCCGCCTTGACGACGTCGAGGGCGTCGGGGTCGAAGCCCGCCATGCGTCCCATCCAGAACACGGCTTCGCGGGCCACCGGCCCGGCCGGGACGTACGCCATCCACCAGCGCCAGCGGCGGGCGATGCCGACGTGGTGCTCGGCCGTACTGCGCAGCGAGAGGAAGCTGCTGTCGCACACGACGGCCGCGATGCCCGGCTCCTCGGCAGCGGCCAGCACGCTGGCGGCGCCGCCGAAGGAGATGCCCCAGGTCGCCACCGGCCCCGGCTGGCGCTTGCTGGCGAAGTCGTAGGCGCCCAGCACGTCTTGGCGCTCGTGGAAGCCCAGGCTGCGTCGCTCACCGCCGCTCTTCCCGTGCATGCGCAGGTCGAAGAGCAGGACGTTCCAGCCCAGCCCGTGCAGGAACGGGGCCTTCTTCACCATCTCGATGCGCGAGCGGTTGAGGCCGTGGACCAGGAGCAGCGTGCCCCGCGGGTTCTCGGCGGGCACCCACCAGCCGGAAAGCGGCACGCCGTCCCGCGCGGTGAACGAAACGTCCTCGAAGTTCAAGCCCATGGACGACGGCGTGAGGTCCTGGTTGTCGGCATCGGTCATCTGGAAGCGGGACTGCGTGAAGCGGCTGGCCAGCCACCAGGGCAGGTAGCCGAAGATCAGCGCCACCAGGCTCGCGACCAGTACCAGCGCGAGGCGCTTCAGCCATCGCCTCAAACGTCCTCCCCCGCGGACTGGCTGCTCACGGGGCGATGATAGCAGGGGGCTCGGAGGGGAGCGCTCGGGCCGACACGACGGCCGCGCCGACGAGACCGCTCTGGGGGCACTGGAGAAGTCCCCGCACGCCGTCACCCAGTCTGGATCCCAAGCGCTCTCCTCCGATGCTTGAGCACACCTACGGCCCGCGTGAGTCGTTGTTCCCGCTGGACTTGTCAAAGGTTGTCAGCGCCCTGGTAGGATGCGCAGCGTGACCTCGCCCGAGACGTTGACGCTCGTGATGAGCGGTGCCTTCACGGGTTTCGTCGGCGCGCTGCTGGGGCTGGGCGGCGGCGTTTTCCTGGTCCCCCTGCTCGCACTCGGCCTGAACCTGCCGATCCGGACCGCCATCGCGGCCAGCCTGATCTCGGTGATCGCCACTTCCTCGGCGTCCTCGACGGTGAACTTGAACCGCGGCCTCGTGAACCTGCGCCTGGGCCTCGTGCTCGAGGTGGCCACGAGCATCGGCGGCCTGGGCGGGGGTGTCCTGGCGACCCTGCTGTCGCAGCGCCAGCTCTTCCTGGTCTTCGGCTCGACGCTGGTGGCGATGGGCCTGCTGGTCGTGCTGCGCTCGGGGCGCCGCAACGTGATCGCGGACAGCGAGGCCGACCCGGGGCCCTTGGGCGGCCGGTTGCAGGAGGGCGAGCAGACCTACGTGTACCGCGTGAAGCGCCTGCCCCTGGGCCTGGGCGCGTCCTTCGGCGCGGGTGCCATCTCGGGCCTGCTGGGCGTCGGGGGCGGCATCGTGAAAGTGCCCGCGCTCAACACCTTCTGCGGCGTCCCGATCCGCGTCGCCGCGGCCACCAGCGCGTTCATGATCGGCGTCACGGCGGCGGCTTCGTCGTTCATCTACTGGAGCCGCGGCGACATCTCGCTGGTGACGAGCGCCGCCGTCGCGCTGGGCGCCCTGCCCGCGGGCCTGCTGGGAGCGCGCTTCTCGGAGCGCATCGACCCCCGGTCGCTGAAGATGCTGATGGCGGCGGTGCTGCTCGTGGTGGGCGCCCGCATGGCCTGGGAGGGCCTGTGAGCCCCGCGCCCGGACTCGACCGCGCGATCGAAGTGGTGCTGATGGCCGGCCTCGTGTCGAGCGCCGCGCTCCTGCTGTTCGGCCTGTTGGGCGGCGACCCGGGAGTGCTGCGCCTCGGCATCCTGCTGCTGATGGTGACGCCCGCCGGCCGCGTGGTCGTGCTCAGCATCGGCCTGCTGCGCCAGCGCGACTTCCTGTTCGGCCTGCTCTCGCTGTGGATCCTCGCCGTGCTGGGCCTCTCGATGCTGATCGGAGCGCGCCTGCTGTGAAAGCCGGGCTGCGCGCGGCGCTGTTCGACTGGGACGGCACCCTCGTGGACTCGGCGGGGGTCAGCTTCCGCTCCTACGTGGCCCTGTTCGCGTCGTTCGGCATCGCCTACGGCGCCGCCGACTTCGAGCGCACCTACTCGCCCGACTGGTATCGGACCTTCGAGGCGATGCGCCTGCCGCGCGAGAGCTGGGACCAAGCCGACGCGCGCTGGCTGGGGCTCTACGCGCAGGAGCCGGCGGCCCTGCTCCCGGGCGCGCGGGCAGGCCTGGAGCGGCTGCGCGACGCGGGCCTGCGCCAGGGGCTCGTGACGAGCGGCACCCGCTCGCGGATCGACGCCGACCTGGAGCGGCTCGGCGTCGGCGGGTTCTTTGGCGCGGTCGTGTGCGGCGGAGATACGGCCCATCGCAAGCCGCACCCCGAGCCGCTGCTGGCGGCGCTGCGGCGCCTCGGCGTTGCCCCGGCCGAAGCCGCCTACGTCGGAGACAGCCCCGAGGACGTCGTGATGTCCCGCGCGGCCGGTGTGTTCGCGATCGGCATCCCGGGCGGCTTCCCGAACCGCGCGGGGCTCGTCGCGTCGGGGCCCGAGCTTCTGGTCGCGAGCCTCGATGAGGCCGCCTCGGCGCTCGTCGGTTAGACTGGTCGGCTCATGGCGAACGACGGGGTCCCCATGGTGGACCTGAAGGCGCAGTACGCGAGCCTGCAGGAGGAGATCGACGCCGCCGTGCTGCGCGTGGTGCGCAGCGCCCTGTTCATCGGCGGGCCCGACTGCCGCGCCTTCGAGGAGGAGTTCGCGGCCTACTGCGGCGTCGCCCACGCGGTGGGCGTCGCGAACGGCACCGACGCGCTGAGCGTGGCTCTGCGCGCCCTGGGCGTCGGGCCGGGAGACGACGTGGTGACGGTGGCCAACACCTTCTTCGCCACCGGCGAGGCCGTGATGCTGAACGGCGCCAGGCCGGTGTTCGTGGACGTGGAGGAAGAGACCTTCAACCTCGACCCCGCGCGGCTCGAGAAGGCGATCACGCCGCGCACCAAGGTCATCGTTCCCGTCCACCTGTACGGCCATCCGGCCGACATGGACAAGGTCCTCGAAGTCGCCCGGCGCCACGGCATCCCGGTGCTCGAGGACGCGGCCCAGGCCCACGGCGCCCGCATCGGCGCGCGGCGCGCGGGCAGTTTCGGAATCGCGGCCTGCTTCAGCTTCTACCCGGGCAAGAACCTGGGCGCCTACGGTGACGCGGGGATCGTGGTCACGGGGGATCAGGAACTCGCGACGCGCATCCGCCAGATCGCCAACCACGGTGCGGGCAAGACCAAGTACGACAACGTCGTGGTCGGCACCAACAGCCGCCTCGACAGCCTGCAGGCGGCGGTGCTGCGGGTGAAGTTGAAGCGCCTGGACGCCTGGAACGAAGCGCGACGCAAGCAGGCCGCGGCGTACTCGGAAGCGCTGGCGGCGCTGCCGGGCGTCGTCCTGCCGCGGGAGCGTCCGGGAATGACGTCGGCCTGGCACCTCTACTCGATCCGCGTCCGCGATCCCAGGGCCCTGGCCGAGCACCTGGAGCGGCGCGGCATCGCGACCTCCCTTCACTACACGCGTCCGCTGCACCTCCAGCCGGCCCTGGCTGGGCTGGGCGGCAAGCCCGGCGACCTGCCGGTCTCCGAGCGGCTGTGCAACGAAGTCGTGCAGATCCCGCTCTACCCCGAGCTGCGCCCCGAGCAGATGGAGCGCGTGGTCGAAGCCGTGAGGACGCTGGGCTAGGCCAGGTCGCGGGTCAACAGTCGCAACTGAACCTCGGCGGCCTTGCGCACCTCGAGGTGGCGGCTCTCGGTCAACAGCTTGCGCAGGTAGTCGATGTCCTCCTGGCGTGTCATGCCGCGCACCAGGATCTGGCCGATGTGACGGTCGCCGGAGTGGCGCTTCAGGAGCTGCACGTCGCGGATCTTCTTGGCCGCCTCCTGGCGGACGAAGAAGTGCCGGTCGCTGTCGATCACCTGGACCAGCGCCTCGTCGGCGTCGTCGCCCTCGGCCAGGGACTCGATCCGGTACAGCAGCTCGTCGTCGCTCAGCGCGAGCCAGGAGTCCCGAGCCGGCTGCGGGCCCTCGCGCCACGGGCGCCGGCGCTGCGGGTCGTCGGCGGCCGCAGTCATCGGGCGTCCAGCAACAGCGCCGCGCGGCGCCGGAATTCCTGCAGCACCGACTCCACGAGCTTGCGCGCCTGGGGCCCGATGCCCTTGAAGCTGGCGCCGAAGGAATGCAGGCCCGTGAGATCCGCGGCGATCCTCACCCAGCGCGCCTCGGCCGGAACGCGGGTCGCCCGCGTCCGCTCCTTGAAGCGAATCTCCAGGCTCACCTTCTGGCCGATCCGGGGCGGGCGCTCGTCGCAATAGACGCGGGCTCCGCGCGGTGAGAGGTTCGTCACGTAGCCGTGCAGGCGGCGCCGCCCGACGATCACGCGGCAGGAGGCCAGGTAGGGTTCGATGCGGCCCGTCCGGCGCTTGTCCTTGGCAACCCTGGGGCGGCGTGGCATCCGAGGCGCGCTTTTGGTGCTTTAGGGCTTCGGCTCGGCGCCGGGGACGCCGGGCGCCACCGCCACGCCGGCTTCGGGCGCGCCGTTGAGCAGCGCCTTCAACTCCTTCCCCATCTTGAAATAGGGGATCTTCTTCGGCGGCACGTCCACCTTCTCGCCGGTCTTGGGGTTGCGGCCCTTGCGCGGCGCGCGGTTGCGGAACCGGAAGCTGCCGAAGCCGCGGATCTCGACTTCCTCGCCGTTCTGCAGCGCGGTCACGATGCTCTTCAGGGCCGCTTCGACGATGATCCCCGACTGGACCTGAGTGATGTCGAGGCGCTTGGCCACGATGTTGATCAGGTCGGCCTTGGTCATCGCGTTGCGAGCCAGCGGGTCGTTCATTGCGGGTCGAAAAGCGAGAGGCAGTCTAGCCCCGGGATCCCCCGAAGTCAAGGCAGCATCGGGAGATAGCCGTACTACGCGTCGGACTTCTTGCGCTTCACTCCGACGGGCTTCTGCTGGACCTTCTGCGGAGCCGCTTCGAAGGTCTTCGTGAGGGCCTTTTCGACCTTCTCTTCGATGTTCGTGATCGGCTTGCCCTCGACCTCGGCGATCTCACTCGTGATCAGGAACTTGGCGCGGTCGAGCATGCGCTTCTCGCGGAACGAGAGCGCCTTCTTCTTGGCCAGGAACGTGAGGCCCTTCAGCACGTGGGCCACCTCGAACAGGCTGCCCGTGCGCATCTTGTCCGAGTTCTCCTTGAAGCGGCCCTTCCAGTTGGAGCTCTGCTCGATGTTGCCGTCGCCGAGGATGTTGAAGATCTTGCGCACGTCCGCGGCGGTGATGACGGGCCGCAGGCCCACGCCGTCGACGTTCTGCTGAGGCACCCACACCCGCGAGTCGTTCGAGAGGATCCGCAGCTTGTACAGGCTGATCTTTCCCCCCGGAATGGGCCGGGTCTGGATGCTCTCGACGACGCCGATGCCGTGGTTGGGGTAGATGACCTTCTCGCCGACCTGGAACTCCACGCGGAACCTCTCTTTCGCTATCGGATCCGATGGGATGGCCAAGGGATTGTCGTAAGGGCCGAGTGATCATTGTACCAAAGCCCGCGCCGGCGAGCAAAGAGCGGGTGCCGGAGCGCCGCTACTCGACCTCGAAGGCCACGGGCAGGAAGGCGTGATCACGATCGCGAAACACCCAGGCGGTCGGCGTCCCCTGCCGGCCCTCGGATACGCCGATCACGACGTGAAAGACGCCGTCCGAGAGCCCTTCCGCCGCCACGCGCCGGTCCGTCTCCGACGGCCGCGCGGGGTGATCGGGATGGCTGTGGTAGTAGCCGACGATCTCGAGACCCTGCGCTCGCGCCTCGCGCTGGATGCGGATCAGGTCCTCGGGTGCGATCTGGTAGCGCACGCGCGGCGTCTCGGTCTCGCGGTTCGGGACCCGTTCCGCGCGCGTCACCGCGTCACCGTTGCCGAGGAAAACGCCGCACGCCTCGAAGGGATAGCCCTCCAGGGCGTGGGCGACGATGGCCTCGGCTTGCGCGCGCGGGATCCGGAGGCGTCCGCCCTCGCCGCAGGCCTCGGGCTCCCCCCGATCGGGCAGCAGGACCACGACGACACCCGAGTCGAGGCGCTGCGCCAGCATGCGGGCCGCGACCAGGGCCGCGGCCGCGGAGTTGCCGACGTCGAAGTCCAGGGCCTCACGGCATTCGCGGCGCAGGGCACAGGCCGCCTCCGTCGAGACCGGGACGACCTCGTCGTGGCCGCTGCGCTCGTAGATCTCCGGCACGATGGCGCTGGCCATGTGCTTCAGTCCCTCGAGGCCGTGGAGCGCCTCGTCGGGCTCGACAGCGACGATGCGGACGGCCGGGTTCTTCTCGCGCAGGTAGCGCCCCGTCCCCATCACGGTGCCCGAGGTGCCCAGGCCCGCCACGAAGTGCGTGATGCGCCCGCCGGTCTCCTCCCAGATCTCCGGGCCGGTGGTGCGGTAGTGCGCCAGCGGGTTGGCGGGGTTTCGGTACTGGTCGGCGTAGAAGTACTTCTCGGGCTCGGCGGCCACCAGCTCCCGCACCTTCAGGATGGCGCCGTCCGAGCCGGAGAACGCGTCGGTCAAGGTGATCTTCGCGCCGTACGCTTCGCAGCGGCGCTGCCTGTCGGGCGAGGCGCTACTGGGCATCACCAGCTCGACCGCGTAACCCCGGTTGCGTCCCACGAGGGCCAGGCCCACGGCGGTGTTTCCCGACGAGGAGTCGATGATGGTCTTGCCGGGGCGCAAGGCGCCGCTCTTTTCGCCCTCCGTGATCAGCGACAGCGCGGTGCGGTCCTTGACCGAACCGCCGGGGTTCGCCCACTCGCACTTGCCCCAGATCTCGATCGTCTCGCGGACCCCGGGCAGGCGCAGGCGCACGAGGGGCGTGCGGCCGATCTTCACCCCGCTCTCAGCTCCTCGAGGGCCTTGACGCAGCGGTCCACGTCTTCCTCATTGTTATAGAGGTGGGTGGAGATCCGGACCCCCTCGGGCTTCCGGGTGACGTGGATCCCGCGCTCCAGGAGGGCACGCGCCGTGCCTTTCGGATCGGGTGTCTGGACCAGGGTCTGGGCCGAGCGATGGGGGCCGGCAGGCGACAGGGTCGTCAGGCCGGCGTGCTCGAGGCGGCTCGTCAGGTAGGCGTTCAGCTCCAACACGCGCTGGGCGATCGTCTCGATGCCGATGCCGAGCAGGTACTCCGCCGCCGCGCCCATGGCGATGGCGCCGGCGAAGGCCGGGCAGCCCATCTCGTAGCGCCGCGCCGAATCGAGCAGGGTGTACTCGCGGTTGTTGTGGGCGAACGGCCGCTCGACGCTCAGCCAGCCGATGGAGTGCGGCGGGCGCTTCAACAGCTCGCGGCTCACGTACACGAAGCCCGTGCCGTAGCCCGCGCACAGCCACTTGTAGCCGGCCGAGGCCAGCGCGTCGATGCCGCTGTGCTTCACGTCCACCGGGAAGGCGCCGACGCTCTGGCTGCCACACACCACCAGCTTGCGCTGCTCTTTCAAGGCGCCGAAGGCGTCGAGGTCCTGGCGGCAGCCGTTGGAGAACTGCACGTGGCTGATCAGGATCGTCGCGGCCCGGGGCGCGTTCGGCGCCGCAAAGGACTCCAGGTGCAATATGCCCTCCACCGCCGGCACGAAGTGCACGGTCGTGCCGCGGTGGATCCAGGGCAGCGTGACGGTCGGGAACTCGAGCTCGTCGGAGAGCACGGCGCCGTCTCCCGAAAGCAGCTCGGCGACGATGTTCATGCCGGTCGAGGTGTTGGGGACGAAGGCGATCTCGTCGGCCTCGGCGCCCAGAAGCCGCGCCACCTGCTCGCGCGCCCGCTCCTGGCGCCTCAGCCACGGGCCCCACTGGTCGTCCTCGCCGATCTCGCGCAGGTAGGCGAGAAGCGCCTCGCTGACAGGCCGCGGCACCGGGCTTCCGGCTGCCGCGTTCAGGAACGCTCCCCGCGCGGTCGCGGGGAAGTCCTTGCGAATTTCGTCCCACTGGCTCATCGGGCCCGTCCAGCATATTAGACTCCCGTCCCATGGGCGACCGGAAACAACCCGACCTGACCGACGACAAGGTCACGCTGCGCGGCCGCCACGACTTCCTGGTCTACTACCTGCCGGCGTCGGTCCCGTTCTGGGCCGCGCTCCTCCTGGGCCTGGACTTCGCGGCCCTCAACTGGATCATCTGGCTCGAACTTGTCCCGCGCGGGCTCTTGATGGGCCTGGAGATCTTCGACGACCCCGACATCAAGACCGGGCAGACCGGCGTGTTCGCGCTCGTGCTGCTGTGCATCGTGGGGGCGATGGCGTTCGTCGCGATGTTCCTGAACGACATCCGCGGGCCGTTCGAAGAGGCGTTCTCGGCGGCCAACGAGGGCGGTCTCGGCGCGGGCGCTGCGGCCCTGTTCGCGGCGATCGAACCGATGACCGTGCTGTCCCTGGTCGCCGTGGCCACCGCGGCGCGCGCCTGGCGCGCCTGGCGGATCGACGTGCGCAAGGACCCGGCCATGGCCCACGTCCAGCACAAGACCCGCGAGCGCCGCACGCGACGCATGTTCGCGTTCCTCTCGCTGATCCTGTGGATCGTCCTGCTCAGCAACGCGGCGGCCCTGGCCAGCTTCGGCCAGCGCTTCTTCGGCGCCCTGGCGACAGGCGTCTACTGCTTCCTGCCCTTCGTGATCGCCTACGGCGACCGGCTCCGCCACAAACTCCGCGACGTCAGCGCGTCCCCCTAGCTCGTGGGAGAATAGCCTCGCGTCGCCGGAGTGGCGGAATGGCAGACGCAACGGACTCAAAATCCGTCGAGGGTCACCCCTCGTGAGGGTTCAAGTCCCTCCTCCGGCACCAACCCGCCGCAGCTCTACTTCTTGCGCGCCTTCTTCTTCCGCTTGGCCCCTTCGGACTTGGCGGTGCGGGCGAGGTCGGCTCCGTGTGCGCGCTCGTAGGTCTGGATGTCCTTGAAGCGTCCCTGGCTGTCGCGAACGGCATAGAGCTTCCTGCCCGTGCTGCTGCGGTGTGTGGTGCGTCTAGCCTTCGCCATGAGGACCACCTCCCTGGTGCAACACTACACCGGCGGGCTGAAGAGCCACAGCGAGCCCGCTTCGGCTAGACTCCGCCGCGTGAGCGACCGCCGCAGCCGCACCATCACCGCGGGCTACGAGCGCGCGCCCAACCGCGCGATGCTGCGCGCGGTCGGCTTCCAGGACGCGGACTTCGCGAAGCCGATCGTGGGCATCGCCAACGCCCACAGCACCATCACTCCCTGCAACGCCAACCTCGACGTGCTGGCGCGCCGCGCCGCGGCGGCCCTCACCGGGCTCGGCGCCATGCCCCAGAGCTTCGGCACGATCACGGTCAGCGACGGCATCTCCATGGGCACCGAGGGCATGAAGTACTCCCTGGTGTCCCGCGAGGTGATCGCCGACTCGATCGAGACCGTGGTGAATGCCCAGAGCCTCGACGGTGTTTTGGCCATCGGCGGCTGCGACAAGAACATGCCCGGCGCGATGATCGCGATCGCGCGCCTCGACGTGCCGGCGGCGTTCGTCTACGGCGGCACGATACGGCCGGGACATCTCGACGGCCGCGACCTCACGGTGGTGAGCGTGTTCGAGGCGGTCGGCCAGCGCGCCGCCGGCCGCATCGACGACGCGCAACTCGGCGCGATCGAGCGCCATGCCTGCCCCGGCGTCGGCTCGTGTGGCGGGATGTTCACGGCCAACACGATGTCGTCGGCCATCGAGGCGCTCGGCTTCAGCCTGCCCGGTTCGTCCACCATGGCGGCCGAGGACGAGGAGAAGGCGGAGAGCGCCGCGGCCACGGCCCGGGCACTCGTCGAGGCGATCCGCAGCGACCTGCGGCCGAACAAGCTGCTCACGCGGAAAGCCTTCGAGAACGCCATCGCTGTGGTGATGGCGATCGGCGGCTCGACCAATGCGGTGCTGCACCTCCTGGCCATCGCCCACGCGGCTGGCGTGGCCCTGGAGCTCGACGATTTCGAGGCAATCCGCGCCCGCGTCCCGGTGCTGTGCGACCTCAAGCCGTCCGGGCACTACGTGACCACCGACTTCCACCGCGCGGGCGGCGTGCCACAAGTAGTGAAGATGCTGCTCAGCCGCGGCCTGGTCCATGGCGAGTCCCTCACGCTTTCTGGACGCAGCCTGGCCGAGGCGCTGCGCCAGGTTCCCGACGAGCCGCGGACGGACCAGGACGTGATCCGCCCGTTCTCGAACCCCGTCTACGCCTCCGGGCACCTGGCGATCCTGCGCGGCAACCTCGCCAGCGAGGGCGCGGTGGCCAAGATCACGGGGGTGAAGAGCCCGTACACGACTGGCCCGGCACGCGTGTTCGATTCCGAGGAGGAGTGCCAGAAGGCGATCCTGGGCGGACGCATCCGGCCGGGCGACGTGGTCGTGATCCGGTACGAAGGACCGAAGGGCGGGCCCGGCATGCGCGAGATGCTCTCCCCCACCTCGGCGATCATCGGCGCGGGCCTGGGCGACTCCGTGGGGCTCATCACCGACGGTCGTTTCTCGGGCGGAACCTACGGGCTCGTCGTCGGCCACGTCGCGCCGGAGGCGTTCGTCGGCGGGACGATAGCGCTCGTCGAGGAGGGCGACCGCATCACGATCGACGCCGAGCGCCGGCTGCTGCACCTCGACGTGGACGAGGCGACGCTCGCGCGCCGGCGCGCCGCCTGGAAGCCGCCCCCGCCCCGCTACACCCGCGGCGTGCTGGCCAAGTACGCAGCCCAGGTCGGCAGCGCCAGCCGTGGCGCCGTGACGGACTGAACCGAAGCGGGCGCGTGCTCGCCTAGGATCATGAGTTCCGTTCGAGCGGCGGCGGCGCCCGAGATGCCGCCGGGTGAGGTGCTTCGGACCCGCCCCTTCACGCCCGACGAGTACCATCGCCTGGTCGATGCAGGTGTGCTGCGTGAAGACGAACACGTCGAACTGCTCGAGGGGAACATCGTCCCGATGAGCCCGCAGAGCGAGGCCCATATGCGAGTCATCGTGCGGCTCAACCGCATCCTGACGCGAAGCCTTGGCGATGACTATCACATCCGGCCCCAGGGACCCCTGACATTGGGCGACAGCGAGCCGGAACCGGACATCGCGGTGGTGCGTGCCGAGGACGCCGTCTCTACCGAGGTCCACCCGGCGCGGGCGTTGCTCGTCGTCGAATGCTCTGGCGACTCGCTGGGCTACGACGGCACGGTCAAGGCGCGGATCTATGCGCGGGCCGCTATCCCGGAGTATTGGATCGTCGACGTGGAGGGCCGCTGCGTCGAGATCCGCCGGGATCCCGAGACCGCGACGGCACTCTACGCCAGCCTCACCACGGTCGGGGTCGAGGGCACCCTGGCGCCGATTTCGCTGCCCGCCCTGACGATGGCCGTTGCCAGTCCCTTCGAGTAGGGCTGCTTGACAACGATGGTCCCGGTCTTTACCCTAGCCGGGTTGCAATCATGAACGGCTCGAATCGTCGCGCGGTCGCCCTCCTCGCCAACCAGGCGCTGGGCGTCCTCGTGTCGCTTCGACTGCGTCTGCTGGTCCTGGTACTTCTGGGCATTAGCCCCGGGGGTCTCGTGATCTAGCGCGACGCGCAAGCCCGATCACGACAAACCCCCGAGACCGAAAGGTCCGGGGGTTTTCGTTTTTGGGGTGTTTTCTTCGAGGGGAGGCCGAAACGTGGCGTCGGGGAACCGAAAGTGATCCGCAGCGGGGCGCAGATCGTCTGGGAGTCGCTGGTCAAGGAGGGCGTCGAGGTCGTGTTCGGCTATCCCGGCGGGGCGATCCTGCCCACCTACGACGCGATGCTCGAATACCCGGTCCGCCACGTGCTGGTGCGCCACGAGCAAGGCGCCGCCCACATGGCCGACGGCTATGCACGGGCGAGCGGCAGGGTCGGCGTCGCCATCGCGACCTCGGGGCCGGGCGCCACCAACCTGGTGACCGGCATCGCCACCGCGATGCTCGACTCGATCCCCACCGTCTTCATCACCGGCAACGTGCCCTCGAAGCTCCTGGGCAGCGACGCCTTCCAGGAGACCGACATCACCGGCATCACGCTGCCGATCACCAAGCACAACGCCCTGGTCACCGACGTGCGCGAGCTGGCGCGGACACTCAAGGAAGCCTTCGCGATCGCGCGGGGCGGCCGGCCGGGCCCGGTGCTGGTGGACATCTGCAAGGACACCCAGCAGGCGAAGTGCGAGCTCGAGTGGCCGGACAGCGTCGACCTGCCCGGCCTGCAGCCGATCCCCTTCCCCGACAAGAAGGGCCTCGAGAAGGCGGCCGAGCTGATCGCCAAGGCCGAGCGGCCGCTGATCCTCGCCGGCCACGGAGTCCTGAAGTCGGGCGCCACCCGCGCCCTCGTCGAGTTCGCGGAGAAGACCGACACGCCCATCGCCATGACGCTGCTCGGCCTGGGCGGCGTGCCGGCCAGCCACCCGCTGAACCTGGGCATGATGGGCATGCACGGCGAGGCCTACGTCAACTCGGCGATCCAGCGCGCCGACCTGCTGCTGGCCTTCGGCATGCGCTTCGACGACCGCGTCACCGGCAACCTCGCGACCTACGCGAAGGCCTCCAAGAAGGTCCACGTCGAGATCGACCCGTCCGAGGTCGGCAAGAACGTGGCGGTGGACGTGGCGATCGTGGCCGACCTGAGGGCGACGCTCGAAGCGCTGACCCCCGCGCTGGACCCGGCGTCGCACCAGGCCTGGCGCGACGAGATCGGCCGCGGCCAGGCCGAGACCCGCACCCGCGACATCCTGCACCAGCCCGACAACGGCCACCTGTACGCCGCCCACGTGATCCACGACTTGTGGCGCGCCACGCGCGGCGACGCTGTGGTCGTCACCGACGTCGGCCAGCACCAGATGTGGGAGGCGCAGTACTTCGCCCACGAGGACCCGCGCAGCCTGATCACCTCGGGCGGTCTCGGCACCATGGGCTTCGCGCTGCCGGCTGCCATCGGCGCGAAGTTCGCACGCCCCGACGCCGAGGTCTGGGTGATCGCCGGCGACGGCGGCTTCCAGATGACCCAGGCCGAGCTCGCCACGCTGCAGCAGGAGCGGCTCGACGTGAAGATCGCCGTGGTCAACAACGGCTACCTGGGCATGGTGCGCCAGTGGCAGGAGTTCTTCTACGACAAGCGCTACGCCGCGACGCCGATGCTCTCGCCCGACTTCGTGAAGCTGGGCGAGGCCTACGGCATCCCGGGCCATCGCGTGACGAAGCGGGCCGAGGTGCTGGACACGGTCAACCGGGTGCGGGCGACGCCCGGCCCCGCGCTGATCGATTTCCGCGTCGAGAAGGAAGAGGCCGTGTACCCCATGGTCCCGGCCGGCGCCAACCTCGACGCGATGATCCGGCGGCCCGTCTCCGAGGAGGTGCAGGCGTGAAGCACACACTGGTCGCCCGCGTGCAGGACCAGCCCGGCGTCTTGAATCGCGTCGCCAGCCTGTTCCGGCGCCGGGCCTTCAACATCGACAGCCTCACGGTGGGCCAGAGCGAGGTCCCGGGCTTCTCGCGCATGACCTTCGTGGTGGATGCCGCGCGGGTACCGGCGCGGCTAGTCGAGGAGAACCTGCGCAAGCTGATCCCGGTGGCGGAGGTCCACGACGTCACCCACGTGCCGACCGTGGATCGCGACCTGGCCCTGATCCGCGTGAAGTGCGCTCCGGGGGAGCGCGGCGAGATCGCCGGCCTGGTGGACATTTTTCGCGGCAAGGTCGTGGACGTGGCCGCGGACTCGCTGATCGTCGAGCTGGCCGGCGACGCCGCCAAGCTCGACGGGCTGCTGGAGCTTCTGAAGCCGCGCGGCATCCTCGAGATGGTGCGCACCGGCAAGGTCGCCATGGTGCGTGGGGCCGCGGCCGGAAACGGCAACGGGAATGGGAACTAGGAGGAGAGATGGGCAGCATCTACTACGACAACGACGCGGACCTGAGGGCGCTTCACGGCAAGACGGTCGCGATCATCGGCTACGGCAGCCAGGGCCATGCCCACGCGCTGAACCTGCGCGACAGCGGCGTCGCGGTGGTGGTGGGCCTGAAGGACGGCAGCCGCTCGCGGGCCAAGGCCCAGGCCGAGGGCCTGCGGGTGCTGACGCCGGCCGCGGCCGCGGCCGAAGCCGACGTGATCATGATCCTGGCGCCCGACACCGAGCAGGCGCGCCTGTACCGCGAGGAGATAGCGCCGCAACTGCAGCCGGGCGACACCCTGATGTTCGCCCACGGCTTCAACATCCGCTTCGGCACCATCTCGCCGCCCGCCGGAGTCGACGTGTCGATGATCGCGCCGAAGGCGCCGGGCCACCGGGTGCGCGAGGTCTTCAAGGAAGGCCAGGGCACGCCGGCGCTGCTCGCCGTGCACGCCGACCACAGCGGCCAGGCGAAACCGAACGCTCTCGCCTACGCCAAGGGCCTGGGCTGCACGCGCGCGGGCGTCATCGAGACGACCTTCGCCGAGGAGACCGAAACCGACCTGTTCGGCGAGCAGGCGGTGCTGTGCGGCGGCGTAAGCCACCTGGTGAAGGCGGGCTTCGACACGCTGGTCGAGGCCGGCTACCAGCCCGAGATCGCGTACTTCGAGTGCCTGCACGAGCTGAAGCTGATCGTGGACCTGATGTACCGCGGCGGCCTGGGCTACATGCGTTACTCGGTCTCGGACACGGCCGAGCACGGCGACTACACCGGCGGCCCGCGCCTGGTGACGGAGGAGACCCGGCGCGAGATGCGGCGCATGCTCAGCGAGATCCGCAGCGGGGCCTACGCCGAGAAGTGGATCGGCGAGAACGCGGCCGGGCGGCCGTGGTTCAACGCGCGGCGCCGCGAGGAGCGCGGCTCGAAACTCGAGGAGGTGGGCGGGCGCCTGCGCGCGATGATGCCGTTCCTCGACCCGGTCCGTGTGACCGAAGAGGGCGACGTCGAGCGCGTCCGGACGGAGGCGGCGCTCACGGCCGGCAACGTACGATGACGGACGGCCGAATTCGCATCTTCGACACGACCCTGCGCGACGGCGAGCAATCGCCCGGCTGCAGCATGAACCCGGCCGAGAAGCTGCGCCTGGCCAACAAGCTCGAGCGCCTGGGTGTGGACGTGATCGAGGCCGGCTTCCCCATCGCCTCGCCGGCCGAGAAGGACGCGGTGCGGGCGGTGGCCGCGGAGATCCGCAGCGTGCGCGTGGCGGCTCTGTGCCGCGCCAAGGAGATCGACATCCGGGCCGCGGGCGAGGCGCTCCAGGGAGCCGCGAGGCCCATGATCCACACCTTCCTCGCCACCTCGGCCATCCACCTCGAGTACAAGCTGAAGATCACGCCCGCCGAGGCGCTGCGCCAGGCCGTGGACGGCGTGCGCCTCGCGCGCTCGCTGGCGCCCGAGGTCGAATTCTCGGCCGAGGACGCGTCGCGCACGGACTACGGCTACCTGCGCGAGGTGCTGCAGGCGGTCTTCGAGGCTGGCGCCCAGACCCTCAACGTGCCCGACACGGTCGGCTACGCGCTGCCCCACGAGTACGCCGCTCTGGTGCAGCGCCTGGTGCGCGACATCCCGAAGGCGGTCATCTCCGTCCACTGCCACAACGACCTCGGCCTCGCCGTCGCCAACTCCATCGCGGCGGTGACGGCGGGCGCGCGCCAGGTCGAGTGCACCATCAACGGCATCGGCGAGCGCGCCGGCAACACCTCCCTGGAGGAGATCGTGATGGCGCTCAAGGTGCGCCGCGAGACGCTCGGCTTCGACACCGGGGTGAAGACCGAACTCCTGGCGCCCGCGTCGGCCGCGCTGTCGCAGGTCACGGGCGTGTGGCCGCAACCCAACAAGGCCATCGTCGGCAAGAACGCCTTCGCCCACGAGGCCGGCATCCACCAGCACGGTGTCCTGGCCAACCCGCTGACCTACGAGATCATGACGCCGGCCAGCGTGGGCGTGCGCGAGACCCAACTGGTGCTGGGCAAGCACTCGGGCAAGCACGCAGTCGAGTCGCGGCTGCGCTCGCTGGGCGTCAGCCTCGGCGGACACCAGCTCGAGGACGTCACGACGCGCGTGAAGGCGCTGGCCGACCGGCAGAAGTTCGTCTACGACGACGACCTGCTGGCGCTGGTGGACCACGCCGTGGAGCGGCGCGCGCACCTCGTCCGCTACCAGGTCGTCTCGGGCAACCAGGTGCTGCCGACGGCGACCGTCGAAGTCGAGGTGGATGGCGAGCGGCGCTCGGCGTCCGCCGTGGGCAACGGACCCCTCGACGCCGCCTTGAAGGCCATCGACACCGCCCTCGGGCTCGAGCTCACGCTGCTCGACCTCACGACGCGCGCGGTCACCAGCGGCAAGGACGCCCTGGCCGAGGTGACGGTCCGGGTGCGCCACGCGGACCAGGAGACGGTGGGCCAGGCGGCCAGCACGGACTCGATCGAGGCCGCCCTCAAGGCCTACCTGTCGGCCGTCGGCGCTGTGCTTCGCGCCCAGGAGGCCGCCGCGTGAGCGAGCCGCGCACGCTGTTCGAGAAGGTCTGGAGCGAGCACCTGGTGCGCGCGGCGACGGCCGACACGCCCGCCGTGGTGTACGTGGACCTGCACCTCGTCCACGAGGTGACCTCGCCCCAGGCCTTCACGCTGCTGCGCGAGCGCGGCCTGCGCGTGCGGCGCCCCGACCGCACCCTCGCCACCACCGACCATTCGACGCCCACGGACTTCGCCCGCGACGGCCACGGGCGCATCGTGATCAAGGACGCCCAGGCCGCGAACCAGGTGCGCCAGCTCGAAACGAACTGCGCCGAGTTCGGCGTCACGCTCTACGGCCTGGGCAGCGAGCGCCAGGGCATCGTCCACGTGATCGGGCCGGAGCTGGGCGTCACGCATCCGGGCTCGACCATCGTGTGCGGCGACAGCCACACCTGCACCCACGGGGCCTTCGGGGCGCTGGCGTTCGGCATCGGCACCAGCGAGGTCGGCTACGTCCTGGCGACGCAGTGCCTGCTCCTCGAGCAGCCGAAGACCATGGCCGTGACCTTCAGCGGCGCCCTGCGTCCCGGCATCACGGCCAAGGACCTGATCCTGGGCCTGATCGCCGCCATCGGCACGGACGGCGGCAGCGGCCACGTCGTCGAGTACCGCGGCGACACGCTGCGCGCGCTGTCGATGGAAGAGCGCATGACGCTGTGCAACATGTCGATCGAGGCCGGCGCGCGCACCGGCATGATCGCCCCCGACGAGACGACGTTCGCGTACCTGGAGGGCCGGCCCTTCGCGCCCAAGGGCTCGGCCTGGGACGCGGCGGTCGCGCGCTGGCGCAGCCTGAAGAGCGACGCCGGCGCGCGCTTCGACCGCGAGGTCGTGTTCGACGCCGCGGGCCTCGAGCCCATGGTCACGTGGGGCACGAGCCCCGGCATGGGCGTGCCGATCGGCGCGCGGGTTCCCGAGCCGCAGGGCGACGTGTCGCGCGAAAAGGCGCTGCGCTACATGGGCCTGCAGCCGGGGCAGCCCATGCTCGGGCGGCCCGTGGACGTGGTGTTCATCGGGAGCTGCACCAACTCGCGCCTCGGCGACCTGCGCGCGGCCGCCGGCGTGCTGCGCGGCCGCCAGGTGGCGAAGAACGTGCGCGCCCTGGTCGTGCCGGGCTCGCAGCAGGTGAAGCGCCAGGCTGAGGCCGAGGGCCTGGATCGGGTCTTCCGCGAGGCGGGGGCCGAGTGGCGCGAGGCCGGCTGCTCGATGTGCATCGCGATGAACGGCGACGCCCTGCGGCCAGGGCAGTACGCGGTCAGCACCAGCAACCGGAACTTCGAGGGGCGGCAGGGACAGGGCGGGCGCACCTTCCTCGCCAGCCCGCTCACGGCCGCCGCCTCGGCCGTCGCGGGCCGGCTGGCCGACCCGCGGGAGTACCTGGCATGACGCCCGTGCGCCGGCTCACCGGGACGACGCTCGTGCTCCCGAACGAGAACGTCGACACGGACCAGATCATCCCCGCGCGCTTCCTCACCACGACCACGCGCGCGGGCCTGGGCCGCGCGCTGTTCGCGGACTGGCGCTTCGACGCCTCGGGTGCTGTGCGGCCCGAGTTCCCCTTGAACGCGCCCGGCAGGGAGGCGGCCGCGATCCTGATCGCCGGCCGCAACTTCGGCTGCGGTTCGTCGCGCGAGCACGCGGTATGGGCCCTGGTGGACCACGGCTTCCGTGTCGTGATCGCGCCGTCCTTCGCGGACATCTTTCGCCGCAACGCGCTGAAGAACGGCCTGCTTCCGGTGGCGGTTTCGGAAGCCGTGCATGCCGGTCTCGTCAGGGCGCCCGGCGCCACGTTGACCGTGGACGTGGAGGCCTCGCTCGTCGAGCTGCCCGACGGCTCCACGGTCGCCTTCGCCATCGAACCTTTCGCCCGCTTCTGCCTGACGACAGGCCAGGACGAGCTGCAGTTCCTCGTATCGCAGGACGCCGCGATCGCCGCCTTCGAAGCCAAGGCGCCCGCGGCTTCCCCGCTCCAGGAGGTTGTCTGACCATGCTGCCCACCATCACCGTTCTCCGCGGCGACGGCGTCGGACCCGAGGTCATCGAGTCTGCGCTGTCGGTGCTCGGCGCGTGCCTGCCCGTCAAGGTGAGGGAGGCGAAGATCGGCGGCGCCGCGATCGACGCCACGGGCGACCCGCTGCCCCCCGAGACCCTGGAGGCCTGCCGCGAGGGCCAGGCCGTGCTGCTGGGCGCCGTGGGCGGGCCGCAGTGGGAAGCCGGCGACGTGCGACCCGAGGCCGGACTCTTGCGCCTGCGGAAGGAACTGGGCCTGTTCGCAAACCTGAGGCCGGCGAAGTACCTGGGCCTGCCGACGCCGCTCCACGAGGGCCTGGTGCGCCACGCCGACGTGTTGGTGGTTCGCGACCTGCTGGGCGGCGTGTACTTCGGCGAGCCGCGCGGGTCGAGCCACGACGAAGCGTGGAATACCTGGCGCCAGACCCGTGAGCAGACGACCCGCGTGGCCCACGCGGCGTTCCGCGAGGCGCGGCGCCGCCGGCGTCGCGTCACGTCGGTCGACAAGGCGAACGTCCTCGAGGCCTCACGGCTGTGGCGCAGCGTGGTGACGGAGATCGGCCAGCAGTACCCCGACGTGGAGCTGGAGCACCGCTACATCGACGCCATGAGCTTCGACCTGCTCAAGGCGCCGCACCGCTTCGACGTGGTGCTGTGCGAGAACCTGTTCGGCGACATCCTGAGCGACGAGGCCGCGGCGATCGCGGGCTCCATCGGCGTGCTGCCGTCCGCGTCGATCGGCCAGGAGACGCCCTTGTTCGAGCCGGTCCACGGCTCGGCGCCCGCCCTGGCCGGACGCGGCATCGCCAACCCGACCGGCGCCATCCTGTCGGTGGCGATGCTGCTCGAGTACGGCCTGGGCCGGGCCGATCTCGCCCGCAGCGTGGAGCGCGCGGTCGTCGAGGCCTTGCGCGAAGTCCGCACGCCCGACATCGGCGGCGGCGCCACCACCGCCGAGCTGACGGGCGCGGTGCATCGCCACCTCGCCTGGATGCGCTGGCAGGAGCCCGAAGGCGAGCCGGTCGCTTCCGAGTGGGGCGTCTAGGGCTGCCCGAGGTGTGGCACGGCTGAGACACATTCTGCGCTTGACAAGACCCTTGCTGCCCGCTAGAACACGCGCAGGTTTCCAGAGGAAGGGCGTACAAGCGGGGCAGGCGGTCGCACACTCAGTTGCGGGCTGCTGTGTCCGGCCGCCCCCTCATGGAGGGTCCTTGTGAGCGACAAGAGGGCCGCGAATCTCATCACGTTGTCCGACGCCGACATCAAGACCACACGTTTCGAACGTCGGTCATTCCTGGCGATGGTCGGCCTGCCGACGGCGGCGGCTGCCGCCGTGCTGATGACGAGCTCCTGCGGAGGAGCCGACAGCTGCGACACCGACAGCACCACGGACGCGGACCCGACTGACCGGGTCGGCCAAGGACAGAACGACCGCTGCGACAACGACAGGAGCTGACGCGAGTCGCTCCTTGAATTGAGGCTCCGGACGGCGGAATAGCCCCTGACCGCGCAGGCTCGGCCCAGTCTCGATTCGGTCGCCGGGCCCGCGCAGCACACCCTGCGCGGGCTGATCAGTCCAATTCCGCCCGAGTCGTTCCAAAGCGATTACTTCGGCCGGCGGGTGCTGGTGGTCGGTCGGGCCTGCCCAAACTACCATTCCGACCTGCTCTCGATGGAGCAGCTGGACCTGGTCCTCGGCACCCACGCCCTGCGCGCGCCGGAGATCAACGTCGTCCAGTTCCAACGCGACATCCCCGGCTCGGACTACCTCAACGCCGGCGGCACGCTGGAGCCATTGCGGGCCGCCCGGCTGTTCGCCGAGGGCGCGACCCTCGTCTTCTCCCAACTGCAACCGAAGGTGCCGTCGCTCGCGCAGCTGTGCAGCTCCCTCGGCAAGGCGTTCTCGTCGCGCATGCAGACGAACGTGTACCTGACGCCCGCCGGCTCCCAGGGCTTTCCGCCGCATTGGGACAATCACGACGTCTTCGTGTTGCAGATCTCGGGCAGGAAGCGCTGGACCATCTACGAGTCCAGCTACGAGCTGCCGTTGCGCGGGGAGCAATTCGACCCCAAGACCGAGAAGGCGGGACCCGTGTCCCAGGAGTTCACCCTCGAGGCCGGCGACACGGCCTACGTCCCGCGCGGCCTGATGCACGCCGCTCACTCGGGCGACGTGGCGTCCCTGCACATCACGCTGGGCCTGATGGCCTACACCTGGGCGGACCTCCTGGTCGAGGGCGTGGCGGCCGCGGCACTGGCCGACGCGTCGCTGCGCGAGAGCCTGCCCCTGGGATTCGCCGATTCGGAGTTCCCGGCGGCCGAGAAGGCACGTCTCGTCGAGCAGAAGGTCGCCAGGCTCGGTACGCACCTCAGCGCGGAGTCCCTGTTCCGGCACCTTTCGCGCCAGCTGGTCGTGGGCCATCGACCCTCCTGCACCAACCTGATCTCGCAGGTCGTGGGACTGAACAGCCTCGACCTCGGCTCGGTGATGCGCTGCCGACCGGACGTCGCTTACGAATTCCAGGACAGCCCGGAGGCCTGCGCGATGCTCTGCAACGGCAACCGCGTCGAGCTGCCGGCCTTCGTGGCGCCCGCGCTCCGCTTCGCACTCGAAACGGCCCCCTTCCGCATCGGCGAACTGCCCGACTGCGTCGACGACGCGGGCAAGCTCAACCTGGTGCGGCGGCTCGTGAAGGAAGGGTTGCTGGAGTGCGTTTCGGAATAGCGGTCGGAGCCGCGCTCGTGGTCGTGGGCGCGGGCATCCTGCTCCTGCCGGCCGGGCAACCCGCTTCCCGCCCTCGCTCCGGTTCGACGCGGCCCCCCGACCCGAAGGCCATCGCGAGCAAGCAGGCGGCAGCGAAAGAGGGCGCGGAGGCTTCGGCCGGGCCAAGCGTCGAGCTGGCCGAGTCGACCCGCAGGACCATCTACGCGGAGGCGCTGCAGGCTGAGCTTCGCGCCGCCGCCGCAGTGCCGGCCCCGGGTGATTCGAAGTCCAACCCCTTGGGGCCGGGGCTCGTGGCCGGACCCGAGCGCCTGGCCAAGCAGGAGCTGAAGCGCAAGGGACAGATCCAGGCCCTGGCGGATCGATACCGCGCGGAGCTCGCCGCGCATCACGGCATCGGCCTGGCCCAGCTCGACGAGATCCTCGACGAGGGACGCGTCAAGCATTGGCCCGCGCCTGCGCCCTAGGCGCGTGGGATGATAGCGGGGTGATCCTGCGGCATCCCGGCCGCACCGGGGTCGCCTTGGTCACCGCTTTCGTCTTGTGGCCCGGCGAGCTTCCTGCGCGGAGCGGCCACGATTCGGGGACCGACATCGAGTCCTGGTCGGACCTGCCCCGGGCCTCGGCTGTCAGAGACCCCGTGTTCGCGATCCTCCTCGGCTTGCTCGAATCGGACGGGTACGGCACGCTGACCCGCGACAGCCTGGAGCGAGAGTTGAAGCGCTTCGGCGGGCGTACGCGCGTTCCGTACACGAAGGTCGAGTCCATCGTGCGCAAGCGACCCGAAGCCGGCCAGGGCCCGGAGGTCCTGCTGCTGTTCGGCACCGCGCTGCGCGTGCGAGTCCCCTACAGCATCCTCGGCTACCACCCCGGACGCATCGAGGCCAGCGCGTCGTGCCGGATGCGGGAGCGGAGCCTCGGAGCGTTGCGGGTCAAGAGCGAAGCTCTCGAGGACGTGCGCCTGTTCAGTATGGAGGACGGCAGGCTCGACATCGACATCGACGGCTGGTTCGACAGGATCGCGGGAGCCAGCCTCGACGACATGCGCATCAACCACCTGGCCGTGGTCCGCTACCGCGGGCGCCTGATCGGCCTGGGCATCGGTCTCAATCCCCGAGGGCTGAACCGCTGCGGGGCTTTCGACTTCGCCGCCGACAAGGTTCTGTTCCCGCTGCCGCCGGTCCTGGTGGCGGCGTGCAAGGCGCTGCGCTCCCAGCCCAGACCTGGGTAGAATCGTCCTGGCGCGCGGGGGCACGCGAAACGAGCTGCGAATGATCCTGGCAGTCCTGCTGGCCTCCCTCACCTCCGCGGTCGAAGCCGCCCCGGCGCCTGCGGCCTACAGCGGCCGCGAGAGCCGCCTGCACGTCGCGATCCCGCGCCTCGAAGAGACGATCGCCGTCGACGGCGCCCTCGACGATCCGGCCTGGCAGCGGGCCGCATTGCTCACCGACTTCTCGCAGTACTCGCCGGTGGACGGGCGGGCGGCCGAGCAGAGGACCGAGGTGCTGGTCTTCTATTCGCCGTCGGCGATCCATTTCGGCGTCCGCGCCTATGCTCCGCCGGGCAGCGTGCGGGCGAGCCTGGCCCAGCGCGACCGGATCGACGCCGAGGACTCCATCACGATCCTGCTCTCGACCTTCAACGACGGGCGCCAGGCCGCTGCGTTCATGGTCAACCCTCTGGGCGTCCAGGGCGACGGGACGCTCGTCGAAGGTGTGGGCCGGTCGCAAGGCGAAGGCTTCTCGGGCCTCGCCACCGGGCGCGAGCCCCCCGACCTCGCGCCGGCATTTCGTGTTCGAGTCGAAGGGCCGGCTCACCGACGCAGGCTATGAAGTCGAAGTGCGCTTGCCCTTCGAGAGCCTGCGCTACCAGAGCGCCGATGTGCAGAGCTGGGGGCTGCACGTGCTACGCAAGAGCCAGAGCACGGGCTACGAGGACTCCTGGGTGCCGGCGAAGCGCGATGCATCGTCGTTCCTCACCCAGGCGGGGACCCTCGAGGGCCTGACCGAGCTGCGCCCCGGCCTGGTGTTGGACCTGAACCCCTTCGTCACCGCGCAGGCCGACGGCACGCGCGAAGCCGCGGGCTGGAACTACGACTCGAGCCGCCCCGAGGTGGGCGGCAACGTGCGCTGGGGCGTGACGCCGAACCTCACGCTCAACGGAACGGTGAACCCCGACTTCTCCCAGGTCGAATCCGACGCGAGCCAGATCCAGTACGACCCGCGCATCGCCGTGTTCTTCCCGGAGAAGCGCCCGTTCTTCCTGGACGGGCTCGAGCAGTTCTCGACCCCGAATCGCCTGATCTACACGCGCCGCGTGGTCGCGCCGCTAGCCGCCGCAAAGCTCACCGGCACGGTCGGCGGCACGAGCCTGGGCCTGCTCTCGGCCATCGACGACGCGGCGACGTCGGGTCTCGGCGACGATCATCCGCTGTTCAACATCCTGCGCGCGCGGCGGGACATCGGCGCGCAGTCGCGGCTCGGCCTCGTCTACACCGACAAGATCGACGGCGACGACTGGAACCGCGTCGGCGGCCTCGACGCGCGCTTCGCCATCGGAAGCGTCACCACCCTCGACCTGCAGGGCGCCGTGTCGGGCGACCAGACCGCCGACCGGAGACTCTCCGGTTCCCTGTTCGAGGCGATTTTCAACCGCAACGGGCGCCGGCTGGGAACCCGAGCGCTCCTGCGCGGCATCGACGAAGACTTCCGCGCTGGAGCGGGCTTCATCGGCCGGCCCGGCATCGTCCACGCGAACCTGGACCAGCGCGTGAGCTTCTTCGGCGCTGCGGGTGCCTCGATGGAATCGCTCAACGTGGACCTCGTGCTCGACGGGATCTGGACGCACGACGCGTTCTTCGGGGAAGGCGGCAGCCAGGACAGGAAGCTCCACGTCAACGCTAACGCGACGCTGCGCGGCGGCTGGAAGGCGGGCGCCTCCGTGCTCGTCGAGTCCTTCGGCTACGACCCCGACCTGTATGCCGACTACGCCCTGGCCGGAGACCAGCCCGGCGAGCTGTCGCCCTTCGTGGGCGTCGCGCGTCTGCCCAACCTCGACTGGGTCCTGAGTGTCACGACACCGGACTTCAAGCGCTTCTCCGGCAACGCCCAGGTGCTGTGGGGCAAGGACGAGAACTTCTTCGAGTGGTCGAGCGCCGACATCGCCTACGTCACCGTGGAAGCCGACTGGCGCCCCACGGAGAAGCTGCGCGGCAGCCTGGTGTACAACCTGCAGCAGTTCAAGCGGCGCAGCGACCGATCGCTCGTGGGCCGGCGCCAGATCCCGCGCCTGAAGCTCGAGTACCAGGCGACGCGGGCGATCTTCGTGCGCCTGATCGGCGAGTACGACGCGCAGTACCAGGACGGCCTGCGGGACGACTCCCGGACCGAGCGCCCGATACTGATCCGGAACCCCGACACCGGCGTCTACGAGCCGGCCCTCGGCTCGCGCGACAACGACCTGCGCCTCGAAGCACTGTTCGCGTGGCAGCCGACGCCGGGCACGGTATTCTTCGCCGGCTATGGCAGCACGCTGCGCGAAACGAACGCCTTTCGCTTCCGCAGCCTGTACCGCGAAGCCGACGGCTTCTTCGTGAAGTTCAGCTACCTGTTCCGGCTCTGATGGGGCTTTCTCCGAGAGCGCTCGGGGCGCTCTTGCTGTACCCGGTCGCCTACGCGGGGGCGCTCGCCCGGCTAAAGAACGCCCCCGGCTTCGAGGCGGGCGAGTCGCTCGCGGTACTACTGATCTTCGGTGTCGCTTTCTCGGTGGCGGCCTGGCTCGCCACCCGCGGCATCGCCCCCGCTGGCGTGCCGGTGCGGGCACCGGCTCGCGAACTCGTCGCGATCCTCGTCTATCTCGCGTTGTTCGCGTGGCTGATATTGGGTCTCGGCCTGTCGGCGCTCAAGCTCGCCGTGCCCGAGGGGCGGACGCGGGATGTCGCGGAGCTGCTGTTGAAGCTCGCCACGATGGTGGCGCTGCCCGCGTGGCTGTTCACGAGGCTCGGCTACGCGTGGCGCGAACTGCTGGGCCTCGAGCTCCCTGGCGGCAAGGGTTTCGGTCGGGCGCTGCTGGTCATAGGCGCCCTGCTGCTGGCCTTGCAGCTCGTCGTCGGCCGCGGCCCACAGCGCATCGCGGCCCTCGACGAGCCCGCGTGGCTGATCGCCGTGTTCACTCCCCTTGCCCTCGCCTGGATGACCCTCGAAGCCGGGCTCACGGAGGAGTTCCTGTTCCGGGTCCTGCTCCAGACGCGTGCGGCCGCCTGGCTGCGCTCCGAGGCCGCGGGCATCGCGGCGATGGCGCTGCTGTTTGGCCTGGCCCACGCCCCGGGCTACGTGCTGCGTGGCGCGCACCTCATGGAGGGCATGAGCGGCGCGCCGGACCCGTTGACCGCGGCGGCCTACTCGATCGTGGTGGTCTCGCCGATCGGCCTGATGTTCGGCGTGCTGTGGGCCCGCACGCGCAGCCTGCTCCTGGTGGTGTTGCTGCACGGTTGGACCGACCTCGTGCCCAACCTGGCCCCCTTCGTCCTGACCTGGACCCGCTGAACCGCCGTCAGGTCCGGCGCTTCGTGCGGGCGGTGGGCTGGGCGCTCCAGGGATCCTCGGGCCAGGGATGCCTGGGGTAGCGCCCGCGCAGCTCCTTGCGCACTTCCGGATAGGTCCGCTCCCAGAAGCTGCGCAGGTCGCGTGTCGTCTGCACCGGGCGGCCGTTCGGCGCCAGCAGTTCCAGCAGCACCGGCTCGCCTCGCGGACCGAGGCGCGGCGAGTCCGCGAGACCGAATAGTTCCTGGAGCTTCACGGCCGCGACCGGCGTCCCGTCGGCGCGATACTCGATAGGCGCGCTGCGGCCGCTGGGAACCGCCAGCCTCTCGGGCGCGAGGCGCTCGAGGTCGCGACGAGTCGCCTGGGGCAGGAAAGCGAGCAGGTCGAGGCGCGGTAGATCGGTCCGGCCTTGAAGCGCCGCCTCCAGCAGCTCCGCGAGGTCCATTTCGAGCCCTGCGAAGCGCAGCCGCCTTTGCACGGCCTCGCCGTCGGGGCCGAAGCCTCGCTCGTTCGCCGCCGCCGCGAGCAGCCGCCCACATTCCTCGGGGTCGGGCGCGATGGGTCGCTCCGCGAGCACGAGGGCGCCGCAGACGTCGCGCTCGACCGCGCGAACACGATCTCCTTCGAGCCGGTGGAGGACTTCCCGGCCGGTCGGCTCGAGCCACTCGCGCTCCACGCGGCTGGCGATCCGGACGCGCGCCTCCCTCTCGCCGCCGGCCACGTCGAGGCACACCAGGTACTCGCCCTCGCGCACGCCGCTCTCGCTGCCGAGCACGGCGCCGGTGCCCGAGGCCAGGAGCAACCGCGGCGAGCTCGGCTCGCGCCGGCGCGCCACGCGGTCGGGGAAGCCCGCGAGCAGCGCACGACGCAGGTCGCCGCCCTCGGCCGCGCCGGATCGGCGCGCCTCGGACGCGATCTCGCGAGCGACGCGCAGCGCGCCTTGCGGCAGGTCCGCCCGGCCCAGCAGGGCCTGCACGTCGCAGTCCGTCGTCTCGGTGGCGGGCCGCCATGCGACCCGTTCGGACAAGAGGGCGCAGGCGAGAGCCGCCTCGTCGGATCCTCCGGCGGCCAGCAGCACACGGCCCAGGCGCGGATGCAGCGGCAGGCGTCGCAATGCGTCGCCAAGGGGCGACAAGCGTCCGTCACGCACGGCACCCAAGCGACCGAGCAGGTCGAGGGCGGCCTCGACCGCGGGCCGGGGCGGGGCTTCGAACCACTCGAAGCCCAGCGGGTCGCCGCCCCAGGCCAGCACGTCGAGCACGGGGCCCGCCAAGTCCACGCGCGCGATCTCGGGCTCGCGGTGCGGCCGTAGTCGGTCCCGCGGGTCCCATAGGCGCAAGGCCCGGCCCGGGCCGGTGCGACCGGCGCGCCCCGCGCGCTGCTCCGCGGAATCCAGCGAGATGCGTTCCGCCTCGAGCCTGTCGATACCCTTCTCGGCGTCGTAGCGCAGGACCTTGTGCAGGCCCGCATCCACGACGTCCGTGACACCGTCCACGGTCAGCGACGTCTCGGCGACGTTGGTGGCGAGGATGAGCTTGCGCTCGCGCGACGCGGCCAGCGCATGGTCCTGGTCGTCGGCCGAGAGCGAACCGTGAAGGGGCAGCACGCGGAAGCCGTGGCCGTCGAGGTCGGCGAGCGCCGACTGGGCGCGGCGGATCTCGGCGGCGCCCGGAAGGAAGGCCAGGGCGTGGCCGCCATCGCGGCCGGCCAGCTCGCGCAAGGCGCCCGGCACGTCCTGGCCCGGGGCGTAGGCGATCTCGACGGGGTGCGCGCGCCCGGGAACGTCCACGACCGGGCAGCCGCCAAGGAAGGCGGCGACGCGCCCCGCGTCGAGGGTGGCGGACATGACGACGAGTCGGAGGTCGCCCCGCGCGCGGGCGGCCTGCCGCGCCAGGGCCAGGGCGACGTCGGCGTGGAGGCTGCGCTCGTGGAACTCGTCGAGCACGACGGTGCGGAAGCCGTCGAGCAGCGGATCCGCCTGCAGCCGCGCGGTCAGGATGCCTTCGGTCGCGACCAGCAGTCGCGTGCGCGCCGAGAAGCGCCGCTCGTGCCGCACTTGCCAGCCGACCTCCTCGCCCAGGGTCCACCCCTGCTCGAGAGCGATGCGGCGCGCCAGGGAGCGGGCGGCGACGCGGCGCGGCTGCAGCAGGATCAGCGGGCCATCGACCACCAGCGCGGGCGGGACGCGCGTCGTCTTGCCGGCGCCGGGCGCGGCGATCACCACCGCGGCGCCCCGCCGGCGCACCGCAGCCACAATCTCCGGCACGAAGGGATCGATCGGCAGCGGCTGCACCCGCCGATGTTACGCGGGGCCGTCCCTCGCGCCGCCGCTCGTGCTACCCTTCCAGTCTTCGGGGGCGTTCGCGGAGGCGGCGTGTCCACCGGCCTGACGGCTCGCGAGACCCGGGTGTGGAATCCCCGGCCGCGCCGCCACCACCGGCCGACCTACTCGTTGCTCGAAGTGCGCCTCGGTCTCGACTCGGTGACTACGCGGTGGAGCATGGCCTGAGGCTGGCGACCGAACAAGGTTGGACACCGCCGCGCCTGCTTGCACAAGCCTTCGGCGCATCGGGTTCGTTTCGCGCGGCCGGACGCGAGCATCCCATGATCGGACAGGCCGGCCCGGGGGAACTCGGGGCGCAACTCATTGCTGCTTCACCTGTTGTGTTCGAACGCCGAATCGGCATGCAGGCTGCAGGCACGAGTTCCATGAACTTCGTCGCCGAGTTGAGACTTGCGCTCCGGTCGTTCACTCGCACCAAGGGGTTGGCGCTGACCGTCGTCGTGACGCTCGCCCTGGGCATCGGTGCCAACGCTGCGATCTTCAGCGTGGTTCGGAGCGTGCTCCTGCGTCCGCTCGTCAACCGGGACCCGGATCGGCTGATCTACATCCGCCAGACCGCCCAGGGCATCGGGACCGAGAACCTCACCTTCTCGATGCCGGAGATCGAGGACATCACGTCGCGCGTCACGACGCTGAGCGCATTCGGCGACTTCTCCACCGTCGAGTTCACCTTGATCGGATTCGGCACGGAGCCTCGCGTCGTGACGGCGGGTGTCGTCAACGGGTCGTTCTTCGAGGTCATGGGGCTTCGGCCGCTGCACGGCCGCCTGCTGAATGTCGCCGATGACGGCCCCAAGGCGGCGGGTGTCGCGGTCCTGACGCACCGTTTCTGGACGACGGTGGCCGACGGCGATCCCGCTGTGGTCGGCAAGACGATCCGTCTCGGTCCAGGCACTGCGACCGTAGTCGGCGTCCTCGAACCGTCGGTGCCCTATCCAGCCGAGACCCAGATCATCGCGAACCTGGTCACGAGCCCGCACCACCTCGGCGCGACGATGGTCACCGACCGCACGCACCGCATGACCGAGCTGTTCGGCCGGCTGGCCCCAGGCGCCACGCTGGAAGCGGCTCGTGCCGAGCTCACCGGCCGGCACGCGTCGATGATGCGCGAGCATCCCGAGGCCTACTCGAAGCGGGCCCGGGTGGGCCTGCACGTCACGACATTCCCGGAGCAGATCGCGTCGCCGGCCCGGACGATCCTCCTGTTGCTCCTGGCGGCGGCGGCCGTCGTGTTCGTCATCGCGTGCTCGAACGTCGCCAACCTGATCCTGGGCCGGTCGGTCCGCCGTGAAGCGGAGCTGGCCCTGCGTGCCGCGCTGGGCGCGGGCCGGGGCGCGCTTCGACGCACCCTGCTCGCCGAGAGCCTGGTCCTGTGTGCCGCAGGAGCCACGCTGGGCCTGGTGCTGGCGGAGCCACTGGTGGCCCTGGCGGCACCCTACGCCGCGCGCTTCTCCGTTCGCGCGCTCGAAGCCACGGTGGACGCCGGCGTTCTGTGGCTCGGGGCGGGACTGGCCATGCTGGCGGCAGTGCTGCTCGCCTTCGTTCCACGGCTCCCGTCATCCGACAGGCCGGGCGGTCCGGGGCTGGCGGGCGGCAGCGCTCGGATGACGTCGGGCACCAACCGCCGCCTGCAGATCTTCGCGACGACCCAGATCGCGTGTTCCTTCGTGCTGCTGGCGGGCGCCGGCATGCTGGTCGCCACCCTCAATGCCATGCAGACGTCCGACACCGGCTACGACATGCGAAAAGTCCTGGTGATCGACGTCCCCTCGTCGGCCACGGGCGTCGGCGGGCCCGAGAGGCTCCACCTCTACCAGGAAGCGACCCGGCGGATCGGCGAGCTGCCGGGTGTCGAGGCTGTCGCGGCCGCAATGGTCGCGCCCTGGCGCGACCCCAGCTCCGGCTTGAAGTTCCGGTTCGCGTTCGAGGGCTACCAGCCCGCCGCGGGCGAAGAGGACCCGACCTGCCGTTTGCGGCCCATCTCTCCCCGGTTCTTCGCGGTGCTCGGCGTCCCGATCCTCGCCGGGCGGGACTTCACGGACGAGGACCGCTCCGACAACGAGCTCGTGGCCATGGTCAGCCAGAGCGTGGCCCAGCGCTTGTTCCCGAACGGCGACGCAATGAACCGGCGCGTGTGGTTCGCGACTCGGGGAAAGCCGCAGCCCCGCCGGATCGTCGGGATCGTGGCGGACGTCGATGACATGAACATCGTCCAGGAACCGTCGCTGACGGTGTACGTCCCCTTTCGCCAGCTGGGCGGGTTCAGCCGCTTGTTCGTCCGTGCCGAAGGAGACCCCTACGCGCTGGTGCCGTCCGTGACGCGCACCCTGCGCGAGATCTCCGCCGACCAGGCGGTCGAGCGGGCGACGACGCTGGAGGACGTGCGCGCCCAGGTGCTCACGCCGGAGCGGCTGAACGCGTTCGTTTTCTCGGCGTTCGGCGGCATCGCGCTGCTCATCGCCGTCGTCGGCGTCGCGGGCGTCCTGGCGTTCTCGGTGAGCGCGCGAACGCGTGAGTTCGGAGTGCGGCTGGCGGTCGGGTCGACGCCGTCGCAGCTCCTGACACGGGTGCTCACGGAAGGTGCCTTGGTCGTCACGGTCGGCATCACCGCCGGCGCCGTGTTCGGCTACCTGCTGGCCCAGGTGGCGTCAAGCTACCTGGGGACCGTGCGCATGCCGGGGGTGCTGCCCGCGGCCGGCGCGGCCGCCGTCCTCGCGGCCGCGGCGGTGATCGCGTCGCTCGTACCGGCGGCGCGTGCGTCACGTCTGGACGTCGTGCAGGCGCTGCGATCGGAGTAAGCGGCCGAGCTCTAGCCCTCGCAGACCAGGATGCGCAACGCGCCGCTGCGCGACGCGGCAACGCCGGTGTCGTCGTCGGGAGCGCGGTTGCCGGGCGCGCGCTGGGCCATCATGCGCAGCACCAGGCGTTCGGCCGGCGTGAAGTCGGCGTGGCCCCCGAGCTGGGGCGCCATCAGTCCGTCCGTGGAGCTGTGTCCCAGGCCGAAGGCGTGTCCCAGGCCGAAGGCGTGTCCCAGCTCGTGCAGGACCACCGCCGGATTCTGGGCGAGGGCCGTCGTCCTGAACACGAGTCGTCCCCCGCTCACGTGATGCCCGCGGCTCTCGACCCGCGTCAGCGCGATCAGGCGCGGGTTGTCGCGCAACATGGGATCCGAGGCGTCCACGGCCACCGTGAAGGTGACGGCCGCCCCGGGCCCGACACTGAAGACCACGGAGCCGTTGGCGTCGCTCAAAGCCCGTGTCGCCGCGGCAAACGCGGCTCGGGCCGGCGCACTCGACTCGAGGGCGGGCGACAGCACGATCGACACCGGCTGCGACGGTCGGACGAGGGCCGCGTCGGGAGCGAACAGCCCGTGGTAGACGAGCTCCTCGACGAAGCCGCCGTCGGCGTTGCCGCGCACCGGCCACAGCGTGATCGCGCTGCCGGGACGCGCCACGGTGTCCCGGCGCAGGTAGCCCGGCGCCTCGATGGTGAGGGCGACCGACGTCGGCGCGCTGACACGGCCCGAGGCGTCGGTGGTCAGCCGCTGGCCGCCCGCCGCGACCGATGCCCCTGAGACCGCGAGACCCGTCTCGCCGGAGAGAACCTGGATCGACTGCGGCCCACCCGAGGTGAGTTGGACCGAACTCGGCCCTGCGGGCCCTTGGCCGCCACAGGCCGCCAGGCCCAGGGCGAGGAAGAGGAAACCAGCTCGGCGCGGCTGCATGTCAAGGGGAAGCTACGCGTGTCGAGCGGCGCGGCGCGTGACCCCACGCACAGGCCGGCCGGGCGCGTGATCGCGGTTACCGTGTGCGGCCGATCACAGACAGCGGCCAAGTGTCCTACACTTCCGCTCGTGAAGCCCGGCCAGGTCCTCGGGGCACGCTACGCGATCCTCGGCCCGCTCGGCAAGGGCGGGATGGGGACGGTGTTCCGGGGCCGCGACCAGGTCACAGGCAAGGACGTGGCCGTGAAGGTGCTGGGCGCCGACTGGGCGTCCCACCCGGAGATGAAAGAACGCCTGCGCTCCGAGATGGTGCACGCGCAGAGCGTCCGGCATCGCAACGTGTGCCGCGTGCTCGATTGCGGCGAAGACGGCCGGCGCAGCTACGTCGTCACCGAGCTGGTGGACGGCATCGACCTGAAGCGCCTGCTCAAGAGCGCGGGCGGCCTGTCGCCCGAGCACGCCTTCGAGGGCGCGATCCAGATCGCCCGGGGCCTGCAAGCGCTCCACGACGCCGGCATCGTGCATCGCGACGTGAAGAGCCCCAACGTCCTCGTCGATCGCGAAGGCCGCTTCCGACTGCTGGACTTCGACCTCGCCGAGCACGTGGCTGACGCGGCGAAGCGCACGCGCGGCGTCGTCCACGGCACGCCCGAGTACATGAGCCCCGAGCAGGCCCGTGGCGAAGGCGTGGGCTTCCCGAGCGACGTGTACTCGGTGGGCATCGTCGCCTTCGAGCTGTTCACGGGCGACGTGCCCTTCCGCGGCCACAGCACGCCGAAAACGGTCCGCAAGCATGTCGAGGAGCCGCCGCCCCTGACCGGCCCGGCGGCGGCGCGCCTGCCCATCCCGATCGTACCGGTGCTGCGGAAGTGCCTCGAGAAAGACCCCACGCGGAGGTATCCGAGGGCCCGCAGCCTGGTCGAGGCGCTACGGCTGGCGCGCTCGATCATGGGCTTGCAGGACGCCCCGAGCGGCACGGCCAAGCTGCCCGAGGGATTCGGCGCCCTGCTGGGCGCCCTCAACCCCCTGGACGCCACCGTGCGCCTCGCGCCCAGGAAGAGCCAGGCCGCGGTCGAGCGCCACAGCCGCGAGGCAATGGCCCACCTGGTGGCGGCCCTGACCACGCAAAAAGACTCGTAGTCCGTCCAAACCCAGGGCGCTCGGCGTGCGTCCCAAGGTCTGATGGAAACCCTCTGGCACGACCTTCGGTACGCCTTCCGGCGCCTCGTCGCAGCCCCCGCCTTCAGCCTGCTCGCGATCCTGACCCTGGCCCTCGGCATCGGAGCCAACACCGCTATCTTCAGCGTCATCCACGCGATCCTGCTGCGGCCGCTGCCGTATCCCGAGGCCGACCGGCTCGTGCTGCTGACCGAGTGGTCCGAGCAGGTCCCGGAGATGAGCTTCTCGGTGGCCAACTTGAAGGACCTGCGGGACCAGTCCCGGACCATCGAGTCGCTGGTGGGCTATCAGCGCCTCGAGTTCGTGTTCGCCGCTGGCGCCGGCGACCCCGAGCGCGTGCAGGGGCGACGCGTCACTTCGGGCCTGGTGGCGACGCTCGGCAAGCCGCCGATCGCGGGGCGATCGTTCACGCCCGAAGAGGACCAGCCCGGCGCGGAGCGCGTGGTGCTGCTGGGCGAGGGATTCTGGGAACGCCGTTTCGGGCGCAACCCGGGCGTCGTCGGCAGCAGCCTCGATCTGAGCGGGGAGAGCTTCACCGTCATAGGCGTGCTGCCGCGGACGCTGCATGGGAGCTGGAGGGACGTGGATGTCTTTACGTCGCTTCTGTGCCTCGAGGAGACGATGGGCGGCGAGGCGAACCGCGGCAACCATCCCGGGATCTATGTGGTCGGCCGGCTCGCGTCCGGCGTTTCCGTCGACCAGGCGCGCAACGAGATCAAGCAGATCGCCGGCCGGCTGGCCGAGGAGTACCCGAACTCGAACGCCCGGCAGAGCATGACCCTCGAATCGCTGCAGGAGTCCTTCGTGGGCGACCTGCGCCCGGCGCTCTTGATCCTGCTGGGTGCCGTGCTGTGCGTGCTGCTGATCGCCTGCGCCAACGTGGCGAACCTGCTGCTGGCCCGCGCGGCCGGCCGCACCCGCGAAGTGGCGGTGCGCCAGGCGCTGGGCGCGAAGCGCGGCCGGCTGGTGCGTCAGCTGCTCACCGAGAGCGTGCTCTTGTCCGTGAGCGGCGGTGTGGTGGGTGTCGTGTTCGCGTTCTGGGGCCTGCGCCTGCTGGTGGCCTCGCTCCCCGACGGCGTGCCGCGCGCCGACGAGATCGGCCTCGACGGCCCGGTGCTGCTGGCGACCCTGGCGATCGCGGTGCTCACGGGGATCGCCTTCGGCCTGGCCCCCGCGTTCAGCCTGGCGAGCACGCGGCTCTCGGAGCCGATGCGCGAGGGCGGCCGCGGATCCGCGGGCAAGGGGCATCGCCGGCTGCGCGACGGCCTGGTGATGGCCGAGGTGGCGCTGGCCCTGGTGCTGCTGGTGGGCGCCGGGCTCTTGCTCCGCAGCTTCGTCCAGGTGCTGCAGGCCGACGCGGGCTTCCGCTCCGAGGGCGTCCTGACGGCCAGCGTGCCCCTGCCGCAGGCGCGCTACGACACGCCCGAGAAGAAGGTCCAGTTCGCGGATCGGCTGGTGCAGGCCCTGGCGAGCACGCCTGGAGTGGAGAACGCCGCCCTCGCCATCCCGCTGCTGGGACACTGGCAGAGCTCGTTCAACGTCGAGGGCCGGCCCGAGGCGCTGCCGGGCCAGCGGCCCACGGCGGACGTCACCCGCGTCACGCCCGCGTACTTCGCGACCATGGGCGTGCGCGTGCTGGGCGGGCGGACCTTCACCGAGAACGACACGGCGCAGACGCCTCGTGTCGCGATGGTGGACGAGACCTTCGCCAAGGCGTTCTATCCAGGCGGGAGCTCCCTCGGCGGCCGGATCAAGTTCGGCGACCTCAAGGGCGATGATCCGTGGATCGAGATCGTGGGCGTCGTCGGCCACGTCAAGAACTACGGCGTCGACCAGGAGTCGCGGGTCGAGGTCTACCTGCCGTACGCCCAGAGCCCGGCGGGCTCGCAGCCGACGATCCTTCTGCGCACCGGGGGCGACCCCGGCGCCTTCGCCTCGGCATTGCGACAGGCGCTGAAGACGGCCGACCCGCTGATCCCCGCCTACGAGATCGACACGCTGGACGAAGTCGTGTCCGAAGGCACGGCGCAGCGGCGTCTCACCGTGCTGCTGATCAGCGTGTTCGCCGGACTGGCCCTGGTGCTGGCGGCGATCGGGATCTACGGCGTCATGTCCTATGCGGTCGCCCAGCGCACCTCGGAGATCGGCATCCGGATGGCTCTGGGCGCCGAGCGCGAGCACATCCTGGGCATGGTCCTGCGCCACGGCGCCCTCATGGCGGCGACGGGCGTGGTCGTGGGCCTCGTAGCCGCCCTGGTCCTGGCTCGCCTGCTGACTTCCCTGCTGTTCCAGGTCAGCGCCACCGACCCGCCCACGTTCGGGGTCGTGCCGCTGTTGCTGCTGGCCGTCGCGGCCCTGGCCTGCTACCTGCCGGCCCGGCGCGCGACACGGGTCGATCCCCTGGTGGCCCTGCGCTACGAGTGAGGGGCGCGCGGCGCGCCCCGCGCCGAGGCCAGCAGCCTTCCCACCTCGAACAGCGTCTTGGCGCCGGCGAACACGGCGAACAGGGCGCCGCCCCGGCCGCTGATCACGGCGGCGAGGGTGCCAAAGAACCCGACCAGCCAGAACACGGCGAAACGCCCGTTGCCGTCCTCGACACGAGCACTGACGAGCCCCTGTCCACGGTGCTTCAGGTCGGCGAGATCGACGGCCAGACCGACCGCCACGCACAGCGCCATCAGGGGAAGCCCGGCCTGGAAATCCGGCGCGACGAAGGAGATGCCGTGGTTCTCGCTGGCGACGAGCATGAACCCGGCCAGGAACAGACCGAACACCGAATAGGCGCCGCCGTGCACTATGGCCACCTCACGCCACTTCGGAATCTCGCCCGAGCTGGGTGCCTTCGGCGAGCGCGCGACGAGGACCAGCGTCGCCAGGAGCAGCAGCACGCTCTCCACCCAGTACAGCGCCAGGGCGCTGCCGGTGGCCCAGCTCGCGAGGTACACGCCCCCGGCCGGGATCGCCTGCGCCGTGAGGCGCGCGCCGAAACCGAGCAGCCTGTTCACTGAAGGCCCGTCTAGTCGAACTGCACGCAGCGCATGCTGATCGTCGCGTGTTCGTAGCCTTCCCACGGGAAGCTCACGCGCGGCGCCGGATCGGCCGCGCCGGCCACCACCACGATCGGCGCGTAGTGCTCGCGTGTCGGATGCGCGTGTCGGCCGTTGGGCCCGGATTCGGGAGCCACGCACGCGTCGAGGTCCCAGGCCAACAGGCGGTCGCGGATCCACTCGTCGAACTGCCGCGCCCAGGACTCGACCGGCGCGTCGCGATCCTCGAAGTCCACGGTGCGCAGGTTGTGGACGAGGTTGCCGCTGCCCAGGATCAGCACGCCGCGGTCGCGTAGCGGGCGGAGCGCGCGGCCGACCTCCAGCAGTTCGGGCAGGGATCGCTCGCGGTCGAGGCTGAACTGGACGACCGGGATGTCCGCTGCGCCACGCAGGAAGAGCAGCGGGCTCCAGGCACCGTGATCGATTCCGCGCCGCTCGTCGGCCGCGCATTCCATCCCGGCGGCTGCCAAGAGATCGACGACCTCGCGCGCCAGCTCGGGCGCGCCTGGCGCCGGGTACCGGATCGAATAGAGGGCCTCGGGGAACCCGCCGAAGTCGTAAATGGTCTCCGGCTCGGCCGACGCGGTGACAGCCAGGCCGCGTGTCTCCCAATGCGCCGAAACCACCAGGAAGGCTCGAGGCGCGGGCAACCGCCGGCCCCAGGCCTCGAGCCCGCGGCTGAAGGGCGTCACGCCCAGGGCATTCATCGGGCTGCCGTGGGCGGTGAAAGCGACGGGCAGGCTCAGCGGTCCTTGCGGACGTCCACTTCGGCGTCGGCGTCGAACTTCAGCTTCTTCAGCCCGCCGTTCAGCTCACGCACGAAGAACGTCCCCTTGGCGCGCGCCTTCACGCGATCGTCGTCGAGCAGGTCCTTCACGGCGCCGGGGACGCGGAGGAAGTTCAGGTCGAACCGCGACGTGGCGCGCTCCTCGGCGAAGCCCGCGATGTTCAGCGCGTCGGGCTGGTAGCCGCGGCCGAGCCGATTCCCGTTCAGGAACAGCTCGTACTCGAAGCGCTCGATCAGCAGCGCCTCGGGGTTGGGATTGCGGACCTTGAACCCGACGTTCATCGTGGCGCCGGTGATTCCGATCTTCCCGACTTTCAGGGCCTCGACCGACAGCGTGGGCGTCTTGACGCTCGCGCATGCGGTGGAACAGACGAGAACGGTCGCGGCGGCGAACAAGCGGCTCGAGCGGCCCATCAGGTATGACCTCCCCAGAGTGGCTTCCAGTATAAGCCGTGGACTTCGAGAGTGGACCGAGGGCCCTACACTTCCGACACCGTCACAGGCCAGGGTAGGTGTTTGCGGCACTCTCGCCTCCGATGTCGGTGCTGACATACGATCGTCCGAGTGGAGTCAAGCGGGTGAAACTCGAAAGGAACGGCTGGCAAGTTGGGACAACGCAGGAGTCCCTGGGTCTGTCCGATGAAGAGGCGGCGTACATGGAACTGCGCTTGCGCCTCGCCGAGAGCTTGAGAGATCGGCGCCGAAAGCAGGACTTGACCCAGGGCGCGTTCGCGACGTTCATCCGATCCAGTCAGTCACGAGTGGCGAAGATGGAAAAGGGTGATCGATCGGTGTCCCTGGACCTGCTCATCCGACCGCTCTTGGCTCTTGGTGCGTCAAGCCGCGACTTGGCGCGGGCCATCTCCGGCATCTCGTCTCGGTGAGGGGCGCGTCGCGCAGAGCGCCTACTGGATGTACCCCAGCGACCGCAGCATCTCCTGCTTCTCTTCGTCGGTCCCCTCGCCCTCGGCCGCAGCGGCCGCGAGGATAGTCTTGCGGTCGATGAGCGTCTCGTAGCTGTCGATCCGCTTCACCGGGTAGCGCGCCAGGAACGCGGGCTCGAGCATCTCCTCGAGCACGCGTCCTTCCATGTCTTTCGCCACCGGCAGGCCGAGTATCGCCAGCATGGTGGGCGTGATGTCCGCCAAGCCGGCCTTCACGGCCGCACCGCGCCGGATCGGCCCTCCCGCGGCGATCAACACGCCCTCGATGTGGTGCTTGCCCGACTGCCCCACCGCGATCTCGCCGCGCATGTGGGCGGCCTCGGCTTCGGGCCCGCTGAACATCTTCTCGGCCGGCCTCAGCGCGGGCTTCTGCCCCGACGCCATGAAGCCGTGGTCGGAGACGACCATCACCACGGTGTTCTCGTCCACGCGCGACAGCAGCTCGCCGAGGTACGCGTCGTTGTGGACGTACATATTGGGCACCAGCGCGCCGAGCCGCGCGGCGTCGTTGCGGTCGATGCCGGGGAACTCCGTCGGCTCGTAGTAGTGCCAGAACGTGTGGGAGACCGGATCGCTCGCGACCAGGAACACGCCCGTGAGGTCGGGCTGTCCCTTGGCCAGAAGCTGCAGCGCCATCTTCTCGTAGGCGCGCTGGCTGCAGTAGGCGAACTTCACGACGGACAAGCCGTGGCCGAAGACCGGCCGCTCGGAGAGCTTCATCTCGGCCTGCTCCGCCGGCGTGAGCGCGACCATCTTCAGGATCTCGTCCATCGGCGGATCCATGGGATCGACCAGCAGCTTCCGCAGCTCGGGCGTCAGCGACTCGGGATACGCGTGGCCGCTCGTCTTCTTTCCGCCGGCCCAGACGTTCCAGCGATCCGCCGTCAGCCGATCCGACACGATCCAGCCGTTCACCGGCTCGGCCGGCCAGGTGGCCCACCAGCCCAGGAAACCCACCGGGCGTCCGAAGGCGCTGGCGACGTTCCACACCGCGAGCGTCTTGCGGTCCTCGGTGCCCACCAGCGTCCCGCGTTTCGGCTTGTTGGGGTCCTTGTAGACGACGAAGCCGCCGATACCGTGGTCCTCGCGCTTCTGCCCCGTGGCGATCGTCGTCCACAGGACCGGCGACGCCATCGGGTTCTCCGATTTCAGGGGCGCGCGCAGCCCACGCTCGATCAGCCGCGCGAAAGCGGGCAGCTTGCCTTCGCCGAGCAGCGGATCCATGACCCGGAAGGATGCGCCGTCGATCCCGACCAGCAACACCTTGTAGGGTGAGGGCTTGGTGGCCCGCACCAGCCGCTGGAGGGGCGTCAGCCAGGGCTTCCAGACGAACACGACCCCCGCGCCGATGGCCACGAGTAGCGCCACCAGGGCGCGAACGCGCATCCCGCTATCATAAGATCCCGGCCATGAAGGACGGTAGGACGCCGGGACAGCGCTTCGAAGAGTTCGTGAGCCTGATCGCGCGCCTGCGCGCGCCGGGCGGGTGCCCGTGGGACCGCGAGCAGACCCACGACAGCGTCAAGCCGATGACGATCGAGGAGGCCTACGAGGTCGCCGCAGCGATCGACGAGGGCGACGACCAGGAGCTGGCCGGCGAGCTGGGCGACCTCCTGCTCCAGGTCGTGTTCCACGCGCAGATGGCCCAGGACCGCGGGGCGTTCGAGATCGGCGAGGTCGTTCGCCGCGTGTCGGACAAGATGATCCGGCGGCATCCCCACGTGTTCGGGGACCACGACGCGAAGAGTTCGGGCGAAGTGCTCCGCAACTGGGAGGCGTTGAAGGCCGAGGAGCTCGAGGCGAAGGGCGGGAAAGCCGAGTCCGCGTCGATGCTGGACAGCGTGAAGCCGGGATTGCCAGCGGTGATGGAAGCCTTCCAGATGACGACGAAGGTCGGCCGCGTGGGCTTCGACTGGCCCGACGCGAAGGCCGTGATCGAGAAGCTCGACGAGGAAACGGGTGAGCTGAAGCAGGCGGTCGCCCAGCACCCCGCGGCCGCGCCCGAGATCGCCGAGGAAATCGGCGACCTGTTGTTCGTCGCGGTCAACGTCGCTCGCGTCCTGGGCGTCGATCCCGAGAGCGCCCTGAAGGCAGCGAACCGCAAGTTCCGGCGGCGCTTCCGCCACGTCGAGGACGGGCTGCGCGCCCGCGGCAAGAAGCCGGCGGACGCGAGCCTCGACGAGATGGACGCGCTGTGGGACGAAGCGAAGGCCGCCGAGCGGCAAGACACCCGCGACCAAGCTGATATCTGACGTACGTTGATTCGATACTTCGGTCCGGAGGCGGTCCAGATTGCCAATTCCGTCACACGGCGGAGACTTGGCTCCTTTGCAGCGCGTTTCATATCTGGGTATCTTTTCAAGTGACTTGGTGTTCGACAGACCTGCTTGGACAGTCAGCGATCTCTTGGAGCAACGGACCGCCGCGCCTGGTGGTCTCGGCTTTCCCGGTTTCAGACGAAATCGTCGTCCGGGGCTGCCGCGGCGAGTCTGGACCGCACGTCCGAGGCTGAGCAGCCTTCCCTGCAATCCTGCCGGAGTCCAGCTCCACGACGTCCGCGTCACGGCCAGGCGCGGCGGTCCTGCATCTTGAAACAATGTCGCATGGGCGTGGAG
>Ga0187893_10002352_pt1 | contig 41837 bp, 54 predicted proteins | sample MA1701074metaG_FD_139574 | JGI IMG/M metagenome (GOLD analysis project Ga0187893, IMG submission 139574) | White microbial mat communities from a basaltic lava cave in the Kipuka Kanohina Cave System on the Island of Hawaii, USA - MA170107-4 metaG ...
GATGTACTCGGCGTCGCTGTAGAGCAAGCCGTTGTTCATGCCCGGCTCGGAGAAGGGCGGGTACTCCTGCATGTCGAGGAACCCTGCGAATTTCTTCTCGCGTGGGTGCCAGATTTCCATCATGCCCGTCCGGTCGCCGAAGTGCAGGCGAGAAGAGGGGAGGTACGGGGCCAGCGGCGCTCGGCGCAGGGGGATTTCCTCCCAGACGCCATTGATGAGGTAGCTCAGAAAGGCCAGCTGGTCGGAGTACACGATCTCCTGTTTCGAATAAGTGCCGAGGCGTGTCGGCCCATACCGGCTCAGACTCGCTTCGAGCTGCTTACCCATGTCTTCCAGGATGATCAGCTGTCCGGTCTCGTGCTCTCGTCGTTGGGGGTCCGCGTGCCCATGCGAGTGAAGAAGCTCGCCATCTTGGAAGGAAAGGGTCGGTACAATAAGGAGAGGTATAGCTCCGTCGCCATTTGTCGATCCTGTGTAAATGACTGATAGTAGCGGTCGCTCAAGCTTTGGCAGAACGGATTGGGCGAGATGCCGTGCAACCGCTCGGTGACGACTCGTCGAATCTTATGGGACCAGAGGGCGAAGGAACCGCCGCCCAAGGATCGGAGAAACTGGTGCAGTGCTTCTTTGCGCAGCAGGACTTCTGAACGGTCAGCTGTTTCGAATGTGATCCCCTCCAGTTTCCAACAGGCGAGGTACTCGCCACCGGTCAATGTGATGACGGTGGGCGTGATCGCTGTGCCCAGCGGGATATAGTCACTGGCGGGAATCTGCGCAGCGGCGACTTTCGTAAGGGTGGCTCTGGTTCTCATTCCCTGTCTCTGTTCAGCCTGATGCATTGAGAACACTCAGCACCTCAGTTTTTTCCAAAACGAACGCTTGGTCTTCCATGACAGGGGGCCATAGGAAATAGCGCCCCACGTCGCGCGGCTCGGTCTGTGCCGGAGTCGCATTCGCGCCCGTATCATCACCTGGCGCAAGCGCTGATCGTCCGTCTTCGTCGTCTGGCGCATCCAGAGCACGATGGGAATCGAGATCAGCACGATCCCAAGCGAAAGATAGCCGCTCACGAGGTAGTACAGCCAGATCGACACCAACAGGGTTAGGCCGCCGATCAGAATCAGTGGCACGATCGGTACGCCGCCTAACATCGCGGGCCTCGTGCAGCCGGTGAAGATGGGATCGCGGAAGCCGTCCATGTTAGTTGATCAACCAGGCCGCGATCCCCGCCGCGCCGCCCACCAAGATTCCGCCGATCACGACGTTACTCACGTCTGACCATTGGGCATGGCTGAAGGCCATCTTGAACCCCGCCCACATGATGGCGACGGTAAAGAGCGTCACCGCCACACTCGTCAGGACCGTTTGCACATTCTGCATCACCGTATTGACCTTGGTGATCTGGGCCCAGGCCGGTTCCGATTCCAACAGGATGATCACCCCTAGGAGCCAAGAGGCGGCCACGATCAGGCGCCCATTCCCTCGGCTGACCCCTCGCAAGGTCCCTGTCCTTGACGTAAGTTTCTTTTTCACATCCGCTCCAGTTATCACCTCTTCCATCTTCCCATCCTTTCTGTAAAGTGGCCTCTGTGGCGAATTTGCAGAACCTTCTGCTCGCACTCATCGCCAAACGGGGGAGACATGTAGTGAGGTTCAGTTTTTAGTGCAAGACTGTGGCAAGTACGTAGGCGAGGAGATCGCATGATTGGATTGTGCCGGCGAGAACAAAGAGGCATGCCTGTGCCGTTATGGCAGAGAGTGTTCTTCGCCATCGAATGGTCAGTTCGCACTATTGTTTTGAGACAGAATGAGGCAGCGGAGGCTGCGTATTAAGTTCAGCAGACCAAAGAATAGGTAACTCCAGCATGCGGGGCAGCGCCTTCTTGCCTGGGGAGAACGATATTGCCACGTGACGGTGCGGTGAGTCGCTCAGAGCTTCTCGCGCTTGGGAAGCAATCCCCGCAATAGTTCCCATTGCTCTCTTCATACTCGATTCCACAACAACGTATCTTCTCCTTCTGATCCGCTTTGCTCGTCCAATTGTGGCACTTCGTCCATGTCTCATCGCCCTGACACAGGCGCGTTCATTTGTCATCGTCGGTCGATCGGACTTGTTCGGCCATGGAAGGCCGGTGGCCTGCCGCGCACTGATCGTCTGACGCAGCGTCCGCGCCAGTGCGAACCTGTCACGGGCGCCGCTGAGTGCTCATCCGACCCGTGCTGCTTCGGCAGTCTCCACCCTGTCACCTCCGTTGTCCTGCCCTGGCGCTTCGGTTTCTGCGAAAGCGCCAGTTCGTTCAACATGCAGGAGGTGCCACCATGGCTAAACAATCCGTCAACCGACTTCCCATACCACAGTTCATTCCGCGCTACCGGGTCACGCTCATATCCGAGGGCGGTCACACCGCTCCCTGCGGCCTTCTTCGCGATTCCGCTGCCGCGGCTGCGGCGCTGCGCCCATACTTTGCTGGGCTTGATCGTGAGCAGTTCCTCGTCTGTTGTCTGGATGCCAAGAACGTCAGCATCGGGGTGAACATTGTCTCGATAGGGACGCTGACTCTCAGCATTGTGCACCCTCGTGAAGTCTTCAAACCAGCCATCCTTCTCAACGCCTGCGCGATCATTGCCGTCCACAATCATCCGTCCGGAGATCCCACGCCGAGCGCCGAGGATCGGACGCTCACCACGCGACTGCGGGAAGCTGGAGATTTGCTGGGCATCAGACTGCTTGACCATCTCATTCTCGGTGACGATCGTCTATATAGTTTTGCGGACCAGGGCTGGCCGCTGTGAGGCGACGGGGAAAGTCCTGTCCCATCTCCCGTCGAGTCTTCTTGTGAGCAGATGACGCCTGGCACGCATTGAGAAGATTCCTGATTACTACCACTAGTATTGTCCTTCTTTTGATACAGCGGACGCCTTAAAAATAGGCAGCATGCTGAAAGAGCCATGACGCGCTGTCACTCGTGCGTCCAACGCGACTTGTTCACAAGGTTGTCACCAGAACGTGGGGACGGCTGAGCACGATGGCCTCGCTCTCGTGCTACCGGGTGCTGTATACGCGCGTGCTGGCGACCGGGTGTTCGCGGCGAAGAGCTGGACGGGCTATGTCGAGGGAGTTTATGGGTCTGGATTTCTTATTATAAGGCTCGCCACCTTGAGCGGCGCGCCGACAAGTGGGGAGCATGTATGATGTGCAACAAACATTATGGGATCACGGAACATTATGTCCGCGACGCGCAGCATGGATGGACGGAGGGTGCCATTACACTGAATCTGACCATGGATCAGTTCATAAAGTATGCCCTTTAGAAACAGCATAGATATCAGAGAATTTCCGCTAACATGAGTCTGAAGTCACTCGCCATCTAACTTTGTGAATTGTTTTGAATGGCTTCAGTGGCGGGATGCATTCTCCCGTCTTACTGGATAGACCAACACCTCGAGTTCGAACTTGTCCTCCTCATTCAGGCTATCTCTCGGATTCATGGGCTGAGTACCCATGAGTACTTCCAAGACGTCTGACTCATCGATCATTAATTGATAGACTCCAGGGGAAATACAACCTCGCATGGGAAATCCGGCAGTAATGTGAGGCCTCGTAACGCTTCGCGGAATGTCATCAATAAGCTGAATAGAAACTTTGACTAAGGGGGGCGACTCATCAGAAAGGGGTGAGTGGGATGTCTTCATCCGACACTGAGTTTTTAGTATCCCTCCGAATCGCTTGACTAGTTATGAGGCAACATGTTAAATGCAACTGGCTTGCAACTGTGAATATTATGGCAACTTCAATCCTCGACAGCCTCAAAGCTGGCGGCAAAAAGCTGACAAGGGCAAGGAAAGCGATTCTCGCCATTCTTGAACGGAGTTCCCTGCCGATTACAGCGGCCGACGTGCATGCGCGTCTGATCAAAGGGCATGAGGCAGCCGATCTCGTCACAGTGTACCGCAATCTTGCGATGCTCCAAGAGTTGGGCTTGGTCAATGCCGTAGAGTTTCACGAAGGCCAGATGCGCTATGAAGTATCTTATGGGCGCGTGCACCATCATCACATCCAATGTCGCGGTTGCGGAAAGATCGCCGACCTCATGATGTGCCCACTCAAGAAACTGACCCAGCTCATTGAAGAGCAAACACGGTTTTCCGTTGATGGCCATGCCTTGGAGTTTTTTGGAAGGTGTCCGCAATGTCGATGATGCCCATCATACGGACAGGAATTCGTTGGGTCCTGGTTCTCGGATATGTTTTGTTGGTGCTGACGCTTCAGCCGTTGCTGTTGGAGCATACCTTTGCGGAAGGGACGGCCCAGGAGCATTCTGATCAGGATGTCTGCGCCTGGCTGGATCATGCCGCCAGTGCAGGGTTGCAGTCGGCGACACCTGCACCCACTTTCCTCGCCCATATCATCGTCGCTCTGTTCCCTCACGAGTTCATGGTTCTATCCATTGACCGCTCGTTCGATTCAGTCCGCGGTCCTCCTTTCTCTCTCTCATAATCATCGCACTTCATCATTACTCCGACGCTTGCTGATTCCTGCACCTTGTGCGGGGAGGATCGTATAGTCGCCGCGTTCCGTCTACCGGAACCCGGCACTCAAAGAATTAGGCCTTCTTCATGCGAAGGATGGCATCCGATCTTCTCCGGCAGAGGGTGTCCGAATAAATTTCAATCGGTGTCACGAGGAGGTGCATATGGCCACTGCAACTGAGGTGTTAGCTCCTGTGCCAGTTACGGTTTTGACCGGGTTTCTCGGTGCAGGCAAGACAACGTTGCTCAATCGAATTCTGACGACGGAACACGGGAAGAGGGTGGCGGTGATCGTCAATGAATTTGGCGAAGTCGGGATCGACAACCAATTAGTGATCGGCGCGGAGGAAGAGATATTCGAGATGAACAACGGATGTATTTGCTGCACCGTCCGGGGCGATCTGATCCGGATAATCGGGAATCTTCTTAAAAGGAAGGACCGGTTCGACTACATGGTGATCGAGACAACCGGTCTTGCCGATCCGGCTCCGGTTGCACAAACGTTTTTTGTCGACGACGAGATGAAACGCCGGCTTCTGCTCGACGGGATCGTGACCGTGGTCGACTCAAAACACATCTGGGAACATCTGGATAAAAGCCCGGAGGCGAAGGAACAAATCGCCTTTGCCGATGTCATCTTGTTGAACAAGATCGACCTTGTTCCAGCAGGAGAGGTCAACGAATTGGAAGCTCGCATCCGATCGATCAATGTGATGGCCAACATCCACAGGACGAAAGATGCGCGAATCGAGATCAGTCAATTGCTGAATATTGGGGCATTCGATTTGAGCCGAAAGCTTGAGATTGATCCGAATTTTCTTGGTGAAGAGGCTCACCAGCATGATCCCAGCGTGTTTTCCGTGGCGCTGGTCGAAGAGGGAATGGTCGATGAGGGGAAAGTAAATGAGTGGTTCCGGAAAGTGCTCACGACGATGGGAACGCAGATCTATAGGATGAAGGGCATTTTGAATGTGGAAGGCCGCGATCATCGGTTTGTGTTCCAGGGGGTGCATATGCTGTTCGACGGCAAAGCCGACCGCGCATGGAGAACAGGGGAAATCCGTAACAATCAATTGGTCTTCATCGGAAAGGATTTGAATCGTGAAGCGCTGACGAGAGGGTTTCGGTCATGCCTCGTCTAGCCAAACGTCAGGCGGCGGTCACGTTGAGCCCGATCGGCCAAGCACTGCTCGGCGATTATATCAATCGCGTCGCCTTTGCTCCTGGTGGTGCCAGACTCGCTGCTTGTTCTACGTCGGGCCAAGTGGCTGTCTGGGAAACTGCTTCTCTGAACCCTGTCTGCGAACTGAAGGGTCATCAGCAATCAGCCATGACGTTGGAGTGGCACCCAAGACGGCAAGAGTTTGCTACAGGGGGACAGGATGGTGTCGCCCGAATATGGAGCGCGGACACAGGGGAAGAGCGCGCCGTGCTCTCCATGGGAGCGCCGGGATCCTGGGTGGAACATCTGGCCTGGTCTCCTGATGGTCAATTTCTCGCCGCATCGGCGGGGAAAATTCTTCGTATCTGGAGCATCGACGCCAACGCCGTGCCCGGACTGGCTGCGGAAGTGCCGGTCCACAAGACGACGGTCTCAGCCGTGACCTGGATGCCACGCGGTGGCGGTATCGTTGCCTCCTGCTATGGCGGCGCGTGGCTGTGGAAGATCGGGCAGGAGAAACCGGTCCGTCCCTTTCCTTATGATGGCGCTCCTTTGACACTTGCGGTGAGTCCGAGCGGGGAATACCTCGCCTCGGGAAACCTCGATGGATCGGTCCATCTCTTCCGGACCGACAATGAGCAGAACTGGCATATGTCCGGTTATCCGGGGAAGGTAACCTCGGTACGGTTTGATCGTAATGGGCGCAACCTGTTCACTGTCGCCGGCCCATCCCTCGTGTCGTGGAACATGAAGAGATTCGAAGGCACCGGTGGCCGTCTCTTCAAGGGGCATTTGGGCTGGATTCGGGACATCGCCTGCCATCCCTGCTGGTCGATCGTCGCGACGGTAGGGGGAGGACGGGCTGCTATGTCTCTGGGAGCCGCAGACGACCAAACCACTGTTGACTCAGGAAGTGAATAAGGCTGGAGGCTTATCGTGCGTGGGATGGAGTTCCAATAATCGTTGGCTGGCAACCGGGGCGAACGACGGTATCGTGTCACTCTTTTCCGTTCACGGCCTTGAGGAGCAAACATGAATCTGTTCGGCCCCAAGCGCGCAGTTCAACCGGATCAGATCGATCGGATTAAATCTTGGACTCGTGAGCTATGGAGCCTGAACGACGCCACCATCATTATGGTCACCGAATTGGAGTGTCGGGAACCCGGTTGCCCACCGATTGAAACTGTGATTGCAGTGCTTGAAGGGCCGGGAATCACGAAGCAGTACAAGATCCATAAAACGGCGGACGCGGTCCGCCGGTACGATATGGAAGTCCTCCTCAGCGAAGATGAGTCGCAATACCACGAGAAGGAAGCCACTTCATGAGCGCGTCGTCGATTTCCCCCATCTATGTCATCGCGGGGTTCCTCGGAAGCGGGAAAACGACATTACTCAAGCGTCTGTTGGCCCATCAGTTGGATCAGGGACTTCATCCGGCGGTGCTGATCAACGAGTTTGGAGCGATCGATGTCGACGGCACGATGCTGCAGGACCATCCTCGCTCGAACGATATCGAGTTGGAAGCTCTGCTGAGCGGCTGTGTGTGCTGCGATTTGTCAGGAGAGTTCAGCGACAAGATCGGGCATTTGGTCCAGAAATTGAGAGGAGCCCCGCTCTTCATTGAGACGACCGGTTTGGCAGATACAAGGCAAGTCGTTGTGGGCATTGAGAAGGCATTGGTTGCCCGAAAGAAGCAAACGATAAAAGGCGAGTTGGCCTCTGTGATTGTGGTGGTCGACGCCCCACGCTTCTTGAAGCTTGGTGCCTACTGGTCTGCCGCGGAAGAGCATCTCAAGCAAGCCGACACGGTGTTGTTGAACAAGCTGGATCAAATCGACAGGCGACAAATCGAACCGATTGAACGGCGTATCCAGGCGGTCAATCCCCATACCGCGATTATGAGAGCGCTGCACGCGGATGTCCCAATGGAACGGCTCCTCGATAGGCCGAGAAGTGCATCTGCTGCGGTGACAATGGATGGAGAACTCAAGGATTCCGCGGCTGGTTATCAGAGTGGGAGTTTCATAATACTGAAACCATTCGATCCCGTTCGTCTTGAAGCCTGGTTGAAGCGGTTCCAACGATCGGTCATTCGCATGAAGGGATTTGTGAAGGTTCGCGGACAAGAAGGTTTCCAAGAACTTCAATGGATCATGGGATCGCTCGCGATGACTCCCTATAGGGGTGCTAAGCAATCACAGGCCAGGCTTGTCGTCATTGGTCGACGCGTATCCTGGCAACGATTCCTGAAGGGTTTGGAGACGTGTCTTGTACGGCCGACCCGCCAGACGAAGCGAGGGAATCGTGTGACAAGGAGGACGTCATGATACCAGGGACGGAAACTAAAAAGGGAAAGCAAGGGGCGGGGTTGATGGACGATCCGGCTGCGCGCCTGATCATTCGAGAAGCCCATGGCCGGATGTATCGGTGGCCGGAACAATTTGCGGGATACCGCGCCAACCTGACGCTGAACGATGAAGGACGCATCTATACCGGCAGGATGAGCCTGGTTCCCCGGAAGGAAACGACGGTTGAGTTGGATGGAGCGGATGCCGCGCTTCACGAGTGGGTACGAGAACGGCTGTGGACCCAAGGGATGCACTTGGCTTATTCGACGTTCGAGGAGGGTGATGGCAAGTATGTGTTGTCGTTCGATCCGGAGGATGATCCTCACTGTCCTCATCCTCGGGGCCGTCGGGTCTTCCTGACCGGGGGGCGGCTTGATTCATGGTACCGGATCAAAGATGGGCAGTACACGCAGATCGGACGACTGAACCCGATGACAGAGCGCAGGGTCAATACCATTGAGCGTTGTGATCACGCTCCTGATGGGAAACGATATTCCCGCCACTATGTGATGACCTATTTCACGCTCGACGGACAAGCCGTTATTGGGATGGAGAGTTATGTGAATGATTATACAGACGTGAGAGGCATCTGGCTTCCTTCGTGCCGCCGCATCTCGTTTGGCGAACGAGGTTCTGTGAAAACAAGACTGATCGAGCTTTCGGAGCATGAGGTCTAGCGATGACGGCAAAGCGGTTGTGGCTATATCGGACACGTGTTTGGGAAGGGCAATCAGGCCTGTGTGAAGCACAGTGAATTTACCAGACGAATCGACGTGGTGGTTCGTCATCTGGATGGGGCTATTAGGGAGCCTCGGTGCCCTTCTGCCAGCCTGCTTGGTTCTGTTCATTCCCGAGCGTTGGAGGCAGTATGCCATGCCCTATCTCCTCAGTTATGCGACCGGCACCATGCTCGCCACGGCGATCATTGGGTTGATCCCGGAAGCTCTGGAACACATTTCCATTTACGAAGTAGGGATTTCGCTGCTGGCCGGCCTTGTCCTATTCTTTGTGTTGGAATGGACAGTGATCTGGCGGCACTCCCACGACGATGACACGGAAAGGAGTGGTCACGCTCCTGGCGCAGACCACCGCCATGTTCACGGGAGGGACAAAAAGACCGGAATGTTGGTCTTGATCGGTGATGCCGTTCATAACACGGCCGACGGCGTCGCCATCGGCGCGGCCTGTGTGGCGTCGCCCGGCTTAGGCCTGGTCACCGCCTTAGCAGTGCTAGGCCATGAAGTCCCACAAGAACTCAGTGATTTTACCATTCTTCTGTCGAGCGGCTTCTCGCGTTGGAAAGCGTTCTTCTGGAATACCATGTCAGGATTGGGAACAGTGGTCGGTGCTATGGCTGCGTTTGGAGGCTTGGCCTATGCGGAGCCCCTTGTTCCGTATGCGCTCAGTATTGCTGCGGCGAGCTTCCTCTATATCGGATTGGCGGATCTCGTCCCTGGCCTACACGGACGGATGGGCGCGGCCAAAGGGGTCTGGCAATTCGCCATGATGATTGCCGGTATGGTGACCATCGCGACTTTGGCCATGTTGCCACACTGACGAGGGATGATGCGGGACATGACTAGAGAAGCGCGGCTTGGAGAGAGGGCCATCTATTTGCAGGGACGGGTTCCATCTCGTGGGGAGCGGCTGATAGCCGACTTCGTCATTCCAGGTGCTCGCCTTGCCGACCGGCCACTCACGGCCGCAGAGCTCCGGCACGGTCTGGTGGTGATTTCCACGTTACCGAATATTCAGAAGCACGCATGCCTGACGCAGATCGTGGATCTTGAAGAGCGCGGTCGCGAACGAATTCCGGGTCTCCGCATTGTCCATGTCTCGGCTGACCATGCCGAGCATTGGGAAGAAGTCGATCGGTTTCATCCGAACATTCGCGCGGCAGGATATTCACTATGCTGCGCAGATCCGGCAAGTCGTGAAGCCTTTGTCGAGGCATTCGGGATCGGTGTTGAGGACCATCATCGCATTGCTCACGGACTGTTTGCCCTGCGCGACGGCATATTCCTGGACACCGCAATTCCACACGATCAGATGCGTCCAGCTGACGTAGAAGGTTTTCTAGAACGGATGATTAGAGAGATCGATGCGTCATCGAGTCCGATGCTCGTGACGCCATCGACAAGTAAACGTTAGGCCAATTGCAGTGATCCATGGTCGTCGCAGTGAGTCTCGTGGGCGAAGTGCAGATGACCTGCAACGAGGTAGTCGACATGATCTCCGTGGGGAACCGCTGGGTGTCCGCAGTTCGCGCCATGCCGATGTCCGGCGTCATGCCCGCTGCAGCGATGAGTGGGTGTGCAGGCAGCGGGATTCTGATTATTGATGGCGAGTCGATGCTCGTCGACATGGTCGCCATGAAGATGATGCAGATGCCCGTCGTGGAGATAATCGGTGTGGCCGTCATGTGTGACGGCTGGATGGCCACAATTGGTTCCGTGCTGATGGGTGTGTCGATCGTGAATGGAGTGATCGCTCATTGAGGGGCTCCTATCGTGATCAGCGCACGTCGTGAGGTCTCCCATATGAGTGTAAACCGACCGGAGAGGACGGTCAATAGACGGCAAACCGGGACAGAGTCATTTCTCCTCATTCTGATGGCCGGATGGGTGCTCGACCCAGGTCGGTGGAACGGCTACGGCAATGTATGGATCAAGAACGGAGTGATCGAGGCAGTAGTATCACCGGACGTATGTCCGCCTCGCCATGCTGAATGTCTGGATGTAAGGGGGATGCTGATTGTGCCCGGGTTGGTCGATCTTCATGTCCATCTGCGTGAGCCGGGGTACGAATATAAGGAAACGATCGCGACCGGCACGGATGCCGCAGTGGCGGGCGGATTCACTTCAATCTGTTGCATGCCGAATACGAATCCGGTGAATGACGAGTCGACAGTGACCCACTTTATCAGAAGGAAGTCAGGCAAAGCCGGTCGCGCTAAGGTCTATCCCGTTGGAGCCATCACAAAAGGATCAATGGGGCGAGAGCTGACCGACTTCCGAGCATTGAAGGAAGCCAGCTGTGTGGCGCTCTCCGATGATGGGCGACCGGTCATGGACGATGACATCATGCAACGAGCGATGCACTTGGCTGCCGAGGTCGATCTCCCGGTGATCGATCATTGTGAAGATATCAATCTGTCCGGCTGCGGTTGTATGAATGATGGTCCCGTTTCCCGCGCCTTAGGACTCAGAGCTATTCCTGCGGCCGCCGAAGAGCGCATGGTCAAGCGAGACATCATGTTGGCACGAGAAACGGGCGCGCGGTTGCACATCGCTCATGTCAGTACGGAGGGTACGGTTGCGGCGGTTCGACGCGCCAAGGCCGAGGGGTTGACGGTGACGGCAGAAGTCAGTCCGCACCATTTCACGCTGACGGACGAAGCAATTCGTGAACAAGGCGTCAACGCCAAGATGAATCCCCCTCTGCGGAGCGAGCGGGATCGTACCGCACTCATCGAGGGGCTTGCGGATGGCACACTTGATGCGATTGCGACGGACCACGCGCCCCATGCCGAGTATGAAAAACAATGGGGGATGGATCGGGCTCCCTTCGGAGTCGTGGGATTAGAGACGGCGTTGGCGCTGACGCTCCGGCTTGTTGAACAGGGGACGTTATCTCTGAATCAAGCCGTGCAGTATTTGACCAGTACCCCTGCCAGGCTGTTTGGATTACCGGGAGGCACCCTTGCCCCTGGTGCGCCGGCGGATCTCGTGGTGGTGGATCGTGCCCGTGAATGGGTCGTTGATCCCGAGCAGTTTCGGTCAAAAGGACGAAATACGCCATTCGCCGGATGGCAGCTGCGTGGTCGGGCGATGTTGACGTTTGTCGACGGTCAGATTCGCTATCAGTGGTCGAGCTCCTCGTGAGTGCCGGACATGCCCATCGGTGTGGGAGGTTACAACATGAGCATACATGGATCCCCAAAATACATGACAAGAGTTGCCTGCAAGGGCTTGTGCCGCGAATTGAGTCAGTGTATGATGGGGCACCATATTGCAAATGACTTGCACTTACGTGTCATACGATGAGGCACGAAACCCAATATCCAAAGACACGATGTTGCCCTTACGAGATGTGGAGCCGGGTGTCGTGTCCGGCCATGGATGAATGGGAGCTGAGTTGTCCAAAGCTGTGACTCCGTTGTCTGGTTTTATCGCGTTTCTTCCCCTGGAGTACCAGGGGGAATTTTCGCGCGACTGGATCATGGGACTCTCACCGTTTGACGATCAGACCTGCGCGCAATGTTTCACCGTGCGACAAGGAAAGTGGATGAGATGGGATTCGCAAGTATTCGATGAGAGCGTACTCAAGTGTGAGATGCGCTCCGGATTGGTGTAGCGGAGTGGTAGGAATGCACAAGGTCCAGCCGATTCGAGTGATTCTGATCGCCGCCATCGCGATGCTCTATGCGTTGATGGCGCTGCCGTTGCCCTATCTCCTGATCGACCACTCCGCCGCGATGCAGCTGGGTGATTCCCAACACTCCGAGGACGATGTTCATGCATGGCTCGAGTGGGCCGTCGGTTCATCGCTGTCCGGTGCTGGTCTAGTTTTGCCTTCCGTACTCTTGCTATCAGTTCTCCTCTCAATTCCTTCAGTTCAACAAGTCTCAAAGCTTCACCTGTCTGTCGAATATTCTCGAGGCCCTCCCGCTACGGTTTGATCTCGTCACAGCTTTTGATCCTCTTACGCAATGGTTCTGCATGACGGTCTCGCGCTCATCCATGAACGCATAAGTGCAGCGTTCAGCCTGAGCACCACGACAGTAGCGACCGTTATCGTCACAAGGAGAAAGGGAATGTTTGAAGAGCGTCGGCGGCGTGTCATTGACGACACCACACCCGTGGACTGGAAGAATGCGGAGTGGCTGCGGAGATTCATGACAGAGAACGGACGTATTCTGCCTCGTCGAATGACGAGCAATAGTCAGCATCGGCAGCGAGAGATCGCCCGTGCTATCAAACGGGCGCGACAGATCGCGTTGTTGCCATTTGGAGGATCTCCCCCTACGTACCAGTGAGACGATCGTCGCTCGCCGTGTCTGCGGTGCGCGGCATCAGGGAAGGTTGGAGAAGGCGACGCGAAGAGAGCCACAGAACAGCAGAGAGAAGAGGCTGTGAGCTGAGCGTGACAGGAGGTACATCATCACATGGAACGCGTCACTGAATATAGCTGGTACCTGTTCAACGTGAGCTCCCTATTTATCGTCATGCGATGGGTGATCATCTCCATCGCTGCGGCGCCGCCGCCTTCTTTGCACAGGATGACTCACGGCTCGCCTGATCTCGCTGTCCAATCCAGCTCAAGGGAGAGCCAGGATCCCGACCCAGAAGAGTTTGGTCAGGAGCCACCTATCACCTCGGGTGTTTCTCGGATGGAGCAACCATTCACGGGTCGAGCACGTATGGTCGAAGCCTGGGCGAGGCGATGTCGATTGATGCCGATCGATAAGGAGACCGATGTTCAGTCGGCTGCGCGTCGGCTGCTGGACAATCCGTCGCGAGGACTGCTGGTCGTCGATGGCGAGTCGGGCGACATGGTCGGTGTCCTGCAAGAGCGCGACTTAATCCGTGCGCTCGGCGAGCACGGCACTCAGGCCGGACGCATGCGGGTAAAGGAACTGGTCTGCATGCGGGGATGATGGAACGAGTGTGCGAGGAGGATGAGGAAGGAAGGAGCAGATGTCATGGCCAAATTGAGTGCCGTTCGACGGAATGAAAAGCGGAAACAGTTGGTGGCTGAATACGCGGAGCGACGACACGTACTGAAAGCGGTGATCAAAGCGCATGCCAGCACTCCGGAAGAAAAGCAGGCCGCGCAAGACCAGCTGAACAAGTTGCCCAGAAATTCTTCGCCGGTGCGTGTACGTAATCGCTGCGCGATCTCGGGCCGCGTCCGGGGGTATCTCGGCCGATTTCACATGTCGCGCATCGACTTTCGGTTACTCGCCCTACGTGGAGCCATTCCGGGAGTACGAAAATCAAGTTGGTAGATGAAGATCAAGAGCGCATGAAGGGAGATCTATGAAACCAGGTATTCATCCGAAGGGCTATCGACCCGTAGTGTTTCAAGACGTGGCAATCGATAAGCGTTGGATCATGATGTCAACCGTGCAGACGGATCAGACCACGGTATGGGAAGACGGCCGTACCTATCCCATCTATAAAGTTGAAACGTCGATGTACTCGCATCCGCTCTATACGGGGACGCAACGTATCATCGACACGGAGGGACGTGTTGAAAAATTCAACAAAAAGTATCGCACCAAACACGCAACGGGAAGCACTCGTGCCGATACGATCGCCTAACGGCTCCACACAAGATGGCACTGAAGCCGAACGGCTCCCGGTGACGGTGATCTGTGGTTTTGTTGCTGCCGGCAAGAGCACGCTGGTACGAAAAGTCGTGGCAGCGTGGTCAGGCGGTCGAATGGCGGTGTTGGTCCATGACCGCAGCGATGCCGCCTTGAATTCTGATCTGTGTGGGAAGCATCACGTCGAAGTCTTTCAGCTTGGTGAAGTGCTGGCCGAATTAGTCCAACGGTGTGTGGGATGCTCCTTGCGCGAGAGTGTCACGCGTGCGATCACGGCGATTGCCGACATGCGGCGGTTCGATCGGTTGCTTGTTGAATGCTCCGGGCTCGTTGAGCCGGTCATGGTCGCAGAGATTTTTAATGATGCCTGGGAGAGCCAAGAGCCGTTGTCCGCGAAAGCCCGGCTCGATCATCTGATTACCGTCGTCGATGCGCGGACAGTGTGGGACGATATGCATTCCGGCGACGATTTACGGACTCGAGGGGTGAGTTGTGGAAAAGATGATAGGCGAACTCTTTCTGAACTCGTTGTAGAGCAGGTGGAGTATGCGACGCTCCTGGTGATGTCCCACACCAAAGGGTTGGCGCGGGGAACGTGGACGCGGGTGCGGGACTTGCTGACGACGTTAAACCCGGAAGCCACGATTCTGTCGTTGGACGAAGAATCTGATCTCGGTGAACAGATCCTGAGTGAACGAGCGTCGGGCTCACTGCCCATCAGCTTTCAGCCAGGCTGGGTGAAGCTGATCCAGCGGGCACCAATGCCCAAGCTTCGATCGTCTCACTGGACCATGGGAGTGTTTCAGGCCACGTGTCCGTTCCATCCGGAGCGGTTATGGGACTTCATCGAGTCCGATTGGCCTGGGATTCTTCGATGTAAAGGCTATTTCTGGATTGCGTCGCAACCGGAGCGATGCTTTTCCTGGGAGCAGACGGCAGGGGTGCGACATTTCGAATGCATCGGGAACTGGTGGGTCGCGACTTCACGAGACCAATGGCCTACTGACTCCTCGTTCGAGACTCAGCTGAAACAGAATTGGTCTGTTGAATTCGGTGACCGGCGGCAGATTTTTGGATGGATCGGTTATCGATTGGATGCGGCGGCCTGGCGACATCGGCTCCAAAGCTGCTTGTTGACCCCGGCGGAAGTGTTGGAAGGACAAACGGATTGGCTTCAGTTTGATGATCCGTTTGCGCGTGCGATGCACCATGCTGCTTCGCTTCAAGACGACACGGAGTCCGAATAGAAAACTTGACTCAACAGGGTTGGATTAAGAACCGAGAGACGGTAGCGGACGTTCTGAGAGCAAAATCTGCGTTGGAGTGAGCCACGTGAAACGTAGAGATCCTTCCATGTTAGGAAAGGAATAGAGTCCAGAAGGAGACACAATATGAGCAAGGTGAGTGTCATTGTTCTGTCAGGATTCTTCAGCGCAGGCAAAACGACTGTGCTGCGATGTCTCGCACGCGAACTGAATCCGGCGCGAACCGCGGTGATTATAAACGACCTCAGTTCAGGCGGTGTTGAGGCCGACTCGCTCAGCACGGAGCACTATCTCCGCGGCGAAGCACTGATCGAATTGACCGCACGCTGCACTCGTTGTTCGCTGCGCGCGCAACTCATCGAGACGCTCATGCGGCTGGCTCGCTCCGGGCGGTTGGATACCATTCTGATCGAAACTTCGGGCAGTACGGATCCGTTGCTGATCGCCAACGCGTTCGATGCCGTTGATCCTGAAGAACGCGTGCCCACGGACGTCGCCAGGCTCGATCATTTGGTGACGATCGTGGATGCGGAACGCTTCTGGACCGACTATGAGTCTGGAGACAATCTGCGTGAGCGTGGGTGCGGCACGGGACTGGACGATGAGCGAACAGTTGCCGAGTTGCTCGCCGATCAACTCGAATGCAGCACCACCCTGGTGTTGAACAAGGTCGATCGTGTGACTGAGTCCGAGCGGGAGCGTCTGGTTCAATTTCTCCGGCGGATCAACCCCGATGCGGTCTGTGTCACGGCGTGTCACGGTGAGTTGGACCGGTCTTTTGTTGAGAAGACATATCCCTGTGACGATGAGCGGCATGAGTGGAGGCCCGGATGGATGCACCTCCTCAAGAGGGCACCGTTGGCCGCTGACGACAGCGACGATGGCGGAACGTTTGTCTACCGCGCAAAGCGTCCGTTCCATCCGTTCAGATTCTGGATGTGGATGCAGGAGGACTGCCCCGGTGTCCTTCGATCCAAGGGATACTTCTGGATCGCGTCGCAACCGAAGACTTGTTACATGTGGTCACAGGCCGGTGCTAACTGCCTGTATGAACGGCTGGGACGCTGGTGGGCCGCCATTCCAGATCGGCACTGGCCGAAGGAAGAAGCCGCGCTGCAAGAATTACGCAAGGTGTGGGATCTGGAATTCGGGGATCGCCGGAACGAGCTGGCCTTCATCGGCGAACATCTCGATCGCGATGAGTTACAGCGAAGGCTGGATGCCTGCCTGTTGTCCGGTTCCGAACTCAGTTCGGATGAAGAGCTGTGGCGTGCCCTCCGAGATCCATTCAAAAAACCGAGCTGGGAAAGGCGGCGTTCACGACTTGGACGGCGTCATCCAGTGCAGGAAGAAGATGGGGTGCCAATGCCTCGGAGCGAAGATCACATGACAGGGGGCTGAGGTGTGAACCCTCGGCGATGTAAGCAGACGAGACGAACGAAAGGAGCCATCGATGGGGCGCTATTGTCAAGTGACGGGGAAGCGACCGGTATTGGGAAATAATGTGAGCCATGCCAACAACAGGACAAGGCGCCGCTTTTTCCCGAATCTTCAACGCAAACGCTACTTCCTCCTCGATGAGCATCGCTGGATCACCCTGTCCATCTCGACGCATGGCATGAAGATCATCAATAAAAGAGGACTCACACGGGTTGTCGCGGAGATGCGGGTAGCCGGGGAGAAGATTTAGCAATCAGAAAGGACCGTCGTCATGCGTGAAGTAATCGCCGTCGCCTGTATCGGCTGTGAAACACCGGGGAAGTCGGTCTATTGGACGACGAAGAACAAGAAGAACGATCCAGACCGTATCGAAGTAAAGAAATATTGCTCATTCTGCAGAAAGCACGCGGTGCACAAAGAAAAGCGGTAGTGGTCACCGAATACGGGCGCTCCCGTTTCGGCCGGAAACGGTGCTCCCATGCAGCTACTGTGACGGTGCGACCGGGGAAACCTAGGAAGCATGCCCTCGAGTTCAAGAGAAGCAGATGGTTCTGGGAAAACAGAAGCGACTGAGGAGGGCAACGTCTGGCGAGAGCGAACGCCGCTCTGTCTGTTGGATGTGAAGCAACTATGGCCACCGTCATTTCACGCGCAATTCAGACAAGCTCGGGCAACTCATGCATCGTGCGCAATCCCGAAATAGCGGATTCCCAGGCGTGGATCGATCATACGTATGCCGTTATGCGAGAAAGCGAATTCACAAAGACGGAGCCCGAGGACTTGGTGTCGTCCGTGGCAGAGCAAGAAACCTGGATTATGACCATGAACACCAAGGCTGGCGATTTGGCTTTGATGGCCGAGATAGAGGGGCGTCTGATCGCCATTCTCTATTGCCGTGCCTTCTCATCACGCAGAATGTCGCATGTCTGTGCCTTCGCCATGTCAGTGCGAGAGCAATGGTGGGGGCAAGGAGTGGGAACATCACTGGTTCACTGCCTCTTGGATTGGGCGCGCGCCCATCCGCTGATCCGAAAGGTTACCATGCGGGTTCTCGTCAACAATGCCCGTGCGCTGGCGCTCTATAGAAAAGCGGGATTCTTCGTGGAAGGGCGGTTTGCTCAAGCCCTTAAAGCGGCCAATGGCACATTCGTGGACGACTACGAAATGGGACTATTCGTCAAGCCCAGGTGACAGGCCAGTGAGCGGCGGACATTGCATGGAACAATCGACGAGGGTCTCATGAAGCCAGATATCTCAGAGACAATTACCAACGAAACTTTGGTGTTGGCAAAGCGGCAGCTGCCCTTAACCATCATTTATAGCGGAAAGCGATATGTGCTCGTGCTCACCAAACAGGACAAACTCCTCTATTCATTGACCAGCACGGCAAGGTATCGGGTCGTTTTTCGCTTACCAAGGACCTCTTACTGACTCAACGGCTCATCCTTCAAGGTCGTTTTGAAACCAATGTGGCAGTGCAACGGGTCGAACAGTTCACTACAGGGTCAGGGCTGAATAATCTGGAATTCGGAGTGCGGGTCCGATATGAAATTAGGAGAGAGTTTTCACCATATGTCGGCGTTTCGCTCGAAAGAAGCTTCGGCGAGACTGCCACGCTCGTGCGCCAAGAAGGCGGAAATCCGGCTCAGATCCGATTCGTAGCCGGGGTGCGTATGTGGTTCTAGCACTTTGATAACATAGAAATGCAGCACAGTCATGTCGACACTCCGAAGCAGTGGGATGGAGAGTTCTGTGTCAGATTCGCTTAAGCTCCCTAGAGGATCTCAACCGTACGTTTATCGAGCTCTACACAGGCGTTGATATAGTCCTCTGCCTCGAAGAGTGTAAGGTTGCTGCCCAGCCCTCGCCCTGTTTGTTGTTCACACCGCCTTAGCTCACTGGAAGTCTTGTGCGCCAAGCGATACAACCGATGGCCCTTTTGCCTCCGTGACTCTTTCCTCTCACTTCCGGTGCGGCCACGTGTGCGTGCCCCGCGTCCTCCATTCGCCCTTGGTTGACGCTGTGATTGACCTTGCCGTGCAATCTCGCGGCCTGGTCCGCTGGACCGCTCTTCGCTTATCCTGACTCGGCTGCACCGGTCTCGCCCGCCTCCACCCGCGAGCATGCCCGCTGCCTGTCGCCGAGCCAGCCGTTCGACGGCCCGACTCCATCCCTCCTGCCGTGTGTCTGGGCTCTCCCCCGCTTGTGAGAGAGCCACATTCACACTTACACAGGAGGTTTCAACATGGCCACTCAAATCACACGTCCCGTCCAATCGTTTCAGTGCGCTACCGTGCGTGCATCGGTCTGGATCAATGAGGGCAAGCGCGGCGCGTTTCATGCGATCACGCTGTCCCGCACCTTCATGGATGCCGAGGGGTATCCGAAGAGCTCCGGTTCGTTCGGCAAGAACGACCTCTCCGCTGTCGCAACGGTGGTCGCGCAAGCGGAGCGATGGGTTCGTGAGCACGCGGTGTAGCTACCTCAGGCTGCCTCTGGTCTTCGGGCCAGGGGCAGCACCCATGCGATCTGAGGGAAACGATGCTACACGCGTGACACATGACGGTGCCGTGAGTCGCTCAGCCCGTTTCGGGGGGGGGAGTGAAAGCTTCGTAATAATTCCACTATGAATTATTAGTCCGTAAAGTTGATGGCCTAAAACTATCACACGAGATGAAGAAGGACAGACTTTGCCTATGCGGGGGTGGGTGCTCAGCAGTCGAAGAGTACGGACGGTGACTGTCGCAGTGGAGAAGTCCCTTCCTTTCTGCTGCCCCCCTACCTTTTCGGTATGGTGAAAAAATCTGGACCCTCTCATAAGTGCCACTCGCGAGAGTTGTGTAGGTATGTCGATTGGTTCGATCGGCCAAATGTGTCGTGCATGAAGAAAAGAGCTGCTGAAGCGCCATGAATAACCTTTTGACAATGGATGAGGCCGCGAAGTATTTAGGCATATCCAAATTGACCCTGTACGGATGGGTCTCCGCGAGGAAACTGGGGTATGTCAAAATCGGACGGCTGGTGAAGTTCAAGCAGACTCAGCTGGACGCTTGGATCGATCAGCACACGATCACACCACGGAGAGACAGCCATGGGACTCACTAAGCGGCGCGATAGTTACTATGTGGAATTTCCGGTGATCGAAAGTGCGGACGGAAAATCGCTGGTCCTCGCGAGTGGTGTACCCGGTGCCCGTTGGAAACGCTGGAAGGTGGGGTGTCTCACTAAGACTGTTGCCAGGGAGATGGAAGCCACCATCAGGACACGACTCCTCCTAGGCCACGAGAAAACCGAACAAGCCAAGCCGATCCTCTTCAAAGAATGGGCGAAGGCTTACCTGGAGCTGGAAACCGTCCGAGGACTTCGTTCCTTCGTGGGGCGAGCCTACAGTATCAACACTCACCTCATCCCGTTCTTCGGTCAGAAGATTCTGTCAGAGATCAAGCCTCAGGACGTGGAAGCCTTCCGCAATCAACGCAAGAAACCCAACGGAATCAAGGCGAGTACACAGACAATCAACCATGACCACATTGCGTTGAAACACTGCCTGAACATGGCGATCAAGCGGGGACTGCTCCAGGCCAACCCCGCGTCCAGAGTCGAGATACCCAACCCCCAGAACGAACGGGATCGGGTGCTCACGGAAGAAGAATGGGGTCAGTTACATCAGGCCGCGAAGCCACACCTCCGCCCGGTGCTCTTGACGGCCTATCAACTCGGCCAACGGTTCGGGGAGATTGTGTCTCTGACGTGGGACCGTGTTGACCTCCGTCGGGGATTCATCACCCTTCGAAGTCAAGACACCAAGACCAAAACCGGGAGGCGTATTCCCATGACCGCAGACGTTCGATCAACTCTCCAACGCTTGGCCAAAATTCGCAGTCTGACCAACAACCACGTGTTCACCTACAAGGGCCGACCGCTTCAACGTATCAGCCGATCCTTCAGGACCGCGTTGAGAGATGCCGGAATAACTGACTTTAGATTTCATGATCTCCGTCATTGTGCATCGACAAACCTACGACGCGCCGGTGTGGATACAGCAACCGCGATGAAGATAGTTGGTCACAAGTCTGAGAAGATGTGGAAGCGATACAATTCAATCGAAGAGAAAGACTTGACGGATGCTGCTGTGAAGGTGCAAAAGTACCTTGACGTTAACACCCTAATAACACCAAGCGACATAGCCGTGGAGAGTCACTCCTCCAAGTAGTTGAAATACTTGAATGCGCCCGTAGCTCAGTTGGATAGAGCATCAGCCTTCTAAGCTGAGGGTCGCTGGTTCGATTCCAGCCGGGCGCACCATACCTTGCTTGGCGTGTACCGCCGCCTCTTTAAAGTTTTCTGGAATTAATTGGCGGCGGATAGACCCCTCCAGTGTTCCCGCTGCTTGTCATCGGTTATCTTCGTGATGTCACATAGCACCTGCCGCTCGTTCGCGTAAGTGCGGAACCGGGTTGCATTGCCTAATAAGTTCCATGGCAAGCGGGTTTCCCCAGTAGACATTCAACGGTGTCGTCCCCTATAGTTTTACTTGTATCTCAACTTCCGAGGATCCGATCGGGTATGCGCCAGTTCCTTCGCCTCCGTGTCGTGATCGGTATTCTGACGGGTCTTCTTGTTCTCTACGCGCTCGTCGGGTTTTTCCTGCTTCCCTATCTCATCAAAGCATATGGGGTTCCCGCCGCCGCTGAGGGGATCAAGCATCCCGTCGTCTTACGTGAAGCGGCGTTCAACCCATTCGCGCTATCTCTGCAGCTCAATGGATTAGAAGTGCGGGATTCTGATCAGACGCCGCTGTTGGGATTCGAGGAATTGTTCGTTGATTTGGGTGTGAGGACGCTGTTTTTTCAGAAGATCGCGTTCGACGAAATCCGACTGTCGATGCCCTTTGTGGCGGCAAGGGTGAATCATGAGGGAAAGCTGAATCTGATGTCGTTGGCTCCGCCGGCGGATGACACGGTGTCGAAACCGACTGCGACGACAAGCGAGCCTAAGAAGATGATGCCGGTAGAAATCGATCTGCTGGACATTGATCGGGGGATCCTGGAATACCGGGATGAATCCAAGCCGAGGCCGGTCCTGATCGATGTCGTGCCGATCCAGATCGTGCTGCGGAACTTCAGCACGATTCCCAGCAAGGAGCACGATAACGCCCATGCCTTCACGGCCGAGATCGGGAAGGATGAGGTGGTGACGTGGGAGGGGACGATTTTTCTGGAGCCGGTGGAATCCGACGGCAAGATCAGTTTATCTGGGGTCAAACTGCAAACCTTGTATCAAGCCGTGCACGAACAGTTTCAATTCGATATCCCACAGGGCGTTCTTGGCCTGTCGGCGTCCTATCATTTCGATCTCCGGGGTCAGGGGCCTGAGGCGATCGTGAAGAACGGAACAGTATCGGTTCGAAATCTGGCAATCGTGGAACGGGGTGGGATCGAACCGGTGGTCAATATCCCGGCCTTTGATGTGGAGGGAATTCACCTGGATTTGCAAAAACAGGCGATCGATATTGCCAAGGTCCATTCGATGAATGCCCGGTTCGACGCGTGGCTGCAACCGGATGGCGTGCTTAACTATCAACCGCTGTTTACTCCGGTCGGCGGTAGGGAAGCGGCGAAGAAGCCTTCACCTGCGAACGCCAAGGAAGGGAAGCCGGCAAAGCCCTGGTCCATCACGGTCGACGAAGTCGCAATCAAGAACTATGGCGCGTCGTTCGAAGACCGGACGCTTGAGCGTCCCGGCCATGTGAATGTAGACGCGATGAACGTTACGGTCAAGGATGTGCAGATTCCGTTCCGGAAACCGCTTCCGATCGATCTGTCGCTGAAATTGAATGAGACTGGTTCTATCAACGTGAAAGGGAAGGTGGAGGTGGAACCTCTGGCTGCCGATGTGGATCTCAAGCTGGAACACATCGACATCCATCCCTTTCAACCGTATCTCGATCGGTTCCTCAAGGCCGACGTCGTGGATGGCGCGATTGATCTCAATGGAACGGCGCACTTTGCCAAGGAGCATGTGAACGAACCCTTGCTGCGGTTTGAGGGAAGCCTGGCGGTGAATCAGCTGGCGATCGTGGATCGGAAAGACTTCGAAAACGTGGTGACGTGGAAAGCGTTGAACGTGAATCACATCGCGCTGGGCGTGGAGCCGACGGCGGTGAAGATCGCAGAAATCGTCTGGCGAGAACCGTCCATCCAGATGATGATCGATGCCGAAGGGCAACTTAACCTCTCACGTCTCGCCGCATCGTCACCCTCGAACGATCACGCAGTTGCTCAAAAGGAAACCGAGGTTCAGAAGTCTCCAGCCAAGTCGGCGGAGCCCGTTTCCGTGACCATCGACCAGGTCAAGTTGGTGAAGTTGGCTGCGACGTATCAGGACCTGTCAATTGAGCCCAAGGTACGCGCCAGTCTCACGGATTTCGGCGGCACCATTAAAGGGTTGTCGTCGAAGCAACTGCAGAAAGCCGACGTCAATCTGGCGGGCAAAATCGGACGCGCGGCCCCGCTCAAAATCGCGGGAAAGATCAACCCATTGAGTGAAGACGCCTTCACCGATCTGATCATCACGCTCGGCGGAATGGATCTGACACCGAGCAGTCCCTACACCGGCAAGTATGTGGGGTATGGCTTGTCCAGAGGCAAGCTGTCGCTCGATTTGAGGTACAAAGTCTCGCAGAACGTGCTGGAAGCGGAAAACCTTGTGCATGTCGACCAATTGACGTTTGGTGAGAAGACGAATAGCCCGGAGGCAACCTCGCTGCCCGTTCCGCTGATCGTGGCGCTTTTGAAAGACCGCAAAGGCATGATTGAAATCGATATGCCCATTCGTGGGAATCTCAATGATCCGGATTTCAAGTACGGCAAGGCGGTGCTCTCAACGTTGCTCAATCTGCTGGGGAAAGCCGTCGCCTCGCCTTTTGCCTTGATGGGAAAGCTCGTGCCGGGCGGCGGGGGCGAGGAGGAGTTGCAATTTATCGAGTTTCAGCCCGGGAGCGCTTCGCTGATCACGGGTGAGATGGCAAAACTCGACGCATTGGAGAAGGCGTTGGATGAGCGAACTGGGCTCAGGCTGGATATCACGGGAACGTTTGATGCGACGGTTGACGGCGCGGTGCTTCGCACGATGAAACTGCGGGAACAACTCTTCGCGCTACACGGTGGAGCGAAATCCGATCAGGAGGAACTTTCGCCACAAGAGGAGCAGCGGCTGCTGGAAAAACTCTTTGCCAAACTGCCCGTGCAGCCAACAGATCCAACCAGGAGTGAGTCTGCTCAGCCGACGGTGGAAGAGATGAAGCGGAAATTGGCGGCAGCCGTTCAGATTTCCAATAGCGAGCTGGAAACGCTGGCCCGGCAACGCGCTGAGGCGGTACGCAATCGTCTCCTGGAAGATGGAAAGCTCACGGAGGAGCGAGTCGCCCTCCTCGATGCGGCCGGTGCCGAGTCCGGCCATGAAATGGTTCGAACTCAGTTGTCGCTGTCTGCCGAATCTCAATAGTTGTCTTTCGTGAAACGTCGTTCGTATCTCGTTATGATGAGGGAGATGAACATTTTCGCGAGATACGCTTCACGAGGAACGCTTCACCGGAGGGATGATACCGCCGATATCTGAGCCAGCCTCGTCACGTGACGTTGTACCGCATCCGTGTTCCGTGCAGGAGTGACAGCTCAATCTCCGAAGCGCTGAGCTCCCGAGGAAAGAGCACCCCTGAAATCTTACAGGCATTGATACTGGCACCGTCCATAATCGCCTTGCTTAAATCGACCCCTCGGAGGTCGGATTGTCGAAAGTAGCAATCGCTGAAATCGAGCCCGTCCGCATCGAGACCCCGAAGATCGAGCCCGCGCAGATCACATCCCCGCAGATCGCATGTATCCCCCGAGGCCTTCTTAACGTTGAACTCCTTGATGCAGCCTTCACGCAGCATCACATACATCGGATCTTTCGAAATATGCAGATTCGTGCGTGTTGGAACTGTCTTGTCCATATCCTGCTCCGCCGAAAGCCTCATGAGCCATATCGGCGAGGCCATTGAGAAACTTGAGACGGCCCGTCTATTTTTGTCACTCGGCACCGAGAGCCAGGGTCGGAGGAATGTCGTTTCCCGAGCACGCAGCAGCCGAATCGATAACATCGAATTGTTCTCAGTCGAACAGGAACATGCCTCAGGCTTGTGGGTAGGAGGGGGTGGAAATCCTAATTTCAGTCGTTACCCGGGAAGAAAGGAATTTCAAATACAGATCTCTTGCCGATGCTTAAAAGGGCCGCTGGTATTTCTCTGTCGCTTGCTTCGGTGTCTGCTACGGCAGACTCGGCGCAGCCCCTTCCACCTGGATATCGCGCAGGAGCCGCTGAAAGTCCTTGTCATTCCTGAGGAGCCGTGAGGCCGCCGACAGGAGATGATTCAGTTCGTCATCGGTCAGCGCCAAATTGGTCGGAATGTTCATGAGCCGATCATGTTCTTCGACATCCTCCATTTCCATCAGGCTGACGCTGATGAAATAGATGTCGGCATCCGGTGTGAAAGCGCTCGAACCCCCTGGTGGTCGTTGGCGCAATTGCGCCCGCCATTGTGTCACAGCATGGCCCATGAGTTCGAACGTGTCGGTGGAATAGCGATTGATGGGAATATCGACCAAGGCCCTGCTGGCCCGCCAAAGCCCTGGGATCTCACTCAACGTATACTGGTTGACATCAGGTGCGGTCTCAGCACTGACCATGAGATAGACCAGCTTTCTGACGTTCTTCACCCCCAGCAGTTGGAAGTAATCCTCGAAGTCTCCGACCAGTGCTGTCGTTTCCAGCACACTGCGCATGCCGACATTGTCGGATAAGCCACCATCCAACAGGTGGATATAGGGGCGCTTGTCAGCATCCAAGTAGGACCTGAGCTCGTTTGCGCGCCGGCGTCCCCAGGTTGTTTTTCTCACTTCCGTAAATCGGGCCGGCGGCTCAAATTGGCATTCCCCGGCATAATTCTTCATCGAGATGGGGCTGAGAATCATCGGCAATGCGCTCGATGATGCCGTTGCCACAGAAAGCGGCAGTTGGTTGAGATCGGAGCAGATCAGATCGAACTGTCGCTGGTTGAATTCGAATCTCGAGAGCGTGGCCATGTCGGACGCATGGAGGAAGATGAGGGGCCGCTGATGGCGCGCGACCAGGTCCCCGAATGTATGGCCATCGAAGAGCGCCTCGTCCAATAGTTCAGAAAAGATGTGCGCTCGGCCAAAGTAAGGAGACCACAAGCGGAGCCAGTTGTGAGGCGAGCGAAAAATCCTCGCCCGCAACTCGTGCTCCCAGTCCTTTCGAAGAAAGCGGGATCGAAGTCGTAGAAAATACGATCGCCATAGAGGGCGTAATAGGCCGCCGTGAAGCTGCCGCCCGAGAGCGCGCTAATGATGTTCAGCTCATCGATCAGCCGCTTGTCTCTCCCTTCCCATCGGATCGGTGTCCGCGCCAATTCACGAAGCACGCCATAGGAGAGTGCCGACGCCCTCGTGCCGCCTCCGGAAAACGACGCGACGATAAACAGACTATCCGAGCTGCCGGTCTTGGATGGAGGCAGGTTAATTGAGCGATAGCCGTATCCGGCATCCCACCGTGTGAGCGGCGCATTCATGGTGGGGCGCACATACTCGCATCCAAGCGTCATGCTTAACAGGCTGCATAGAAGCCATAGTCCAACACGACAACCGGCTTGAGTTGTCATTATGAGGTACCTACGGTGAGGTTTTGGAATGGTATAGCAGCCCCCATCCCCTTTTCGCACCCAGCAGGGGACGATTCCTAGAACCTTTCTTCGAACGCTACAGAAGACTCCTCAGTGCGCGGGAGGGCATTTGTACGCAACCCCCGTGTAGGTCACATTGGTCTCTTGCATGCCGCCGCTGCCTTGACCAAGGGCACCCGTCTGGCCCGCGCGGTTGGTGAGCATTTGGATGGTATTGGCTCCTACCTTATGGGCTTGATTCTTCATATCGTTTCGCGCTCCGGTCTCTAAGTTCGCATTGCTTGTGTACGTACCGGTGAAAAAGTTACCCTGGTTCCCCGTTACTTCACCGAGGTACTCACAGCCGTGAGGCTCGCTTGTGACAATTCTCACCTGTTGCGCCCCCGATTCCAGCTGCACCGCTGCGCAGCCGGCGACAAACCCAAGACAGATGACGGCATGCATATATCGGATCTGCATCGTCTTCACTCCTTGCTACATGTGTATGTGTAAGGTTGTGCGAGCATGTAGAAGGTAGAACCATCCCTCCGGACCAAAAGGGTCAGACCTCGCAGATATTCTCGTGAGGCACCACTTATTGGTTCATCGATGTGTTGATCGTCATTACGCGATCAAGAACACTCACCATCTTCAGATGCGCTTGGCTGTCTTCCTCGAGATCCGCGGCAAACAATTCCGTATGATGTTGTTGCAAGGCCCGGCCAAAGTCCATGCGCTTTGCGACTGGCACTCCGTACAGGGCGGCCAGCGAATTCAAATACTGTCCGCTTCCTGAGGCAGCTTCCTGGCGCAAATTTTCATAAGCCACGCCGACAAATAGATTGATCTTTTGCTTGTGCTCAACCATCCCATCCTTCGTGAACATGGCATCCGGGGTCGTACTCGAAAAGAACTTGACCGTCGTGTCGGTTGACGCCTTCATGGTATTGCACCCCGAAAGCATGCTTGCGATTACAATCGCCAACCCGTACGTCATGCCCTTCATCAATGAAGTACGCATAGAGCCCTCCTGTTATATCAACTGAATATGGAGGAACGACCTCTCCTAGAGCGAGCTTATCCTACGGGTCAAGAAGATTTGTCAATAGCGTTTCTGATTACTTGGGGCGCAATTGGAGTAGGACGTGGCCGAAGTCGAGGATACCAGCCAGGTCCACCCGGGCAGGCCGATACCATCATGCTGCTGCCGATTTACCCGTCTACGCAGGAAGATACGATTGTGAAACGGTGGAGGTATGCACAGTGGATGTCTTCCGAAGCCTTGGTGCAAAAGGACACCCTTCGACGAGGTGTCGCCGAATAATTATCAGCGACCACGGCTGTAAAGCCGTGGGGCTCCACAATGCGACCTCTTGAACTTGTCCGTGTGGACACAGTATTGTACCGTGATAGCAGAAATCTTGTCGTAGATGATCGCGATACTAAGGAGGTATGCCATGGCTGTGCGATTGGGAGACGAAGCGCCGAACTTTACGGCGGAGACGACAGAGGGAACCATTAATTTTCATGAATGGCTTGGAAACAGCTGGGGGATCTTATTCTCACACCCCAAAGACTATACACCCGTCTGCACGACAGAGTTGGGGACGATGGCCAAGATCACGCCGGAGTTCAAGAAGCGGGGAGTGAAGGTCATCGCCGTCAGCGTCGATCCGATGGATTCTCATAAGGGTTGGATCAACGACATCAACGAAACCCAAAAGACGACGGTGAATTATCCCATCATTGCCGATCCGGAGAAGAAGGTGGCGACGCTGTACGACATGATCCATCCCAATGCCCTCGATAATATGACCGTGCGATCGGTCTTTATGATCGGTCCCGACAAGAAAGTGAAGCTGTCATTGACCTATCCGGCCTCCTGTGGCCGGAACTTCGATGAGCTGTTGAGGGTGATGGACTCCCTGCAACTGACGTCGAAGTTCAAAGTCGCGACCCCGGCGAACTGGAAGGAGGGCGAAGATTGCATCATCACTCCGGCGGTGAGTGACGCCGAAGCGAAAGATCTCTTCCCCAAGGGATTCAAGACCGTGAAGCCTTATTTGCGGTATACGCCGCAGCCTAATCGGTAAGTGTTGCCCATCTTTTGGAAGTAAACGAGCGGGGAGGTGCCCAGCGCCTCCCCGCTCGTTTCTTTTTCCCCGTTATTCAGGACTTCCCACGCGATCCCTCCGTTGCGACTTTGTGCCATGTGTTCTATCGACAAATGTGTTCATTATAATACCCAAGTATATATAATGAATTGATCAATGGATGAAAAGGATTCTGCCCCCAGAGAATCCGTGATAGCCTCGCCGATACAATCTCACCATACCCGACGGTTCGCATGCCTAACGGGAGGGTTGTTTGATAAACAGCGGTCGGCAGCATGCTTCGTCATCCGAACTAGGGGAAGGCCCGATCAAGATCTAGGGGAAAGCTCGGTCTGTATTAGGGAAAATCCTGGGCGCAAGCCTGGTTAGGCGGGTTCTATGAGAAAAAAATCTTGCTATATTTTGACGACTTAGGCATACTCGCCGCCGACTTTCTTGTTCAACTGGAGTGGGCAACTGGTACACATTACTCACAAGGGAGGGCAACAATTATGAAGGGACATTTTAAAAGGCGGTGGTCAAGGTTTGCAGTTGCTGGCGCCGTTATGGCCCTGGTGGCTGGAATGGGATCCACGCTGCCCAGTGCCTATGCTGGTGGCACAATCAAAGCCGATGATGATAAGTGGATTTCAGTCGGTATGGGTATCCGCACCAGCTTTAACGGCATAGAGGGTGCCGCAGGAGGCCATTACAGCAACGACTTCAAAGTGGACAACGCTCGTATCTACATCAACGGGCAGATCCACAAGTACGTCAAGTTTACGTTCAACACGGAATGTTTCAACTGTAACACCGGTGGTGGCGGCACTCAGTTTGGCGGTAACTCCAACATTGGGTTGCTCGACGCGATCGGAAAATTCGAGTTCAACGAGTTGATCAACCTCTGGGTCGGACGCACCTTGGTACCGAGCGAGCGCGGTGAGTTGAACGGTCCGTTTTATCATGCGACCTATGATGGCTTCCGGACACCGTTTTTCCCGTCTGATTTCAGCGGCAACTTCCCAAGTGGTCCTAATGGAGGTACTGGTGGACAGGCCGGTCTTTATGGTCGTGACAACGGCGCGGTCTTCTTCGGAAAGGTCCATCCATTTGGCACCCACCTGTTGTACGTCGCATCCGTATTCACAGGGAACCGTGGTGGTCCAAACCCAACCGGCAGCTTGTTGTACGCCGGTCGTCTGCAGTGGAACCTGTTGAACGATGAAGACAACCCCGGCTACTACACCAGCGGTACCTACTATGGGACGGCTGGAGACATCTTCGCGATTGCAGGAAACGTGGTGCACCAGAAGGATGGCGCCGGTAATCCTGTCGCCGGTGCTGTTTCCGATTTTACCGGTCTCTCCGTCGATCTGTTGTTTGAAAAGCTGCTGCCGAACAACCTCGGCGTCTTCACCTTCAATGGTGAGTTCAAGCGCTTCTTTGCAAATTATGGTGCTCAGGCCTTCGACCCCGGAGCAAATCCAGCTTCTAACGGTGCAGCTTTTGGAAACTGCTTTTGCATATTCAACGGCCACTCCTGGTCGGTGTATGGCTTGTACTTAATTCCGCATCAGGTTGGTATCGGACGGTTCCAACCCTATGTTCGGTTTACCAGTGTTGACCCACGCTACTCTAACACGCGGCAGGAATGGGAAACCGGGGTCAACTATATCATCGCCGGCCACAATGCCCGCATTTCCGCCTATTACCGGTATGGTGATTTCAACGGAAGCAATGGAGGATTCTCCTTCATCGGTCCAGGACAAACCGTGCAGAAAGCTGATTCGTTCCATGTGGCCTTGCAGTTGCAGTACTAAACACGGTCGCGTGAACTAGAAAGTCTGTTCCTCAAGGGAGAGCCGGAACCCACCCTGTGGGTTCCGGCTCTTTGTTTTTTGTCATCATGTCTGTCTCATGCGGATGTGGTGTCAATGCGTGCAAGCGGGAGAATCGGAGAATTATTCCGGATTCCGCAGTTGACCAGTTTTGGTATAGCGTAGGTGGTCAAATCTTCCAATAAGGATCGGCGAGTTGGCACGCGCGCTCGGTGAGCCACCTTGCGAGCGGGCCGTGCGGGCATGGCCAACGGCGCGCGCGAGTTTCTGACGCAAGCCCTCACGATACTTCCGCCCAGGCATCGGATCGGACACGCCAAGAGCTCCCCTAAGCACACCGCTACTGCAGAATTCGGGCTGAATCCATTCGGATAGTCTGAATCGAAGGAGACTCGCCCTCATGACGCTCCTTCCCCAGATGAGGCCGCACCATCCTTATTCGCGCCTTCAGAAATGCACACTATGGTCATGGATATTTTCGCGGTCTACTCGTGGCTGAATGAGCATGGTACCGAGTGAGTGTTCTCACAGGCTATGCGTTGAGACAGTACGAATAGCTCTATGCGAAAGGCCGTGTACATTCACTGAATAGGTAGGAATAGCCTTATGCGAAATAGCTATTGACTATGTAGCATAATATAACTAGGGTTACTAACGTATGTATATTTACAGCCGTGTCCCCATGTTTCAATTTCATCTACTTCAACACTTAATGTGGAGGGAGGATTTATGAAGCTACATCTGGTGATGTTGTTGTCCGCGCTAGTCGCGGCACCTGGTACAGTTGCGTTAGCGGACGCATCCAATATGCAAGTATTCACATCTTCGGGTTCCTTTACTGTTCCTTCGGGGGTCACAAGAATAGAAGTCGAGGTACGCGGTGGCGGTGGGGGCGGTGGTGGTGGTGGCATTTCGAGCGGACGAGATAGGGTTTTTGGAGCGAGTGGCGGTGGCGGCGGGTATGGCATGGGTGTCTTTACCGTATCTGCTGGAACCGTGTTTTCGGTGACCGTTGGCGCCGGTGGGCGCGGAAGCGAGACAAATGGAACCGCAGGGGGCACGTCATCGTTCGGGACTCTCATATCGGCAACTGGTGGAGGCGGTGGTGGCAGTTCTACAGGCGCTGTGGGAGGCACGAGCACCGCACCATTAAATATGAGAGGATTTAAGGGCCACTTTAGTGGTTCCTATAATACTGTCAATGAAGGTGGCGCTTGCGGGGATGGATCGTCCAGAGGATCGGGCGGTACTGGAGGGGGCGCTGGGGCAGCAGGCAACGTTGTGGTGCGCTGGTAGACTCTGTAGGTCGAGGTGGACGCGTCACCGTTTCGCCAATTGGAACAGTGATCGCGTCCACCTTGTTCGATGGCCATGAGGCAGTGCACTGAGTACCACTGCAGTTCCGTGTCCATCGCCAACCCCCATAAGAAGGTGTCTCTATGTTGACGCGCGGAGTTTTAGTCAACTTCGTCTCTCGAACATGCATCATCTCGATGGCCCATTTGATGCTCGTGATTGTCCCGCTCGCAGCCCTCATCGGCTGCTCAGGGGAGGGAGAGGGAGGCCCGGTCATTTCTAGCCTTTCTACGCCGGCCGACGCGATGGCTGGCCCATCCTCAGATCTAGCTCCTGGTTCCACCGGCGTACACCAAGCTGGACAAGAACATCCGATCGCCTCACCGCCTTCGGATGCGACGACAGATTTCACCTCGAATCCTGCCCCTGATTCCATCTATGACGACGATCCGCCTCCCCGTTCGGCCTCACCGGATGAAGAACCGGTGCTTACCGTGACGTCGACGCCGAAGGGAGTAACTGTGCGGTTATACTGGCAGCACTCCTCTGACGCCAATATATTCGGGTACTACGTCTATTATGGAAAGCAACCGGCTCAAGAATCAGGTTCATGCTCTGCATACGAGGCCAATCAGGCGGTCGACGCGCCACCTGCAACGATTACCGGGCTGGAGCATGATACGCTCTATTTTTTCGCCGTCAAAAAGTTCAATGAGTCGGAGAATGCCTGTTCGGATGAGATCATAGTGACAACGCCACCGGCTGAAACCTAGAAGGCAGGGCTTGCCATGGAATCACTGGCACCACTATGGGCATCCTCTGAAGAACAGATCTCTCCATCGATCGGGCGAGACTGTTCTGATGCCCCGGCACGAAAGGGTCGTGGGCATGTCATGAAATGGTAACATGTGGAATCGGAATGACTACGGCCGCTGCAGATCAATTTTTGAACGGAGATACGTGTTTAGGAGCTGAGCAGAGCGGCTCTTACTCGCGCCTTCTCTTGTAGCCGACTGACATGCTTTGACGAATACCTACCAAGTCAAATTCGTAGGTGGAAGTAATACTTGGCAGTTTGAGTCGATCGAAAGATGAATCGGACTAGGCTAGACAAGTACTAAGCCGGCAGCGCGGACCTTTCTCCACGAAGGGGTGGTCAGAAAGGTGTTGAACTCCGATGACACCCCAGGAAACAGGCTGGAGGCTTCCCGTATGTGCGGATAGGTTGGAGATGGACGTTGTGGCGCTGCCTCTCTGGTCAGTTGCTCCAGCCATCGGGCTTGCGCTTCCGGAAGGACGAGTACTTGATCTGTCTGAGGCCCGTGGAGAATGAGTCGTGATTTTTTACCGGACGACGCACAGGTCACCGGTTCACCCAGCCACACGAATCGCCGTTCTGCAGATGAACTGTCGTCGGCTCTCCGGGTTTTGAGCAGACGGTGCAGCCACGTGGACCGCACATGAGGGCGGGGAACGCCGCAATCGAACCATTGGCGGACATCGAGATCGAGTCCTCGCCGTTCGAGATAGTTCAAGAGTGATCGCCGCAGTCCTTCGCCGAGCCACGCCGGGGCTTCTCCACGACGATCGTCATGCAGAAGATCATTCTCGGCAAAGCCCTGAAACTCAGGTCCAAGAATACGGAGGCCATGCCCGGAAGGATTCAGGCCGACCGGGCTGTGAGCCGTGACGGTGAAGCGGTGCCAAAAGGCGGATTGAAGGAGATCGGCGGCCACAAGTTGACGGACGCGCTCGAGCGAATCGACCGTTTCCTGAACCGTCTCCGACGGGCACCCATACATGAGGTACGCATGGATCAGGATGCCTGCCTCTTTAAATCCGGCGGCAACCAACGCGGTCTGATCGACGGTGATACCCTTCTTCATATTGTCCAATAAACGGTCTGAAGCAGCTTCAAGCCCTGCCGTCACGGCAATACAGCCGGAGGCAGAAAGGAGACGGCAAAGGTCCGATGAAAAGGCAGTCTCAAAACGGATATTGCCCCACCAGGTGATATCGATCCGTCGCTCCAGGAGTGCGAGCGCCAGCGACTTCAAGGCAGCGGGCGGCGCCGCCTCATCAACGAAGTGAAATCCTCTCCGGCCAGTCTCTGCGATGAGTTGTTCAATCTGCTGAATGAGCCGATCAGTGGGCGTCATCTCGTACCGGCTGATGTAGTTGAGCCCCACGTCGCAGAAGGTGCATTGTTTCCAGTAGCACCCGTGTGCCACGGTCAATTTATTCCAGTGGCCCTCCGACCAGAGACGATGCATCGGGTTGGTACTGTCGAGAATGGTCACGTAGCGATCCAGTGTCAGGCCGCGATAGGTCGGACAGCCTATGTCATTCATCGTGAAGTCGGTTGACGAGGGGTCGTTGACATAGACCACACGATCCGCTTCGCGGTACATCGTGCGGCACAGAGATCGGCGTGGGCGGAGGCCGGAGAGGTGTTCGATCAGCGATAGGATTGGCCGTTCACCGTTGTCGAGCGTGATGAAGTCGACATAATCAAACACTCGAGGGTCAGCCACCCGGCGCAATTCTGTGTTCACATAGCCGCCGCCGATGGCTACCGGCAGATCGGGATAGTGTTGCTTGATCGCTTTTGCGATGAGGAACGCGCCATACAGATTGCCGGGGAACGGTATGGAAAGACCGATCAGCGATGGACGGACCCGCTCGAAGTGTTTCCAGAATGACGTCAATATCCATTCATCAATCACATTTGGCGGCTCGGCTAAGGCCGCGGCGATTTGATCAAAGGATGCGGCGGAACGTCCGATGTGTTCGGCATATCGGCTTAAGGCAAAATGTGGGGTGATTGTGGCCTGGACTAAATCAGCAAGGTCTTCAAGAAAGAATGTGGCCCATTGTTTAGCCCTATCAACTATGGATATGGATCGAGCAAATGTCCGACGACCTCGAAATCTGGGTCCTTGAGGTAACACTCCAGGCTGAATCAAGTGCGAGGCGGCATCTGGAGTGGACCCCTGCAGGAAGGCGATGACGGGTCCGACCATTGCGATGTAGCTCTGCTCGGCCTTCATCATGGCGAGGGCTTCCTTGGGAAGATAGCCGTCGTAGTCGCGCAGTTGCCTGAAGATACATCGCAGGCCGTCAGGGCTGAACAGGCGTAGTACCATCTCGATGCCCAGGTCAGCTTGGTCTACATGGATTCTGTGAGACTCAAGAAACCCCGTCAGATAGGCGGTGGATGGGTAGGGGGTATTGAGTTGAGTCAACGGAGGAATCAGCAACAAAACACGAGGGGAAGTCATGACTCGACATAGCATACAGAGAGACTCGAATGCTATGTCCGGCGCGGCGTGGGAAGCGGGTTGTCAGCGATGTGCTCGTCCCAGTGTCGAAATCGAGTGCTCATATAGCGTGCCGGTCAGTCGTGCTCCTACTTTCTTAGATCCAGGATACTGCCCAGCAAGGCATCTCCCGTTTTGAGGGTATGCAGGTTGGCTTCGAAACTGCGTTGCGCCAAGATTTGCTGCACCGTTTCTTCACCAAGATCGACATTCGAAAGCTCGACCATGGCCGGGCTGCTGGCGGTGTCTCGAAGGACGGTTGGGCCGGCGGAATTGTCCTTCTCAACCACCGGGAGGACGCCACCGGTAGGTACTTCGACAAACTCCGTCTTCGATCTTTTGAAGCCGTCAGTGTTGAGGTTGGCAACATTGTGTGCCACGACTTCGATCTGTTTACCGAAAGCCATCAAGCCTGATAGTGCGGTATGGATCGCGGAAATCATGCGGCACCTCCGTTCGGTTGCGACTGCAATTCAGAGGAAGGCACCGGGGGAATGGGAGGGAGCTCCAGACTGGTCAGGTCATTGATTGTGTGGCAGCTAGGCTGACCCTGGAACATGTTCCGTCCCTAGTAAGGTCCCTCGGCTTTGCGTCCCACCCTCTCGGGTGGTTTGCCTTTTTCACCCTGTCGAAAACTATATCGGCTCTTTTGCCTGATACTTGAGCGAACGACTAGTTAAAGTGTAGCAGAAGCTGGTGTGTGCTAACTGCGAACGACCGCTATCAACCAGCAGAATCGAACACCGTACTCAGGTGGACTGTTCACCCTGAATCGAGGATGACGACTTACGCCAGAACACTTGTGATGCTCAGGCCAGGATCAATAAGGCCGTATCAATCCTGTGATATTGACAGTGCTCTGGACACATCTTCGAGGGCTGTTGCGCGACTTCGAACGAGGATCGCATCGGGTGTCCCTTGTCCGTCGTATGTGAATGTCGGAGTAGACTCCGCCGAGCCACTTCTGTAAAGTGGGGCCATGGTTTCTTCCGACAAATTTGTCCTCTATAGCGATTTCAACTGTCCTTTTTGCTATGCCCAGCATGAGCGGCTGCATCAAATGGATTTGCTGCATCGCTGCGAATGGCGGGGAGTGCAACATGCACCGCATCTGCCGAAATCGATGAAGCCTTGGCAAGGTTCGTGGGAGGCTGAACTGCGGCACGAAGTGGCGGTTGTACAACGACTGGCTCCCGGTCTTCCCATCGCATTGCCGAGCGGTAAACCGAATACTCAGGCCGCGATCGAACAAGCGGTCTCGTTGTTAGGGCAGGATGTTGCGCGCGGGATGGATTTTCTTCAACGGGCATACCGCGCGTTCTGGTGTGAAGGACAAGACATTTCCGATCCAAAAATCCTGGAGCAGTTGGCGGGAGAGCATTTCACTCAAGACGTTGACGGGCACAGTCGCAGTACCGCCCAGAAATGGGAGACGGCATGGCACGCAACGGGCCAGACCGGTGTTCCATTGATAGTTGCTCCGGATGGAGATTTCCTCGTCGGCTATGTATCGGCAGATCAGGTACGGTCCTTCTTTTCGGGATAGGCCGAGCCGTAATCAGCGAAGCCACTTCCCACGCGCCGGCTTATTGAACGGTTGGATCGCCGGGCTTGCTCGGCAACGCCTAAACAAGTGCTGCGGCTAACGCGGCCCTCGACGGTCGAGAAACGTCAATTCGGCGACCGCAGATTTATCCAAATCACCTTTCCCCAATTCAATCAAGCGACGGTATTGGCTCAGTGTTGCATGGGCGACCGGCAGAGAGAGGCCGGCGTCGTGAGCCAGGTCGAGCGCGATGGCCGAATCTTTTGCGGCATGGGCGGCGGAGAAATAACATTCGTGCGCGCGTTGCTGCATATCTTCTCCGTCGGTTTCCAGCACACGGGAGGCCGCGCCCGTTTGGCCGAAGACTTCACGCAGTAGCGTGAGGTCGATTCCAAGCGCCGATCCCAGTCCCAACCCTTCCGCCAGCGCGGCCGTATTACTGTTCATCACCATGTTTACGAGTGCTTTCACTTTTGCCGCCTCACCGGCCTGGCCGATATATCGCACGGTCGTTCCGAGCGCTTCCAGGATGCCCTTCGCATTGGCAAAGACCTCGGGGTTGCCACCGCACATCAGGTACAGTGTGCCTTGTCGAGCCTGGGTGATACTCCCCGCCATGCACGCTTCCAGGCATGTCCCACCCTGTGCCGTGACCAGCCGTTCAATGTCTCGATGAACGTCGGGGGAAAGGGTCGCGCAATTGATGAAGAGCCGGTCGCGTGCTTTCCCAAGAAGGCTGGTTTCGTTGTGCTCTGAGAAGATTGAACGCATCGCCGCATCGTCGGAGATGACAGTGATAATGACGGTGGAACTGCCGGCTATCTCAGCCGGAGTCTGCGCAGCGTGGATCTGGAGTTCAGCGGCCAGTGACAAGGCAACCGCGGGTTGTAGGTCGTAGACCGAGGTCAGACGGAAGTCACGTTCGCGAAGTCGGCGTGCCATGTTGGCGCCCATGCGGCCTATTCCGACGAACCCGATGCCCGCTGCTCTGTTCGCCATGAGAAAGGTTCCTTTCCGGAGGAGCGTGATCGGCGAGCGTGTTTGCTAGAGCTGACGATTCTCTACCGATTCAGGACGAAGTTTGCTCCATCGAAGATTGGTTTTCCCATCAGTCGTCGTAAAGCCACGGTCATGGAGGGCAACAATGCTGACCCGTTGTTGCTGTTTTTGGACCGGGTGGAGTTGTGGGATGCCGTCTTTGGTCTGTACGCTCCCACGGAGCGTATCCACGATCAGCAAGCCCGTGGCCGCAGAGGGTTTGACGGTCCACACGAACGTGGCGGAGCCGCCCGCATAGGTGCCGGTTCCTTCCCACGCGCCGACCAAGTCCGGATCGACTGTTTTGAGTTGGAATACCGGCACGCTGGTCGCTTCTCGCCGCAGTTTCCACAGTTCAGCTGGAATGTGCGGCGGGTCTTGATCGATCGAAAGCCTCGTCCAGGTGGCCTGGACGCTGCCGGTGCTGGAGAACGAGTTTGGGGAATTCTTGCGGTACGTCCCTTTCCATCCAAGACCCTTGAAGGTATTCGCTCGTTCGAGGGACCATAGCCCTGCTTCGGCGTTCAAGACACCCTCAAATTGCATCATCGAAGAGAGCGACCACTCCAGGTTCGGCTGGATGATGAGCAGCAGGTCATGTTGAGCCGTACCCTGTGTCACACGAGTGTGCCACGTTCCTATCAGGCTTGCGGGATTCAGGGTGGCTGCTTTCTGGGGCCCGATCTGGGTCCCGGAGGGAGCAGGATGTGTTTGTGTGAGCGCGACAGGAGCTGTGAGAGGGATGGGTTCGGTCTTTACTCCGTGATCGGTCGGAGGCGCGATGGCGGTGGGTGGGAGCGTCGCAGTCAACGTCGCTCCATAGCGAGTTGCGACAGTCCGGCTCAACACAGTGGCCGATTCACCGAGATGATTCTGTTTGGTCGAGGCGACGATCACCGTCACCAGTGCATCCTTATGCATAAAAGTCAGGCGGGACAAGGTAGGAGAGGAGTCGATTCTAACCGCCCCGTCACCCAAGCCGGGTATCAGGAGGCTGTCGCGACGTAATCGCTCTTTATTGAACCAAGTCCGCCGGTCCTTGCCGGAAACTTCATCAAGCTGAACGGTGACGGCATTGCCTTCGTGGCGTTGAGCTTGAAAGAGACAGGTCATCGGTTCGGTAGAAATTCCCTCCCGAACCGGTTCTCCGAGGGCTCGTTCCGCATCTGCGACCGTCATCAAGGAACAGGGGTCTGTCTTCGACGCGAACAGACCGCCCGCCTCACCACACGAAAGAAGGAATGGAAGGAGGAGAAGAAGAGATGTAGGCGGTAGTGCTCGGCGGAACATGACAATGTTAACTCGATGATCCGTGGTCGCGGATTGTACCGCGAATCAGCCGGGGAGTGCCAGCGGCGATTGAAGTGGGGCCGGTCGCTTACGCTGGTGCAGGAAGACCGTTGGTCGAAAGAAAATAGTGACAGTCCAGCACAATCAGCCGGCCACGAATTTCAGTGCGATCCCATTGATGCAATAACGAAGGCCGGTCGGCTTCGGCCCGTCCTTAAACACGTGGCCCTGGTGGCCCTCGCATCGGGCGCAATGCACCTCCGTTCGAGGAACAAACATTTTGAAATCGGTGCGGCTTTCGATCACGCGGGGATCGATCGGCTGCCAGAAGCTGGGCCAGCCTGTACGGCTGTCGAACTTGTGCTCGGAGGAGAACAGCGGTAAGTCGCAGCCGGCACAATAATAGATTCCGGACTCGTGGTTCTCATGCAGTGGATTGACAAACGGGCGTTCTGTATCTTCATGCCGTAATACTTGGTAGGCGGCAGACGACAACTGCTTCTTCCATTCTTCATCGGCCTTTGTCACTTTGACGATTGGAGCGATCTGAACTTTAGGAGGCATAACAATCTCCTTTTGGCGTTGGATGGGACGACTGCTAATCAGTCGTCCATCAGACACGAACCTTACATCGCCATATAGCTGGGTCACCTCTTGGTCCCGTTACTGAAATGGTAAAGTCCAGGAGATCGGATTGCAACTGCGATGGAGAGAGTGTCGTGTGACGCGCTCTCTCAGTCCGGCCTCCGCATTCCATCAGGTGTTCAGAGACGTTCTCCGAAGTAACTTCCACATCTCCGGAAATGAGAGGTTCGGCTCAGTCAGTTCCGGCCGAGTCAGATCGATCTGAATGTTGTAAAGGTGAGTGTTCGGGTTTTGCGCTTGGATGACGGAGTACCAACATTCGTATCGCAGGTCCCACCGATCACGACAAGATAATCGCAAATAGCACCTGCTCAGGCGTTTCGCCCGGAGTGGCGCTTCCGGACCAAGAACGATCGGGATGGCGTGTTTCCGGTGCCGTGGCCCATCCGGGTACATGGCCTTGACGGAGAAATCGCCGTTCCATCCGCTCAGCTGGAGCACGCAATCGAAGGCCGCTCCGCGCCCGGTATTTTCCAATTCGGGTGTCAACGTAATCACATCTCCGGCATTCATCGTCGAGAGGTTGGTCACACGAAGGGCGGGTTGATGTCCTTGAAACTCTTTCCTGGTTTTCGCGATGAATCTGCGGAGAAAGTACATGCCGGCTCCCCCGAGGATGAGAAGCACGAATGAGCTGATCAGCACTGACCAATCCACAATGTTCGTGTCCTGGGTGTACACGCGACGGGGTCTGAGGAAAAACCTACGTGGAGGAGAAAGAGGTGTCAACAGCAGAAATAGAAGAGGTTCGCTCGGGGTGTGTTCCCGTGGAGTCTAGGATATCTCCTAGTTGGTCAGGTGTTATGGGGGACGTAAGTTCATGAGAACTGTTCACTACTGACCAGTTCTTGTCTGAGGACAATGCGACGATGCATTTTCAGAATGATCCACGACCAGCTTATGTCTAGGAGACGAGATAATGCCCAATACGGTCAGAGGTTTCTTCCGCACTGTCACACACGCGGAACAGACGAAGTCCGAACTCGAAACCCTCAAGAAGATTCCTGCTCTCGATATACAGGTCTATGATCAACCCGGGTTTCAGCCCACCGCTCGTCCCGACACTTCGACGCGTGGCTTGTTCGAGAGTTTCAAGGACTCCCTTGGAGTCGGTCACTCGAGTCAGGCTCTGTGCCCGGAAGGCGTTCGGCGTGGCGGGCCGGTTCTCGATGTCAAAGTCGACGATCGTCACATCGACGCGATTGTCGATGTGTTGGATCGATGCGGAGCGGAGGACATCTCGATCTTCACGGCAGCAGAGCAGATGGTTGAACCGGAGGAATAATTCAACCAGAATCATGGCTGGCAATATTCGCAGTTCCGCAAGTTGAAAATGTCATTGAAGTGAATACATTCTGATTCATACTGGATCAAAATGTATTCATACCAACCTCGCTTGAATTTTCTCCTCTTACCGGTGATTCCTTGAATGAGTCTCCCAACTTGAACTTGTGGACTCTGGTGTATCGAGCGCTCTAGTAGGCCGACCTGCAGAGGAGGCGTAACGAATTATCAATCTGTTCGTCTCTTAATCACGCATGACAGTGAGACACTGCTCGAACCTATGGAAGAAATCAGCGCATTGCCGAACCTGTCCGGGCTCCCATCCAAAGAGGCATAGACCACACGAGCTGGTTTGCGTACAGTTTAAATATCGCAAGAGTGAATGACCGAACAGCCATCCGTGTTTGAGGTGTGCTATGACGCGGAAGTCTGGATTACTTCTTTCAGTCGCGATGGTGGCAATCTTCCCCCTCGCTCCGGCGTTTGCCGAGACAGCGGAAAGGCTTGAGACAGTCTGGGAGTGTCCTCAAGCAGACGGCAGTACCGTCTATACCAACAAGGAACGCCCCGGCTGCCAGGCATTACCGCTCAAGCCGCTCTCCGTCGTCCCGAATGTGGGTACGATGCCGATGATGCCTCACACCACACCCGATCCCACGCGTGATCGTGACAGAACGCCTACCCAAGACC
>Ga0187893_10002354_pt1 | contig 41825 bp, 37 predicted proteins | sample MA1701074metaG_FD_139574 | JGI IMG/M metagenome (GOLD analysis project Ga0187893, IMG submission 139574) | White microbial mat communities from a basaltic lava cave in the Kipuka Kanohina Cave System on the Island of Hawaii, USA - MA170107-4 metaG ...
CACGCAAAGCGATTCGCGAAACCGTCGTCGTTGAGTGAAACGTAGCAGCCTCCTGACGCATCTGCGCAGGCACGGGTGCTACCGCAAGCGGAGGGTGGTTCACACTCGCTTTGGACAAATCCGCAAACGGGTCAGGTTCAAGCAGTGCCTCGCCATACCGAGATCGCGAACAATCTTGCGCGAAAGATCTGCCGTGGTCTGTCCATCCCCGATCCTGGCAGCGAGTGAGAGTGCTGTCTAACCCCGCAGCTCACCCGGACGCGCGCGCGAGCGCCGCGCTCAATCTGTCGCCATCGGTCGCGCGCGCCGGTGGCTGCGAACGTTCGGTGGCACGATGACACAACGAACCGTTGCCGCTGGTCGTAGGGAGGTTGCATGACTGATAAGCGTCCCATCGCAATTGCTGCAACTGAGGTTCCCGTGCGCTCGTTGAAGTCGAACTATCCGGAGCCCTTCGCCGCCCGCGTATCCGGACGTCATAAGCAGCAGCTGGGGGAGGTGTTTGGCCTTTCGGTTTTCGGCGTAAATCGGACTAGGCTCGAACCCGGGGCAGAGTCGGCGCTAAGGCACTGGCACGGTAAGCAGGACGAATTCGTCTACGTGCTTGAGGGTGAGGCGATGCTCATTAGCGACGAGGGCGAAACGCGGCTTACGCCCGGGATGTGTGCGGGTTTCAAGGCAGGCGTGTCCAACGGCCACCACATCGTGAACCGATCCAAGCGGGACTTCGTCTACCTCGAGATTGGCGACCGCACGCCTGGTGGTGACGCGGACGTTGGGCCGCTACGCGTGGGATGATGCGCGTCACAAGGCCCGCCGCCAACTACTTTTCGGGAGATGACTATGGGGCACTCGCACGATAAGTCTCACGCGCATGATCACGACGAACATCCCCATGATCACTCGCATGGGGAAGGCATGCACGGCGGACACGGCCATGCTCACGGCGTCATTGATCCGTCTATTGCCACGTCCGAGCGGGGAATCTGGGCCGTCAAGTGGTCCTTTGCCGGCTTGCTTGTAACGGCCCTCTTTCAAGCCGTCGTCGTTTGGCTGTCAGGCAGCATGGCGCTGCTGGCGGACACCATTCACAACTTTGCGGACGCGGCGACGGCGGTGCCGCTATGGATTGCCTTTGCGCTCGCGCGCTGGAAGCCGAACAGGAAGTTCACCTACGGCTACGGCCGCGTCGAAGACCTGGCCGGCATGAGCATCGTCGCGATCATCGCGTTGAGCGCAGCGTTTGCGGGCTACGAGGCCGTGCAGCGGCTGCTGCAGCCACAGCCGGTCGGCCATTTGTGGGCGGTCGCCGTGGCTTCGGTCGTCGGCTTTCTGGGCAACGAGACGGTCGCACTGTTCCGCATCAAGGTGGGCAAGGAAATCAACAGCGCAGCATTGATCGCCGACGGCTATCACGCCCGGGTGGACGGCTTGACGAGCCTGGCAGTGCTGTTCGGGGCCGTCGGCGTGTGGCTCGGATATCCATTGGCCGACCCGGTCGTAGGATTGCTTATTACGCTGGCCATCGTGCAGATCGTGTGGCAATCGAGCAAGGCTGTCTTCACCCGCGCCCTGGATGGTGTGGAGCCGGAAATCGTCGATGAGATCCGCGATGCCGCCGGTCACGCGGGCGGCGTGGAGAAGGTAACCGACATCCGCGCACGCTGGTTGGGTCACCGTCTGCACGCGGAGTTGAACGTGGCGGTGGCCTCCCATCTTTCGGTGGTGGAAGCGCACGCCGTCGCCAAAGAGGTGCGGCATGAATTGTTGCACCGTCTCACGTACTTGTCGTCGATTGTCGTCCACATCGATCCAGCAGAGGAGCCGGGCGAGGAGTTTCACCGCATTCCCGAACACAGCCACGACGGTTTGCCGGTTCACTCGCATTGATGAGCGTGGCGCAACCAACAGCGCGAACGCATTCGCGTTCTTATCACCACCTTCGGAAACGACTTTGCCACGGCAAGCTGCGAGTACCGCCGCCTGGAATCTGGCCGTATCGGCCGGCAAAGGCAGACCTGGATCAGAACACCGGACGGCTGGCGCGTGGTTGCAGCGCATGTAAGTTTTCTGGCATGACTCATGGGGTGAATACGGGCGAATGAGCGCATTCAGCAAGACGGCGCTTTACGCGGGCCGGACGGACTTGCCGCCGCTGGAATTCTGGCCCGAGCGCCCGGACACCAGGGATGCGTATGGCCGCTCGCCGGCAACGGCGCGCAAGCACTGGCTGGAGCACCCGGATCTGTTTGCCACGGAGTTCCGGGTTCACCCGAGAATGTCGGCTATTGTGGCGACCAGGAAGGCGCCCCGGCCGTGAACCTTGAAACCTCCGCGCTGGCAGGCGGCTGCGACTGCCGTCACGTCCGCTATCGCCTGACGAGCCGCCCTCTCTTCGTGCACTGCTGTCACTGCCGCTGGTGCCAGAGGGAGACGGGCGCGTCCTTCGCGTTGAACGCGATGGTCGAGGCCGAGCGGGTCACGCTGCTTGGCGCCGAACCGGAGCTCATCGATACGCCTTCCGAAAGCGGCAAGGAGCAGAAGATTGCGCGCTGTCCGAGCTGCCGCATCGCGGTGTGGAGCATCTACGCCGGCGCGGGGCCGTTGGTCCTCTTTGTCCGCGTCGGCACGCTCGACAATCCCGATCATCTGCCGCCCGACATTCACATCTTTACTGCGTCCAAGCAGCCCTGGGTGATCCTGCCGGCGGGCACGCCGGCCGTGCCTGCGTACTACGACCGCAAGCAGTACTGGCCCGCCGAGAGCCTGGCACGGCGCGAAGCGCTGATCGCCAAGGCCAAACGGGGCGCGCTCGTGAGCGAGCTCGACAAACCTGCCCCGCGGTCCTAGAAGGCGAGCACGACGCGGCCGAGCACCTTGCCGGCCTTCAGGTCTTCCAGGATCGCCGTGACTTCGGCTGCCGGGCGGGTGCTGACCGGCGTCGGCTTCAGCTTTTTCCTCTTCGCCAGCGCGACCACTTCCTTGAGTTCCTGCAGGTTGCCGACGTAGGAACCGACGATGCCGATCGCGCGCTGCGCGAAGGGCGGCAGGGGGTGCACCAGTTCGCCGCCGAAGAGGCCGCAGAGCACGTAGCGGCCTCCCTTTCGCAGCGCGCCGAGCCCGAGTGCCGCAGTCGCGGGCATGCCGACGAGGTCGATCGCGCCCGCAAGGCTGCCCATCGCGAGCGCCGAGAGTTTCTGCGTCGCATCGGAGGCGCGCGTGTCGAGCGTCAGTTTTGCTCCAAGAGCCTTCGCCGCGTCCAGCTTTCCCGGGTCGATATCGCAGGCGATGATGTTCTTCACGCCCTTGGCGCGCAGCACCGAGATGCATACCAGGCCCAGGCCGCCGCAGCCCAGCACCGCTACCCAGTCTTTCGGCCCCAGTTTCGGCAGCTTCGCGCTGGCGCTGTAGGTGGTGAGGCCCGAGCAGGCGAGCGTGGAGGCGAAGGCGTCATCCACACCCTGCGAATCGACGAGGTATTTCGGATGCGGTACCAGCACGTGGCTCGCGTAGGCGCCGGGGCGGTTGACGCCCAGAAAGCGCGAGCCGGACACGCAGTAGTTGTCCTGGCCGGATTTGCACACCGGGCATTTGCCGCAGCCGATCCAGGGGAAAACTATTTTCTTTTGACCTTTTCTGAGTTTTTTATCAATACGTGAAACCGAAGAACCAAAATCCTCGACAACCCCAAAGGGCTCGTGCCCGAGGGTGAAGGGCGGCACGCAGCCGCGCTCCCTGACGTAGAAGCGCTTGCCGCCGCCCCAGTCGAAGTAGCCGTCCCAGATGTGCAGGTCGGAGTGGCACACGCCCGAGCGCGTGATGCGCACCAATACTTCGGTGCCGGCCGGCTTGGGCGTGTCGTGCAGGATTTTCTGCAGCGGCTTGCCGTGTTCCAGGAACTGGTAGCTGATCATGCTTTCCCCGATTCGTATTGAATCGGCGCGGTCAGGCCCGCGCCGATACTGCTAGCGCCTGATCGATGTCCCAGAGGATGTCGTCGAGCGATTCGATTCCCACCGACATGCGCACCATGTCGGGGGTGACGCCAGCCTTCAACTGCTCCTCGTCGCTCATCTGCCGGTGCGTGGTCGAGGCCGGATGGATGATCAGCGTCTTCGCGTCGCCGATGTTGGCGAGGTGGCTCATGAATTCCGAAGCGTCAATGAATTTCTCGCCCGCTTTCGCGCCGCCCTTGACGCCGAAATTCAGGAGACCTGACGCGCCCTTGGGCAGGTATTTCTTTGCCAGGGAGTAGTACTTGTTGTCGGGAAGGCCGGGGTAATTGACCCACGCCACTCTGGGGTGATTTGACAAAAACTGAGCAACGGCCAGGGCATTCGAACAATGCCGGTCCATCCTTACCGGCAGCGACTCGAGGCCCTGCAACAGCAGCCAGGCGTTCATCGGCGAGAGCGTCGGACCGAAGGTGCGCATGATCTCCATGCGCGCCTTCATGGTGTAGCCGAAGTCGCCGAAGGTCTCGTGGAAAATGACGCCGTGGTAGCCCCGCGAGGGCGTGGTGAACTCCGGGAACTTGCCGTTGCCCCAGTTGAACCTGCCCGATTCGACGATCACGCCGCCCATCGTGGTGCCGTGCCCGCCCATGTACTTGGTGGCCGAATGCACCACGATGTCCGCGCCCCAGTCGAAAGGCCGGCAGAGGTAAGGCGAGGGCACGGTGTTGTCCACCATGAGCGGGATCTGCGCCTGTCGCGCGACCTTCGCCAGCGCCTCGATGTCGACGATGTTGATGAGCGGATTGCCGAGCGTTTCGGCGTAGATCAGCTTCGTGTTCGGCCTGATGCTTTTCTCGAAGGCGCCAATGTCATCCGGATTGGCGAAGCTGGTCTCGATCCCCAGCTTCTTCAGGTTCACGCCGAGCAGCGTGTGCGTGCCGCCGTAAAGCGTGGAGGCCGAGACGATGTGGTCGCCGCCCTTGCACAGCGTGAGGATCGCAGTGGCCTCGGCGGCCTGGCCGGTGGCGCAGGCGAGCGCTGCGCGGCCGTTTTCGAGGGCCGCCACGCGCTCCTCGAACACCGCCACCGTGGGGTTCGAGATGCGCGAATAGACGTTGCCGAAGGTCTGCAGGTTAAAGAGGCTCGCCGCATGCTCCGCCGAATCGAACACGAACGAGGTGGTCTGGTAGATCGGCGCCGCGCGCGCGCCCGTCGCCGGGTCCGGGATCTGTCCTGCGTGCAGGCAGAGCGTCTCGAAGCCGAATTTGCGGTCGGTCATGCGAACAATTCTACCGAGTTGCGGCTACGCCGCGAGCGGCGTCACAGTAACGCGCACTTCGAGTTCCTGCTCGCCGCCGCCGAGAATCACGCCGCGCATCGGCGTGACGTCGCTGAAGTCGCGGCCCCAGGCGAGCGTGATGTGCTGCTCGCCGACCAGCATGTCGTTGGTCGGGTCGAGGTCCACCCACCCCGCCGGGCCGCAGTACACCGCCACCCAGGCATGCGAGGCATCCGCGCCGATCAGGCGCGGCTTGCCCGGCGGCGGCGCGGTGAGGATATAGCCGCTCACGTAGCGCGCCGGCAGGCCGAGCGTGCGCAGGCAGCCGATCATGAAATGGGCGAAGTCCTGGCATACGCCGCGGCGCCTGGCGAGCACCTCGCGCAGGGGCGTCGAGACGCTGGTCGCTTTGGGATCGAACCTGAAATCGGCGTGGATCCGCCGGGTGAGGTCGAGCGCGGACTCGAGCAGGTCGCGTCCCTTGCCGAAGCTCGGCGCCGCGTAGGCGGCGAGGTCGCGGAAGCTTTCGACGTGCGGCGATTCGAACAGGTACTGCATCGGCTCGAGCTGCACCGCGCCGCCGCCCCGGCGCAGCCGGTCGCGCAGCTGCTCCCAGGATTCGCCGCACTTCAGCCCCGCACCGGGTGCGCTGCGCGGCGCCACCTCGATCGACGACTCGGCGCGCACGCTGAGCGAGCGATGCGGCGCCGCGAGCATGACCTGCGTCACCGGGTTGCCGAAGTAATCCTCGCGCGTAGATGATTCGGTGGGCGCCGGCTCGAACTGGATGCGGTGGGCGCCGAGGCGCTGGAAATCGAGCGCGCGTGGCGTGAGATGCAGCAATTGCTGCGACAGCACCACCGGGCTCTCGTAGGCGTACAGCGTCTCGTGGAGGACGTTGTACTTCATCACATCGCGAACGTCTGCCGGTTGACCTCTCCTACGTGGGAGAAGAAACGCAGGCCGAGCTGCTCCGAAAGGCGCCCGGCAGCGTCGTGCCATTCCTGCAGCAGCCTCGCGAGGCGCGCGCTGCCGTGGCGCAGGTCCGCGCCGGCATCGAGCGCTTCCAGGGCTATTAACGCGGACTCGAAGCTCTCATCGACGCCGGAGCCCGGAGCATCGCCCACGCCATAGGCGTCCTTCACACGGCCGACGAAATCCTGCAGGCCCTTCAGTTGGAACGCCACGGAGCGCGGATTGGTGATGTCGCGCACGAGCAGGTCCAGCACCGGCAGCCATTCGGGCCGCGCCATGTAGCGCGAGCGATAGGTGACACTCGAGTCGGCGAGTTCCAGGACCCAGCTCAGGTCGGAATCCGCCGGCCCCGCGAGCGCCTGCTGCAGCACGCCGCAGAGAAACTGCAGGCGCTCGATGCGCCGCCCAAGCGAGAGAAAGCGCCAGCCATGGTCGCGCGTCATGCCATCGAGCGCAAAGCCCGACAGCGTCATGAAGGCGGCGATGTCGCGATCAAGTTCGGCCAGCGTCTCGGAGAGCGCGCCCTGGCGGCTGCGCCCGTTCTGCAGCCGCCGCGCCATTTGATTGAGGGTGCGCCAGTTGTCCAGCGACAGGCGCTCGCGCAACTGCGAGGCGACGCGCAGCAGGTCCTTCAGTCCGGCCGCCAGGCCGGGGCGCGCATCGTCCATCACCGCTGCGCGCAGCGCACGCGCCGTAGTTACCTCATTGGCGACTTCATCGGCGCCGGCCTCGGCTTCGCCGAAGATGCCGGCAAATTGCAGCACGCGCACGATTCCGCCCCAGCTTTTCTCGCGCTCGGCCGGGTCTTCCTCGATCACGCGCAGCAGCGCCACGCGCAGCAGGCGCGCCATGTCGTCGCAGCGTTCGGCATTGCGGCCGAACCAGTACAGGTTCTCCACCACGCGGCTGGAGAGGTTCAGTCCGGTGCGCACCAGATCCTGCGGCCCGGTTTCGCGCTTCAGCAGGCTGAAGCTGCTGACCGGCCCGGAGGACAGCACCCAGGTGTCCTTGCTCGAGCCGCCGCGTTGCATCGAGATCACGCGCGCATCGGTGCCGGTGGCGGCGCGCGTCAGGCCGCCGGGCATCACCACGTAACCGTTCGGACTGGCGCAGGCATAGACGCGCAGGCCGATCGCGCTCGCGCGCAACTGCTCGCGATCGCAGACCGGGGCCTGCGACAGGCGCACCAGCTCTTGCGCCACGTACATCTGCGGGCGCGCCTTGAGCATCGCCGCGACCCGGGCGCGGCCGCGTTCGTCCAGGTCCTCGCCGAACATCGGCTCGACGCGCATCTGGGAGTACGCGCCCTTGACCACCACGCGGTCGAGCTTCGCCACGACGTCGGCGAGCGCCGCCGGCTCGCCGCACCACCAGGTTGCGACCGAGGGCATCTTGAGCGGTTCGGCGAGCAGCCGCTCGCAGAGTTTGGGCAGGAAGCCGAGCAGCGCGCCGGTCTCGAGCAGGTTCGAACCAAGGCCGTTGGCCACCAGAACGTTGCCGCTGCGTACCGCCTGCACCAGCCCGCCGATGCCGAGGGCCGAGTCGCTGCGCAATTCCAGCGGATCGCAGTAGTCGTCGTCCAGGCGCCGCAGGATTGCATGCACGCGCTGCAGGCCGGAAAGGGTTTTCAGCCACACCTTGTCCTCGCGCACCGTGAGGTCGCTGCCTTCGACCAGCGGGATGCCGAGGTAGCGCGCGAGGTAGGTGTGCTCGAAGTAGGTTTCGTTGTGCGGGCCCGGCGTCACCAGAACCGTGAGCGGGGCGGCACCCGCATTTCCCCCTTCCACGGGCGCCCAGTGCGCGAGACTGTCGCGCAGCGTGGCGAAGAAGCCGGCCAGGCGTTGCACCCGCAGGTCGCGGAACAGATCGGCGTACAGGCGCGATATCACCAGCCGGTTCTCCAGCGCATAACCCGCGCCCGAGGGCGCCTGCGTGCGGTCGTCCACCACCCACCAGCGCCCGTCGGGCGAGCGCGCGAGGTCGGCGGCGAACATGTGGAGCATCACGCCGCCGGGCGGCTTGATGCCGCGGCAGGGACGCAGGTAACCCGCGTGGCCGTAGACCACTGCCGGGGGCAGCAGGCCTTCGGCGAGCATCCGCTGCTCGCCATAGAGGTCCACCAGTACCTTGTTCAGCAGCGTCGCGCGCTGCTGGATTGCCGATTCGATGCCGGCCCATTCGTCCGCGGGCAGGATGAGCGGCAGCATGTCCAGTTCCCAGGGACGGTCCACGCCTTCGGGATCGGCATAGACGTTGTAGGTAATGCCGTTTTCCCGCACCTGGCGCTGCACCCACTGCACGCGCTCGCGCAGCGCCGCGGGCGCGGTCGCCGAGAGCTGCTCGAACAGCCGCCGCCAGTGCGCGCGCGGCACCTGGGATCCGTGCGGGGCGGCGAGCATCTCGTCGTAGCGCTCGGTGGCGGGCGGGTAGCCGGCTAGCAGTTCACGCATCATCAGCGCCGCAGGTCGAGCGTGAAGGGGAAATTCGGATTGCGCTCCTCGGCGCGCAGCTCGATGCGCCCGGGCGTGTGCGCAGTGCGCGAGAAGCGCGCGAGGCGGCGGCCTTCGGCGGCGTAGGCGTTGACGGGAAAATCCTCGTGGGCGCGTCCGCCGGGGTGGACGACGTGGTACTGGCAGCCGCCCAGGGACTTGTTCATCCAGCTATCGACGAGGTCGAAGCTGAGCGGCGCATGCACGCCGATGGTGGGATGCAGCGCCGAGTACGGCTGCCAGGCGCGGTAGCGCACGCCGCCAACGTATTCGCCCACCTTGCCCGTGGGCTGCAGCGGGATCGCGCGCCCGTTGCAGGTGAGCACGTGGCGCTCGCCGGTCATCCCGGTGGCGCGGATCTGCAGCCGCTCGACGGACGAGTCGACGTAGCGCGCGGTACCGCCGGCGGCGATTTCCTCGCCCAGCACATTCCAGGGCTCGAGCGCGGTGCGCAATTCGAAGCGTGCGCCGCGCGCGGCAAACTCGCCGACGAGCGGAAAGCGGAACTCGAAATGGGGCGCGAACCATTCGGCGCGCAGCGGGTAGCCGGATTGCGCGCAATCGTGGATCACGTCCTCGAAATCCTGCCAGACGAAGTGCGGCAGCATGAAGCGGTCGTGCAGTTCGGTGCCCCAGCGCACGAGGCTGCGCGGCCGGTAGGGCTTCTGCCAGAAGCGCGATATCAAGGAACGCAACAGCAACTGTTGCGTTAAGGACATGCGGGCATGCGGCGGCATCTCGAAGCCGCGCAGTTCCAGCAGGCCGAGACGTCCGCTCGGGCCGTCGGGCGAATACAGCTTGTCGACGCAGAATTCGGCGCGGTGGGTGTTGCCGGTGGCGTCGATCAGCAAGTTGCGGAAAAGCCGGTCGACGAGCCAGGGGGGCGTTGCAATGCTCGTCTGCTTCTCCAGTTCCCTGAAAGCGATCTCCAGTTCATAGACGGAGTCGTTGCGCGCTTCGTCGACCCGCGGGTGCTGGCTGGTCGGGCCGATGAACATGCCCGAGAACAGGTACGACAGCGACGGGTGGTTGTGCCACCACGCGACGAGGCTCGCGAGCAAATCCGGCCGGCGCAGGAAAGGCGAATCCGCGGCGCTCGGCCCGCCGAGCACGACGTGGTTGCCGCCGCCGGTGCCGGCATGCCGGCCGTCGAGCATGAATTTTTCAGTGCTCAAACGGGTCTCGCGCGCCGCTTCGTAGAGGAAGGCGGTGTTCTCCACCAGCTCGGCCCAGCTCTTCACCGGCTGGACGTTGGCTTCGAGCACGCCGGGGTCCGGCGTGAGGCGCAGCGTTTCGAGGCGCGCATCGCGCGGCGGCTCGTAGCCCTCGAGGATCACGGGGGCTTGGATTGCAGCGGCAGCGGCCTCCACCGCGGCGACCAGTTCCAGGTAATCCTCGAGCGCGCTCGCGGGCGGCATGAAGATGTAGAGCACGCCGCCGCGCGGCTCGGCGCAGATCGCGGTGCGCGCAATTCCTGCTGCGGATTGAAATGGAACGGGCCTGGGATCTGCGGCCGGAGGGCTTAGTGTTTTGTATTGAGAAAAGGCATTTCTATAGGAAGGCAAAACCCGTTGCTTCTGGAACGGATCTGGCGCGTGCAGCGTCGGCCGGTCGGCAGTCGCGGCCCAAGGCAGAGAATCGAGCGGCAGGCGCAAGCCGAGCGGCGAATCGCCGGGGACGAGGTAGCAGCGCTCCTCGCGCAGGAACCACGCGCCGGACCGCCAGGCGTTGTTTTCCTTTTTTAGGGGAAATACGAAACCCGCAACCTTGTCCAGCCCCTGACTGAAGATCTTGCGCAATCGGGCGCGCTCAAGCGGGTCCTCGAGGCGCGCATCGAAGGGATCGACGTTCGCGGGCAGCTTGCGCTCGCGCCACAGGTAGTACCAGCTGTCCTCGAAAGCAGGGAAGACGAGTTGCGGGTCCAACCCGAGCTGCGACGCGAGTGTGCGCAGGAACAGCGCCGCCTGCGCCTCACTTGCGGCGCCGCCCGCGTCCTCGCGCGCAACCAGCGCCGGATCGTTCCACACCGGTTCGCCGTCCTTGCGCCAGAAACACGACAGCGACCAGCGCGGCAGCGGTTCGCACGGATACCACTTGCCTTGGCCGTAGTGAAGAAGTCCTTTTTCTGCATATTTTTCTTTTAATCGTAAAAGTAAATTCACCGCAAGCCTGCGCTTATTTGGCCCCATCGCCTCGGTGTTCCACTCGGCGCCGTCGGGGTCGTCGATCGAAACGAAGGTCGGCTCGCCGCCCATGGTGAGGCGCACGTCGTGTTGCGCGAGTTCGGCGTCGACGCGGTTGCCGAGCGCATCTATCTCTGCCCACTGCTCCTCGGTATAGGGCCTGGTAACGCGCGGCGCTTCCCAGACGCGCTCGACGCGCATGTGGTGCGTGAACTCGACCGCGGACTGTTCGGTCGCCCCCGTCACCGGCGCGGCGCTGGAAGGCTCGGGCGAGCAGGCGAGCGGGATGTGGCCTTCGCCCGCAAACAGGCCCGAGGTCGCATCCAGCCCCACCCAGCCGGCGCCCGGCAGGTAGGCCTCGCACCAGGCGTGCAGGTCGGTGAAGTCGACGTCGGTTCCGGAAGGGCCGTCAAGCGATTTCACGTCGGGCTTCAACTGAATGAGGTAGCCGGAGACAAAGCGCGCCGCGATGCCGAGGTGGCGCAGCAACTGCACCATGAGCCAGCCCGAATCGCGGCAGGAGCCGCTCGCGCCCGAGAGCGTTTCCTCCGGCGTCTGGATGCCGGGCTCCATGCGAATGAGATATTTGATGTCCTTTGCCACGCGCATGTTGAGCGCGACGAGGAAATCCACCGTCGGCGTGCAGGCGCGCGGCACCGCGTCGAGGTAGCGCTTGAAGCGCGGCGTCAGCGCGCCGCGCGCGAGGCAAGGCGCCAGTTCGTGCAGGAGCTCGGCGTCGTAGCGGAACGGGAAGCTGTCGGCGCCGGGCTCGAGAAAGAATTCGAACGGATTGATGACCGACATCTCGGCCACCAAATCCACCTCGATCTTCAGCTCGCGCACCGGCTCGGGAAACACCAGGCGCGCGAGCCAGTTCGCCTGCGGGTCCTGCTGCCAGTTGAGGAAATGCCTGGCCGGCGTGACGCGTTGCGAGTAGGACAGGACCGGCGTGCGCGCATGCGGCGCGGGCCTCAGGCGCACCACCTGCGGCCCGAGCATGATCGGGCGGTCGTAGCGGTAATGCGTGACGTGGCTCAGCGCGACGTGAATCGACATGCCTAAGCCGTTCCCAGATACGCGCGTTGAATGCGCATCGCGAGTTCGTTCATGTCGCCGATGAACTCGGTGAGGTACTCGTGCAGTCCATCCTGGAAGATTTCTTCGATGTCGGCGTGGGTCAGGCGCGCGTGCAGCTCGCTTGCCAGGCGCATGGCGGCGCGGTCGTGCCCCTCGATGCGCTCCATCGCCTGCGTCACCTGGTCGAAGCAGGCGGCGAGGGACCTCGGCATGCGGCGCTCAAGGATCAGCAGTTGCGCCACGTTGATCGGCAGGACCTGGTCGCGGTACAGCGTGCGGTAGGTCTCGAACGAGGACACCGAGCGCAACAGCGCGGTCCACTGGTAGTGGTCGAGTGCGCCGCCGACGTCCTTAACCGAGGGCAGGTGGACGTGGTATTTCACATCCAGAATCCGCGCGGTGTTGTCGGCGCGCTCGAGAAAGGTGCCGAGGCGCGAGAAATTGAACGCGTCGCCGCGCATGATGGTGCCGTAGGTGACGCCGCGGAAGAGGTGCGAGCGGTCCTTCACCCAGTCGAAGAACCTGGTCGCGCCGGCGCCCGCGATCTCCGCGCGCCGCACGCGCCGCATCTCGAGCCAGGTGGTGTTCAGCGATTCCCACATTTCGGAGGTGATCTGCCAGCGCACCGCGTGGCCGTTCTCGCGCGCGCTGCGCAGGCAGCTGTAGATGGAAGAAGGGTTGTCCGGGTCGAGGGCGAGAAAATCCACCAGACCCTGCAGCGTGACGGGCTTCTTCTGCTCGAAGTAGCGCTCGGCGCTGTCGGTGATGGTGAGCGGGGCGAGCAGGTTCTGCTCGCGCGTCTCCCTGGTGCCGAACAGGACCATGTTCGAGGTCACGCCGAGAATGCGCGCCATGTTCTCCGCGCGCTCGATCTGGCGGCTCATCCAGTAAATGCGGTCGGCGACGCGTGACAGCATCAGCGCGCGGAAAAACAGGGACAGACCACGTTTTCGATCCAGGCGTGACTTTGAAAACGTGGTCTGTCCCCGTTTTTCATTCGACCACCCAGGTGTCTTTGGTGCCGCCACCTTGCGAGGAGTTCACCACCAGCGAACCTTCCTTGAGTGCGACGCGCGTGAGGCCGCCGGGCACGAGTTTCACTTCCCTGCCCGAGAGCACGTAGGGGCGCAGGTCGACATGGCGCGGTGCGACGCCGCGCTTGACGAAGGTCGGGCAGGTGGACAGAGACAGGGTCGGCTGTGCGATGTAGTTGTCCGGGTTCGCTTTGAGCCGCTTCCGGAACACGGCAAGTTCCGCTTTGGACGCCGTAGGCCCGACCAGCATGCCGTAGCCGCCCGAACCCTGTACCTCCTTCACCACCAGCTCCGCGAGATGCTCGAGCACATACGCGAGGTCTTTCGGCCTGCCGCAGCGCCAGGTCGGCACGTTGGCGAGGATCGGTTCCTCCTTGAGATAGAAACGAATCATTTCCGGCACGTAGGGATAGGTGGACTTGTCGTCCGCGACGCCGGTGCCGACCGCGTTGGCAAGCGCCACGTTGCCGGCCCTGTAGGCGGCGAAAAGGCCCGGCACGCCGAGCATCGATTCCTTTTTGAACGCGAGCGGATCGAGAAAGGCGTCGTCGATGCGCCGATAGATCACATCGACGCGCTGGCGGCCGCTGGTGGTGCGCATGTACACCGTGTTGTCCTTGGTGAACAGATCCGCGCCCTCGACCAATTCCACGCCCATCTGCTGGGCAAGGAAGGCGTGCTCGAAGTAGGCGCTGTTGTACTGGCCCGGCGTGAGCACCGCCACGACCGGATCGCGCGCGCGCGGCGGCGCCGAGGCGCGCAGGGTTTCCAGCAGCAGCGCCGGATAGTGCTCGACCGGCAGCACGGTCTGGCGCTCGAACAGCTCGGGGAAGAGCCGCATCATCATCTTGCGGTTCTCGATCATGTAGGACACGCCCGAGGGCGTGCGCAGGTTGTCCTCGAGCACGTAGTACCTGCCGTCCGAATGTCGCACCAGGTCGATGCCGGCGATGCTCGAATAGACGCGGTTGGGCAGCTCGACGCCGCGCATTTCCTTCTCGAAGCTGCTGTTCTTCAGCACCTGCGCCGGTGGAATCAACCCGGCCTTGAGGATTGCCTGCTCGTGGTAGACGTCGTGCAGGAACCGGTTGAGCGCGTCGACGCGTTGCTTCAGCCCCCTGGCGAGCTCCTCCCATTCCGTGCCCGGAATGATGCGCGGAATAGTGTCGAAAGGAATCAGGCGCTCAGCGCCCTGGTCATCTCCATATACCGCGAAGGTGATGCCGACGCGGTGGAACAGGAGGTCGGCCTCGCGGCGCTTCTCGGCGACCCGCTTGGCGGGAGTGCGCGCGAGCCATTCCGCGATCGGGCCGAAGTGCGCCCGTACCTCGCCATCGGTGGAGCGCATTTCGTCGAATTGTTCGCGGCGTTCCAAGCGGAGTTCCCTTCGGGAACGAGCAAGACACGTGCCAGGAAACGTCTATCAGCCCTGGGATTCGTCCTGCGGATCCGTGTTCGGTTTCACCGCCGCGCGCCGGTACTCGGAAGGCGGGATGCCGACCTGCTGCTGGAAGAAGCGGGTGAAGTTCGATTGCGCGGAGAACCCCAGTTCGGCCGAAACCTCGGCGATCTTGCCAGAACCCGAAGAGAGCTTCGAGATCGCCGACGCGATGCACAGCATGTCGAGGTAGGCGCGCGGCGAGCGCCCGGTGGAGAGCTGGAACAGGTCGTAGAAGCGCGAGCGCGACAGGCCGACCTGGCTCGCGAGCTCGTCCATGTTGACGTCCTTGTTCGGGTGCGCGCGCAGCAGCGCCAGCGCCCGGCGGATGCGCGTGTCGGCGAACGGCGAACCGCGCCAGAGGCGGGCGCCGGAGCGGCGGCGCGTGAGGTAGTTCTCCACGATCGAGAGCATCAACTCCTGCAGCATGAATTCAAGCCGCTCGTGGGAGAGGAACTGATCGTTCAAGACCTCGATTCCCAGCGTGTCGGCGAGCTGCCGGATGCGCTGGGTAATGGATTCGGCGCTCGCCGCAAACGGCCTGCCGCCGGCATCGAAAACGGCCGGGAAGCCAGCGCACAGCCAGTCGGTGGACGCCTGGAAAACCAGCAGCTGTGCATGCGCGCCCGCGCCAAGCCTGACCTGGCTGGTCGCGCCAGGATTCGTGAGCACCAGGTTGCCGCGTGTCAGGCGGTGCGTTTCGCCCTCGACCACGACATCGACGTCCGGGCCTTCCTGCTTGATCAGGATTTGAGGCGCGAGCGAGGTCCGGGGCGCTTCACCCGCCGCCACTTCGAGCAGCTGCAAGCGCCCGAAACTGCCATCGAAAACCCTGATTGGGCGCGCCATGCGGACAGCTTAGCGCCTGCCGTCCGATCTGCCTAGTAGGAGGCGCAGACTCCGCTGCTCAGATGGATCGCAGACTACGCTGCTCAGTACGCCAGCCAGCGCGGCCTTTTGGCCGAAATCACCCTCGTATTGACGCCTACCCAGTTCAGGCCGCCGAACAGGCGCCCGTGCTCGATTTTTACGCACCGGTCCATGACACTTTCTAACCCTGCGGCGGCGGCCTTGGCCGCCGCCGCCTCGTTCTTGACCCCCAGTTGCTGCCACAGGACCCTGGCCCCGATCGCAATCGCGTCCTCGGCGACCGGCATCACGTCCGCAGACTTGCGGAACACGTCGACGAGGTGCACTTTCTCCGGAATCTCGCGCAGCGACGCATAGCACTTCTGCCCGAGCACTTCCTTGTACTGCGGATTGACCGGGATGACGCGGTAGCCGTGCTCAAGCATGTACTTCGCGGCGAAGTAGCTCGGCCGGTGCCAACTCGCCGAAAGGCCGACGATCGCGAGGACGCGGCTCTCTTTCAAGATGCGGCGCAGCGAACTGATGTCGTCGGCGGGTTTCATGATCACTCCGGATACTATAATCGATCCCTTTCCCGGGGAGGTCCGATGTACGTCGAAGAGCGCAATTACACCCTGCAGGTCGGCAAGGCGGCGGAGTATTTCAAGAACTACGAGGAGTTCGGCATGAAGGTGCAGTTGCGGCACCTGCCGCACATGGTCGGCTACTACGTCACCGAAGTCGGCGCGCAGAACGTCGTTACGCACCTGTGGGCCTACGACGACCTCAACCAGCGCGAGAAATGCCGCGCCGCGATGCAGGCCGATCCCGATTGGCAGGCCTATCTGCCGAAGAACCGGCCGTTCATGGTGTCGCAGGAGACGCGCATCATGAAGTGCGCCCCGTTCTTCGTCGCGCGCCTGAAAAAGATGCTCGCGGCGGCCCAATAGTGGTCCATCCGCAGGTCGCCGCGATTCTCGAGCGCGTCGCGCAATCGCCGCTGCCGCAGTACCACGAGGTGCCGCCCGCGGTGGCGCGGCGCTTCTACCGCGATACGCGCGGGCCGCTGACGCCCGATCCGCCGCCGGTGGAAGCGGTGCAGCTGCTGCTTGCACCCGGTGCGGGCGGGCCCGTGCCGGTACGCGCCTACCGCCCCAAGGGCGCCGCGAAGGACGAACTGCTGCCGGCGCTCGTTTTTTTCCACGGCGGCGGCTGGGTCATCGGCGATCTCGACACGCACGACGTGGTCTGCCGGACGCTCGCCAACGGCGCGCGCTGCGCGGTGCACTCGGTCGAGTACCGCAAGGCGCCCGAGGCGCCTTTTCCAGCGGCGGTCGAGGATTGTTTTTCTTCCTTGGTTTTTATTTCGAAGAATTCAAATGCATTGAAAATAAATTCCGCCCGGATCGCCGTGGGCGGCGATAGCGCAGGCGGCAACCTCGCCGCCGTGATCGCGCTCATGGCGCGTGATGCAGGCGGCCCGGCGCTCTCATTGCAGTTGCTCATCTACCCCGCCACGGACCAGCACTACGCATTTCCCTCGATCGAGCGCAACGGCGAGGGCTACCTGCTGACGAAAAAAACCATGCACTACTTCCGCAGCCATTACCTGCCGCGCCAGCAGGACTGGACCGACTGGCGCGCGTCGCCGCTGCTGGCAAAAAGCCTCGCGGGATTGCCGCCGGCCTTCGTGCTGACGGCCGGATTCGATCCGCTGGTGGACGAGGGCAAAGCCTATGCGGACCGGCTCGCGCAGGAAGGCGTCAGCACGGAATACAGGAACTACGCCGACATGGTGCACGGCTTCATCACCATGGGCCGGGTGCTCGACACCGCGAACACGGCGCTCGCCGATTGCGCGCAGGCGCTGCGCAAGGCCTGGGGCAGGGCGTGAAGGCGGATTTGAAACTACGCCACGGCGGCCGGATCCTCGCCGATGCGCTCGCCGGGCACGGCGTGCGCACCGCGTTCGGCGTGCCGGGCGAGAGTTTCCTGCCGGTGCTCGACGGCCTGCACGATCTGCGCGACAAGCTGAAGTTCGTGATCTGCCGCCAGGAGGGCGGCGCCGCCTACATGGCCGAGGCCTGGGCCAAGCTCACCGGCGAGCCGGGCGTCCTCTTCGTGACGCGCGGCCCGGGCGCGACCAACGGCGCGGTCGGCGTGCACACCGCGTTCCAGGATTCGACCCCGATGCTGGTGTTCGTCGGCCAGGTCGGCAACGACTTCGTCGAGCGCGAAGCCTTCCAGGAAGTCGACTACCGGCGCATGTACGGGCCGCTCACCAAGTGGGTGGCGCAGATCGACCGCACCGAGCGCATACCCGAGTACGTGAGCCACGCTCTCCATACGGCGACATCGGGCCGGCCGGGCCCGGTACTGCTCGCGCTTCCGGAGGACATGCTTTTTTCCGACGCGGCGGTCGCCGACGCCCCGCATTTCCGTACCGCACGCGCCGCGCCGTCGCCCGCGGATGTGCGGGAACTCGAGCGCCTGCTGTCGGGCGCGAAGCGGCCATTCGTGCTGATCGGCGGTGGCGGCTGGACCGCGCAGGCAATCAGCGGCTTGCGCGCCTGGGCCGGGGCCACCGGCATCCCGGTGGGCTGCGGCTTCCGCTGCCAGGATTATTTCGACAACCGCGATCCGAATTACGCGGGTGACGTCGGCATCGGCGTCAATCCAAGACTCGCGCGGCGCGTCAAGGATGCGGACGTGGTGCTCGCGATCGGCGAGCGCCTTGGCGAGATGACCACCAGCGCCTACACGCTGCTCGAGGCGCCGGCACCGAAGCAGACGCTGATACACGTGCATGCGGGAGCGGAAGAGCTGGGAAGGGTGTACCGGGCGGCGCTGCCGATCAATTCGAACTATGAGGAATTCGTTGCCGCTCTTTCCGGGTTGCAAACACTTTCCTGGAAAGAGCAGGCCAAAGCGGCGCATGACGACTATCTGGCCTGGAACAAGACCGTTCCGATGCCCGGCGCCTTGCACTACGGCGAGGTGATTGCCTGGCTGTCGCAGCATCTACCGGAGGATGCGATCGTCACCAACGGCGCAGGCAATTTCGCGAGCTGGCTGCACCGGCATTTCCGCTACAAGGGTTGGCAGCGCGGCCGCCGCACGCAGCTCGCGCCGACCAGCGGCTCGATGGGCTACAGCGTGCCAGCCGCAGTGGCGGCGAAGATCGCCGAGCCCGGGCGCTGCGTGGTCGCGCTCGCCGGAGACGGCGAGTTCCTCATGAACGGGCAGGAGTTCGCGACCGCAGTGCAGTACGGCGCGGCGATCATCGTGCTGGTGGTGAATAACGGCATGTACGGCACCATCCGCATGCACCAGGAGCGCGAGTATCCCGGCCGGGTGTCGGGTACCGAGCTCGCGAATCCGGATTTCGCCGCCTACGCGCGCGCCTTCGGCGGCCATGGCGAGACCGTGGAGCGCACGGCAGACTTCGCGCCCGCGTTCCAGCGCGCCCTGGCCTCCGGCAAGCCGGCGATCCTCGAACTGCGGATCGACCCAGAGGCGATTACGCCCTCGGCGACGCTCTCCGGACTGCGCGCTGCGGCGCTGGCGAAGAAATAGAACAGATCAGGGAAAACTCACTGTGGTTTGACCCTGGCGTTTGAACCTGCCGTTTAAGCCGGCCGTTTAACCCTTTCAGGCCCCGGTTGCGTTTCACCCTGGAGGACAACCCAGGAGAAGCGCCATGAAAGTCATGAAAACAGCATGTGCAGCGTTGTTCGCTGCCTTTTCCGCCCAGGCCGCCGCGGTCGGCAGCGTGGCGGATGTGACGGTTTTCGACCGCAGCGAGGGGCGGCAGTTGCAGGTGTACTGGCACGAGGGGCGCGCCTACGTGGTCGGCAAGCCCGGCAACGAGTATTCGGTGCGCATCCGCAACCGCCAGCGCGACGACGTGCTCGGCGTGATCTCGGTCGATGGCGTCAACGTGATTACCGGCGAAACTGCGGTGGCGCAGCAAAGCGGCTACGTGCTCGCGCCGTACCGCCAGTTCGACATCGGCGGCTGGCGCAAGAACCTCGAATCGACAGCGGCGTTCTACTTCACCTCCTTGCCGGACTCCTATGCGGCGCGCACCGGTCGCCCGGACAACGCCGGCGTGATCGGCGTTGCGATCTACCGCAAGAAGGAGCAGCCGCCTGCCTCGCTCATGCAGCCGGCGCCCTTTGCATCGGGCGAGCTCTCGCGCAAGGAGGCCGCCAACGCGGCGGCGCCGGATGCTGACGTGCACGGCGCGGCGCGCGACGCGAGGCGCGAGGATCGGCTGGGCACCGGGCATGGCCGCAGCGAAGAGTCACACACGCGGCACGTAGGATTCGAGCGCGCTTCCAGCCATCCCGCGGAGACCGTCACCATCTACTACGACAGCTATCGCAACCTTCTTGCGCGCGGCATCGTGCCGCCGCTGCCGTACCAGTTCCCGCCGCGCCGGCCTGCGCCGAATCCTTTCCCGGGATTTGCCGCCGATCCGCCCGCGTAAACTAGGGGGAATGGGGGCCGGCGACGAACAGCTCATGCTTGCGTACCGCGGAGGCGATGCCGGCGCCTTCGAGCAACTCTATAAGCGCCACAGGGGTGCGTTGTACCGATTTGTCCTGCGCAGCATTCGCGATCGCGCAGTTGCAGAAGAGTTGTACCAGGAGATCTGGATGCGGGCGATCGAAGCGCGCGGGCGCTACGAGGTCCAGGCAAAATTCACCACCTGGCTCTATACGATTGCGCGCAACCGGCTGGTGGACCATTGGCGCAAGGGCGGGCTTACACTGGTATCTCTCGACGAAGCGGCGGCTGCGGATGCCGGGGTTCCGGCCGCAGCAGACGATGAGCCGCATCGCCAGCTCGAAGCCAAGCAGAGCCTGGCCCGTTTCCGGCGTGCGCTTGAGGCCCTGCCCGCGCTCCAGCGTGAAGCCTTTCTGCTGCACGAGGAAGCCGGCATGAGCGTGGCCGAGATCGCGCGGGCGACCGGCGCCACCGAGGATGCCGCCAAGAGCAGATTGCGCTATGCGCTGTCGAAGCTGAAAGAGGCCATCGGCGATGACTGAAGAGCGGGACCCGGAGGTTTCGGCGGCCTACCGCGGCCTGGGCGCGCAGGAGCCGCCGCGCGCGCTCGACGAGGCGATCCTGGCCGCAGCGCGACGCGAAGCGGGCGCGCGTCCGGCGCCGCTGGCGGTGCGCGCCGCCCGCCAGCGCTGGTATGCGCCGCTCGCCACTGCCGCGGTGCTCGTTCTGGCGGTGGCGGTGACGCTGAACATGCAGATCGAGCGCCCGGGCATCGAGTCTCCCGCGCAACGGGCGTCCGCGCCGCCGCCGCAAAAAGAGGTCGCGAGAATCGTCGCTGCGCCGGAAGCGAAAGACGTCCAGCGGCAGGCCGCGGCCCCGGCTGCTCCCGCGCCTTCGGTTGCGCCTGAGCCGGCGCCCTTCATGGCGCAAAGACCTGCTCCGGCCGCAGGCGCTCGCAGCGACGATGCACGCGACTCGGCGGCCAGTGTTTCCGGATCGCCCGCTCAGCCCGGCGAGGAGCGCAGGCTACGCGAGGCACAGGCTCCAGCTCCGGCTCGCGCGCCGCAGGCCGCACCGGCGGAGGTTCTCGCGAAGCGTTCGGCGCTTGCCGATCGGGCGGAACTGGGTGCCGCGGCCACTCATGGCGAAGCGGCTGCAAGAATGCAGGTACAGAAGCTCGCCGATACGCCCGAGCGTGAACTCGAGCGCATCGCGGAACTGCGCGCCCAGGGCAGGCACGAGGAAGCGGACAAGGCGCTCGCCGAATTCCGCAAGCGCCATCCGGACTACAGGATTCCAGACGCAATGCGCGTCCGCATCGAACGGCGCTAGGCGGTGCTAAACAGGGACAGACCACGTTTTCCCGAAAGAAAACGTGGTCTGTCCCTGATTTGCCTACGGCGTTGCTTTTTCTCCGGCGGCGTGGAGGAAGACGGCGCAGGAATCGAGCTTGCCGAATTGCGCGCGGCGCGCCGCCTGGTACTGGCTGCGCACCAGGGATGCGATCGGCGCCGGGCGGTCGAGTTCCTGCGCGAGCGCGAGGAAGTAGCGCAGGTCCTTGTCCATGAGTTCGAGCTGGAACTGGGGCGAAAAATCGCGCTTGAACATTTTCGGCAGCTTGGTCTTCATGGCGCGCGACCCGGCCGCGCCTTGGTTGAGGACTTCCATCGCGGCGTCGCGGTCCAGGTTCGCCGCCTCGGCGGCCTGCGCCGCCTCGACGAGCGCCGCCGTGAGCGTGGCGGTGAGCATGTTGTTGATGAGCTTGAGCGTCGCGCCCGCGCCCGAATCGCCGATGCGCCGCACCATGCGCCCCATCGCGCCGAGGACCGGCTGCGCCTTGTCGAACGAGGCCTTGTCGCCGCCCACCAGGATGACGAGCTCCTTGCCCTGCGCCTGCACAAGCGACCCGGATACCGGCGCATCGAGATAGAAAACGCCTTTCGCCCGCGCGGCGAAGGGCTTCGATTTCGTTTTGTCGCGGTTGTAGACCCGCAGCTTGTGTCCCGCCGCGTGCAGGTTCATCGCCATGCGCGAGCCCATCGCGCCCAAGCCTATGAATGCCACCGTGCTCATGAACCCGTCTCCTTGGAAGCGAATCGCAGTTGCTCCATTCTTGCACGCTCTGCTCGAGCGACGTTTCAGGCAGGCATGATTCGATGCCGCCACCTGCTGATTGCAGCAAGGCGCGCTCGATTCCGATTTTCACCAGGATGGGCTTCGGCGCCGGCCGCGGCAGCATATCCGCAGCGAACGCGGCAGCGCGCCTCAGCGGCGCGGAATTCGCGGGGGAAGCAGCTTTGCGAGCTCGGCGCCGTGCAGCAGGCGGATCTTCTTTTCGGCCGCATAGGCGCGCGCCGTGTCGGTGACCTCGCCCGCCGCGACATAGATGCATTCGTGCGCGTTGCGCGATTGGCGCGCGGCATCGAGTTCGCGCAGGGGCTCGATGCCGGTCCGTGCGACTTTCCAGCGCTTGCAGGCCACCAGTGAAACGCGACCGGTCTTGGTCAATTCGAAATCGGCCCCCGGGATATCCATTCGGGTGACGGCGTGTCCGTCGCGCCGGTGGGCACCTTCGAGAGCGGCGGAAAATTCCTCCCAGGAAAGCGTGCGCAGCGAATCGAGCGTGGCGGCGACGCGCTCCGCGCTGGGCGCACGCAGCTGCTGCCAGCCGGCGACGACGGCGATGACGAGGAACGGCAGCGCGACGAAGATCGCGTAGGGCTCGGGCAGGTCGAATTTCACGAGCACGAAACGCGACGCGACCGCGGTCGCCGCCGCGACGAGGAAGCTGACCCACCAAGGCGAGCGCAGCAGCACCGCAAACAGCGAGTTCTCGTGCATCTTCATCTGCAACGGGGCTTCCCCCGCGGATTCAATGCTGCAGGATCTTCGACAGGAACAGCTGCGCGCGCTCGGAGCGCGTGGTGCCGAAGAAATCGGCCTTGCTGCAGTCCTCGATGATCTTGCCCGCATCCATGAAAATGACGCGGTGCGCGACTTTCTTGGCGAAGCCCATCTCGTGCGTGACCACCATCATGGTCATGCCTTCCTGCGCGAGCTCCACCATGACGTCGAGCACCTCGTTGATCATCTCCGGGTCGAGCGCCGAGGTCGGCTCGTCGAACAGCATCGCGATCGGGTCCATTGACAGCGCGCGCGCGATGGCGACGCGCTGCTGCTGGCCGCCCGAGAGTTGCCCCGGGAACTTGTCCTTGTGCGCAATGAGGCCGACCCGGTCGAGCAGCTTGATGCCCTTGTCGCGCGCCGCTTCCTCGGTGCGGCCAAGCACCTTGATCTGCGCGAGCGTGAGGTTCTCGGTCACCGAGAGGTGCGGGAAGAGCTCGAAGTTCTGGAACACCATGCCGATCTGCGAGCGCAGCTTCGGCAGGTCGGTCCTGGCCGCACCCACCGAGACGCCGTTGACCGTGATCTCGCCCTTCTGGAAGGGCTCGAGCGCGTTGACGCACTTGATGATGGTGGACTTGCCGCTCCCCGAGGGTCCGCAGACCACCACCACTTCGCCCTTCTTTACCTCGGTGGAACAATCGGTCAGGACCTGGAACGATCCATACCACTTGCTGATGTTTTTGATGGAGATCATCGGATGATCGCGATCCTGCTTTGGAGTTGTTTGACGAGGGAGGACAGGCCGAACGAGATGATGAAGTAAACCACCGCGACGAAGCTGTACATCTCGACGAGCCGGTAATCGCGGTTGGCGACTTTCGCCGCCGCGCCGAGGAAATCGGTGGCCGAGATCACGTACACGAGCGAAGTGTCCTGGAACAGGATCACGGTCTGCGTCAGCAGCACCGGCAGCATGTTGCGGAACGCCTGCGGCAGCACGATGCGCCCCATGGTCTGCCAATAGTCGAGCCCCAGCGCGTAGCCGGCCCAGACCTGGCCGCGCGCCACCGACTGGATGCCGGCGCGCATGATCTCGCAGTAGTACGCAGCCTCGAACATGGTGAAGGTGATGAGGCAGGACATGAAGGAGCCGACCTTGACCGGGTCCTTGGCGCCGATCAGCCAGGCGCCGATGTAGGGCACGAGGAAGAAGAACCAGAAGATCACCAGCACCAGCGGCAGCGAACGCATCAGGTTGACGTAGCCGCCCGCGGCATAGGACAGCGCGCGGAACTTGGACAGCCGCATCATCGCCAGCAGCGTGCCGAAGAAAATGCCCCCGACCATCGCCAGCGCCGTGAGCGTGAGCGTGAACACCATCCCCTCGCGGAACAGGTAACCCCAGGAGCGCTGGATGACGTCGAAGTCGAAGCCCGCATCCATGACTCAGTGCCCTCCGGCAGGCGCCGAGGCGCTGATCAGGCCGGGCACGCGCACCTGCTTTTCCAGCGCACGCATCGCGAATACCACAACCAGGTTGGTGAGCAGGTAGATCACGGTGGCCGCGGCAAAGGCCTCGAACACCTTGAAGCTGAATTCCTGCATCGCACGCGCGCGCCCGGTGAGTTCGAGCAGGCCGATGGTCAGCGCGACGGAGGAGTTCTTGACGATGTTCATGGACTCCGAGGTGAGCGGCGGCAGGATGATGCGGAACGCTTGCGGCAGCACGACATAGCGGTAGGTCTGCGCCAGCGTGAGGCCGAGCGCGGTGCCGGCCATGCGCTGACCGCGGGCGAGCGAATTGATGCCCGATTTCACCTGCTCGGCGATACGCACCGAGGTGTAGATGCCCAGGCAAAGCACCGCCGGGACGTACGAGCCCCACGGCGGCGGCACCTGCTTGATCCAGTCGCCCAGGCCCCTGGGCAGGAGTTCCGGGGCGACGAAGAACCACAGGAACATCTGCACGATCAGCGGGACGTTGCGAAAGATCTCGACGTAGGCGTCACCCAGGCGCACCACCCATAACTGCGGCGTGGTGCGCAGCGTGCCCACCACAGAGCCGATCGCCAGCGCGATCACCCAGGCGGCGAGCGCGGTGGCGAGCGTCCAGCCCAGGCCGACGAAGAGGTAATACAGGTAAGTCCCCGTGCCGCCCGGCTCGGGAGAAAGCAGGATGCCCCAGTTCCAGTTGTAGTTCAGGCGGTCCTCGACGAAAAACGGGGAACCTGGGTCCCCCGCATTTGCGCCGCGTCAGCCTATTCGTAGGCCTTGGGGTCGGGTGAATCGATGGGCTTGGCGGTCACCTTCTTGAACGCAGCGCTCATCGGCAGCGAGAAATTGATGTTCTTCGGCGGGATCGGCTTCTCGAACCACTTCGAGTAGATGGCGTTGATCTGACCCGAGGTGTAGACGGCGGACATCGCCTTGTCGACGACCGCCTTGAAGGCCTTGTCGTCCTTGCGCACCATGATGCCGTAGGGTTCGGGGGCGGAAATCGGCTCGGCGGTGATCTCGAACTCGCCCGGGTTGCGCGATTTTGCGATCAGGCCGGCGAGCAGAACGTCGTCCATGGCGAAGGCCACCGCGCGGCCGGTTTCGACCATCTGGAAGGCTTCCGAATGGCCGTTGGCCGAAATGATGTTCATGCCCAGGTTCTGCGCCGCGTTGAGCTCCGTGATCTGCTTGATGTTGGTGGTGCCGGCGGTGGAGACCACGGTCTTACCCTTCAGGTCGGCGAGTTTCTTGATGTTCGTGGACTTTTTCGCCGCCCAGCGGTTGGGCGTGAGGAAATGCGTGATCGTGAACCAGACCTGCTCCTGGCGTGCGACGTTGTTGGTGGTCGAGCCGCACTCCAGGTCGATGGTGCCGTTGGCCATGAGCGGGATGCGGTTGGCCGAAGTCACCAGCTGGTATTTGACATCCAGCTTCGGCAGCTTCAACTCGGCCTTCACGGCATCGACGATCCTTGCGCACAGATCCATGGCGTAGCCGATGGGCTGCTGCCTGTCGTCATAATAGGAGAACGGGTCCGAAGCGTCGCGGTGGCCGATGGTCATGGTTGCGCTGTCTTTGATCTTCTTCAGCGTGCCTTCCTGCGCGGCGGCGCCGAAGCTGACCAGAGCGGCGAGCGACAGGATCCAGGTCGTAATGCGTTTCATTCGAGGCCTCCCAATTGAGCAGGCAAATATTTTAATGAACCGCTGGGCGCTTGCCTAGCGGGAATAGAATCACTGCAAGGAGCGCCCATGAACCAGTCCTTCCGCATCGAACACGACCTGATCGGCGACCGCCAGGTCGCCGTTGACGCCTACTACGGCGTGCACACCCTGCGCGCGCTGGAGAATTTTCCGATCAGCGGCACGCCGATTTCGATCTACCCAGACCTGGTCGGCGCGCTCGCCTGCGCGAAGCAGGCCGCGGCGATCGCCAACCGCGACCTCGGCCTGCTGGACGACGAGCGCTCGGAGGCCATCGTGCGCGCCTGCGAGGAAATCCGCGGCGGCGCGCTGCTGGAGGAGTTCGTCGTCGACGTGATCCAGGGCGGGGCGGGCACCTCGACCAACATGAACGCCAACGAAGTGATCGCCAACCGCGCGCTCGAACTCCTGGGCGCGAAGAAGGGCGACTACGCGCGCCTGCATCCGCTCGACCACGTCAACCTTTCGCGGAGCACGAACGACGTCTACCCGACGGCGGTCAAGGTCGCGCTGCAGTTCGGCATCCGGCGGCTGCTCGGCGAGATGGCGGCGCTGAGAAAGCAGTTCGAGCTGAAAGCGGCGGAGTTCTCCGAGGTGCTCAAGATCGGCCGCACCCAGCTGCAGGACGCAGTGCCGATGACGCTCGGCCAGGAGTTCTCCACCTACGCGGTGATGCTGCAGGAAGACGAGAGCCGGATCGGCGAAGCGGCGAGCCTGATCCGCGAAGTCAACCTGGGGGCCACGGCCATCGGCACCGGCATCAACGCGCACCCGGAATACGCCGAGCGCGTGACGCGCACGCTGTCGGAGATCGCCGGCGTGGCTCTTGTGGTATCGCCGAACCTCATCGAGGCGACGCAGGACGCGGGTTCCTTCGTCCAGCTCTCGGGCGTGTTGAAGCGCGTCGCGGTGAAGCTCTCGAAGATCTGCAACGACCTGCGCCTCCTGTCCTCCGGGCCGCGCGCCGGGATCGGCGAAATCAACCTGCCGGCGGTACAGGCCGGATCTTCGATCATGCCGGGCAAGGTGAATCCCGTGATACCGGAGGTCGTCAACCAGATCGCCTTCGAGGTGATCGGCAACGACATCACGGTCACCATGGCGGCAGAAGGCGGGCAGCTGCAGCTGAACGCGTTCGAGCCGATCATTGCGCACAGCCTGTTCAAGAGCCTTGCGCACCTTGCCGCCGGCTGCCGCGTCCTCGGCGAGCGCTGCGTGGCGGGGATCACGGCCAACCGCGATCGCGCGCGCCGGCTGCTGGACGACTCCACCGCCCTCGTCACCGCCCTCAATCCGTACATCGGCTACGCGCGCTCGAGCGCGATCGCGCAGGAGGCGCTCGCCACCGGCAAGCGCGTCTACGACCTGGTGCTGGAGAAAAAGCTCATGACGCGCGCCGATCTGGACGCCGTCCTGCAGCCGGAAGTGCTGACGCAGCCGCATTTCTCCACGGTGCACCGGCCGAAAACCGGGCCCTAGCCATGGATGAAGTCAGCCGCCTGACGCTGGCGCATTACGACCAGCGCGCGGAGGAATTCTGGCGCGGCACGCGCGACCACGACGTCAGGCAGAACATCGAGGCGCTGCTCCGGCACATGAAAGGAACGCCGCCGTTCACGATCCTCGATTTCGGCTGCGGCCCGGGACGCGACCTCAAGGCGTTCGCCGACCTCGGGCACCTTGTCGTCGGCCTGGAAGGCTCGGCGCGCTTTGCCGCCATGGCGCGCGAGCACAGCGGTTGCGAGGTGCTGGAGCAGGATTTCCTCGGCCTCGAGCTGCCGGCGGCGCGCTTCGACGGCATTTTTGCCAACGCAGCCCTGTTTCATGTCCCCAGCCGCGAACTGCCGCGCGTGCTGCGCGAATTGCATGCGAGCCTCAAGCCGGGCGGCGTGCTCTTCAGCTCCAATCCGCGCGGCGACAACACGGAGGGCTGGAGTCGCGGTCGTTACGGCACCTACCACGACCTGGAAACGTGGCGCCGCTACCTCGCGGAGGCGGGTTTCGCCGCACTCGAGCACTACTACCGGCCCGCGGGCCTGCCGTTCGAGCAGCAACCCTGGCTGGCGAGCCTCTGGCGTCGGCGATAATGACGTCATGAAGAAGGCCAAAACAAAAGAAGTGGTGAAGGAAAAAGCCAGGCCCAGGGCCAAGGCAGACCCGCGCCCGGCGCCGATCAAGCCGATCTGGAAGCCTTCTGCACAGGCCATCGAGAGCGCGCAGTACACGCCGTTCGCGCGCGCCATCGCGCGCAAATATCACCTCGACGACCACAGCTATCCCGCCTTCTACGAGTGGTCGGTGGGCTATCCCGACGAGTTCTGGAGCGAGTTGTGGGACTACAGCGGCGTGATCGCCTCGAAGAAAGGCGCCACCGTTCTCGCCGAGGGCGCGAAGATGCCGGGCGCGAAGTGGTTTCCCGACGCGCGGCTGAATTTCGCCGAGAACCTGCTCCGGCGCGGCGACCAGGGCGACGCGTTTGTGTTCTGGGACGAGCGCGGCTTCCAGCGCCGGGTCAGCTATTCGCGGCTCACGAGCGACGTGTCGCGCGCGCAGCAGGCGCTAAAAGCATTGGGCCTGCGCCCGGGCGACCGCGCCGCCGCCTTCATTCCCAACATGCCCGAGACCGGCATGCTCGCGCTTGCCGCGCTCGCCGACGGCATCGTCTGGTCGTCCTGCTCGCCGGATTTCGGCTCGAGCGGCGTGCTCGAGCGCTTCAGCCAGATCGAGCCGAAGATCCTGTTCGTCGCCGACGGCTACCGCTATGGCGGGCGCGAGTTCGACGTTCTCGAGCGCGTGGCGCAGATCGCCGAAGCGCTGCCCAGCCTGCGCAAGATCGTGGTGGTGCCGCATCTGCGCGCGCGGCCCGATGTCTCCGAGATTCCCAAGGCCGTGCTGCTGGACGAATGGCTGCGCAAATTCGCGCCGAAGGAGATCGAATACGCGCAACTGCCCTTCGACCACCCGGCCTACATCCTCTTCAGTTCCGGCACCACCGGCACGCCCAAGTGCATCGTGCACGGCGCCGGCGGCTCGCTGCTGCAATCGCTGAAGATGATGAAGCTGCAGTTCGACGTGCGCCCCGGCGACCGCATGTTCTATTTCTGCACCACCAACTGGGTGGTGTGGAACATACTCTTCCACGCCCTGTGCGCCGAAGCCGCGGTGATGCTCTACGACGGCTCGCCCTTCGAACGCAACGGCAACATCCTGTTCGACTACGCGCAGGAGGAGCGCTTCAGCCACTTCGGTACCTCGGCGAAGTTCATCGATGCGCTGGAAAAGCGCGGCCTCGCGCCGATCGAGACGCACAAGTTTCCCGCTTTGCGCATGCTGCTTTCGACCGGCTCGCCGCTCGTGGCCGAGAGCTACGACTACGTCTACGCCAAGGTGAAGAAGGACGTCTGCCTCGCCTCGATCTCGGGCGGCACCGACATCATGGCGGCGTTTGCCGACGCGAGCCCGGTCCTGCCGGTCTACCGCGGCGAGCTGCAATGCCGCTCCCTCGGCACGGCGGTCGAGGTCTACGACGAGGCGGGAAACTCAGTCGTCGGCCAGAAGGGCGAACTGGTCTGCACCAGGCCGGTGCCCTCGATGCCGCTCGGCTTCTGGAACGACCGCGGCGGCGAGAAATACCGCAGCGCCTATTTCGAGAAATTCCCCGGCATCTGGACCCACGGCGACTGGTGCGAGCTCACCGCGCGCGGCACCATGATCGTCTACGGCCGCTCGGACGCCACGCTCAACCCGGGCGGCGTGCGCATCGGCACCGCCGAAATCTACCGCCAGGTGGAGAAAATCGACGAAGTCGAGGAGTCGGTCGCCATCGGCCAGCTCTGGCCTCCCGACAAGCCCACCGACACGCGCGTCGTGCTGTTCGTGCGCTTGCGCCCTGGTTTTACTCTAAGTGATACTCTAGCGGAGAAAATAAAGGCCCGCATACGCGAGCACACCACGCCGCGCCATGTCCCGGCCAAAATCGTCCAGGTGCCCGATATCCCGCGCACCAAGAACGGCAAGGTGGTGGAGCTCGCGGTGAAGTCCGTGGTGCACGGCATGCCGGTGGGCAACACCGATGCGCTCGCCAATCCGGAAGCGCTGGACCTGTTCAGGAATCTGCCCGCGCTCGCCGCATGAATCGCGTCCTGGCGCTCGCCGTGCTTGCGCTGTTCGCCGCTCCCGCGCCGGCACAGCAGGGCCAGCAGGCGCCGGAGATCGCCACCGGCTATGCCGCGAAGGAGGCGGTCAGGACAAAACAGTTTGCGATCGCGGCCGCGAATCCGCTCGCGACGCAGGCCGGCTACGACATCATCAAGCGCGGCGGCAACGCGCTGGATGCCGCGGTAGCGGTACAGATGGTGCTCAACCTGGTCGAACCGCAGAGTTCGGGCATCGGCGGCGGCGCCTTCCTCATGCACTACGACGCCAGGGCGAAGAAACTCGCCGCCTACGACGGGCGCGAAACCGCGCCCTCGGCCGCGCGGCCGGACCGCTTCCTCGGCGCCGATGGCAAGCCGATGCCGTTCTACGACGCCGTGGTCGGCGGCAAGTCGGTCGGCGCGCCGGGCACCCTGCGCGTGCTCGAACTGGCGCATCGCAAACATGGGCGGCTGAAGTGGGCGAGCCTGTTCGAGCCGGCGATCCGGCTGGCGGAGGAAGGATTTCAGGTTTCCCCGCGCCTTGCGGCCTCGATCGCCGCCGACAAATTCCTCGCGCGCCAGGACGCGGCAAGAAAGTATTTCTTCAACAGCGACGGCTCGCCGCTCAAGGTCGGCCACATGCTGAAGAACCCGCAATTCGCCGCAGTGCTCAGGCGCGTGGCGAACGAAGGCGCTGATGCGTTCTACAGGGGGGAGATCGCGCGCGACATCGTGCTGGCGGTGAAGAACGCGCCGAGCAATCCGGGCGACTTGAGCGAAGCCGACATCGCCGGCTACCGGGCGAAGCAGCGCGATCCGGTCTGCGGCAGCTACCGGGCGCATCGCGTGTGCGGTTTCCCGCTGCCGAGTTCCGGCGGCATGACCGTGCTGCAGATTCTCGGCATGCTCGAGAACTTCGACATGTCGGCGAGCAAGCCAACCGGCAGCGCCGCGACGCTGATGGGCGTGCATCTCTTTGCGGAGGCGGGGAAGCTCGCCTACGCCGACCGCGGTCTCTACATGGCGGATCCGGATTTCGTCCAGGTTCCGGTCGCGGGCCTCCTTGACAAGGCTTACCTCGCCGAGCGCGCGGGCTTGATCCGGCATGCGGGCGCGATGGCGGGCGCGGCGCGGCCCGGCGTGCCGAAGGAGATGCGCAAGCTCTCGCTTGGCGCCGACAGCGCGCTCGAGCAGCCCTCGACCAGCCATATCGCCATCGTCGACCGGCAGGGCAACGCGCTGTCGATGACGACGACGATCGAGGATGCCTTCGGTTCGCGCCTGATGGTGCGCGGTTTCCTGCTCAACAACGAGCTGACCGATTTTTCCTTCGCGCCGGAGGAAAACGGCAGGCCGGTCGCGAACCGGGTCGAAGCCGGCAAGCGCCCGCGCAGTTCGATGGCGCCGGTGATCGTATTCGACCGCGCGGGCCGCGTGCAGCTCGTCGCCGGCTCTCCGGGCGGCTCGGCGATCATCAACTACGTCGCCAAGACGCTGGTCGGCGTGCTGGATTGGGGCCTCGATGTGCAGCAGGCGATCTCGCTGCCGAATTTCGGCAGCCGCAACTTCGGCGGCGCGGCCGAACTGGAAAGCAATACCGGCATTGCCAAGCTGGAAGGGGGCCTCAGGCTGCTCGGCCACAACGTGCGCGTGATCGATCTCACCAGCGGCCTGCAGGGCATCCACCGCAGCCGCGGCGGCTGGGTGGGCGGCGCCGATCCGCGCCGCGAAGGCATCGTGCTGGGAGACTAGTTGCCGCCTTCGAGCAGGATGCGCGCATCGAGGATGCCGGCGCCCTTGGGATAGGCCAGCACCGGATTGAGATCGAGCTCGGCGATTTCGGGGAAAGCAGCGCACAGATCGGAGACGCCAAGCATCAGCTCGACGAGCGCGTCCTTGTCCGCGGGCGGCGCGCCGCGCACGCCGTCGAGGATCGGCGCGGCGCGGATTTCTTCGAGCATCGAGCGGGCGTCGGCTTCGGTCAGCGGCAGCGAGCGGAACACCACGTCCTTCAAGACCTCCACCAGGATGCCGCCCAGGCCGAACATCAGCACCGGGCCATAACCCGGATCGCGCACCACGCCGACGATCACCTCGATGCCGCCCCCGGGCGCCATCGGCGTCACCAGCAGGCCCGCGATGTCGGCGGCGCGGCCCGTGTGCGTTTGGACGTAGCGTGCGCCGCTCTCGACAATGCCGGCGCAGGCCGCGCGTACGCTCGCCTCATCCCTCAGGCCGAGCCTGACGCCGCCGGCGTCGGTCTTGTGGATGATGTCGCGCGACACCACCTTGATCGCCACCGGCACATTGCCGAGCGCCTTGAACGCCCTGACGGCGTCGTCCGTGTCCTTCGCCAGGATCGCGGGGGCGAGCATGCGCACGCCCGTGTCCTCGAGCGCCTGGCGGGCCTCGTGTTCGAGCACGACCGCCCGGTTTTCGCGCCGGCAGGCGGCGATCACCTGCTCGAAGCCTTGCGCGCGAACGCCTTCGATCTGCGCGCGCAGGGCGGGACGGCGCCGCGCTTCGCCGAACTCCGCCAGGGCCTGCAGGCAGCGCACCGCGCGCTCAAGCGAGTCGTGCACCGGGATACCCGCTGCGCGAATGCGGGTGAGCGGCGCGGGGCGCAGGTCGGCATACAGGCTTGCATACAAGCTGTGCACGAGCACCGGTTTGCCGGACTCCCGGTGCAGCGAGGCGATGCGCTCCGAGGTCTCGAGTTCGATGGCGGTATACGTCTGCGAGAAACGCACGCCATAGCCGCCGTACAGTCCGGTGATGAGCAGTCCATCCACGCCGGGGTCGTCGAGCAGCAACTTGGCGCAATCGGCGAAGACGGCGGGGTTCGAATCGGTGCCGCCGGCGACATCCACGGGATTGGCGACCGCCGCCTGCGCGGGAAGGATCGCGGCCAGCCCGCGCATCGTTTCCTCCCGCAAGCCGGCGAGCTCCAGCCCGTGCTCGGTCAGCGCGTCGGCCGCGATCGTCGCGTGCCCGCCGCCGTCGGCCAGCACCGCAACGCGCCGGCCGGCCGGCGGCCCCAGCAGCGACAGCGCTTCGGCGAGCGAAAGGATCTCGTCGGAACTGCGGGCGAGAATCGCGCCGGCCTGGCGCAGCACCCCTTCGCTCACCGCATAGTCGCCCGCGAGCGCGCCGGTGTGGGACTGCGCCGAGCTGCGCCCGGCGCTGGTGCGGCCGGACTTGAAGATCACCACGGGCTTCTCGCGCGCGATGCGTCGCAGCGCCGCGAGGAAACGCCGGCCATCCTTCATGCCTTCGACGTAGGCGATCAGGGCGTGCGTGTTCGCGTCGTCGCGAAAGTAGTCCAGGTACTCGTGAAAACGGATATCGGACTCGTTGCCGATGCCGACGTAGGTGGAGAGCCCCACGTGACCGTTCGCCTGGGCCTCGGTGACCAGCGATAAGGCCATGTTGCCCGACTGCGAGAGCAGACCGATGCCGCCCGCCTTCAGGTGCGGGAACCCGACGATGTTGCAGCGCGCATGCGTATTGAAAATGCCGGAGGTATTCGGCCCGACGATGCGTACGCCGTGCCTGGCGGCCTCGTCGACCATGCGCGCCTGCAGCGATCGGCCTTCGGGTCCGGATTCAGCAAAGCCGCCGGCGAGCACCACCGCGCCCTTCACGCCCTTGGCGCCGCACTGCGCCATTACGCCGGGCAGGGTCTTTGCCGGTGTGCAGACCAGCGCAAGATCGACGGGACCCGGGATGTCGGCCAACGACGCGTATGCGCGCCGGCCGAGGATTTCAGCCTCGCGCGGATGCACCGGGTAGATGGCGCCGGTGAAGCCGTCTTCCAGCAGCCTCTGGATCGCGCGGAATCCGCGCTTGGTCGGATCTCTGGACGCGCCGACGACAGCGACCGAGGCAGGATAGAAGATCGGATCCAGGGCGTTCAGGATTACTCCCCGCGGAAAACTGGCGGGCGCTTTGCGGCGAACGCGTCGATCCCCTCCTGCCAGTCCTTGCTGGTGGCGACAAAGCTCATCCCTTCCAGTTCGGCGGCCAGGGCGGCGTCGAGCGTGCTTTCGGCCGCGAAATTGAGCTGGCGCTTGGCGAGCTGCATGGAAAGCGGCGCCTTGGCGGCGATTTTTTTCGCGAACGCACGCGCCTCGCCCGGGAAATCTGCGTCAGGGAACACGCGGTTGGCGAGGCCGATGCGCACCGCCTCCGCGCCGCCGATGCGCTCGCCGAGAAACACCAATTCGCGCGCCTTCGCCAGCCCGACCAGGCGCGGCAGCATCCAGGTGACGCCGCCGCCCAGATAGGTGCCGATGCTGATTTCCGGCAATCCGATCTGCGCGCTTTCGGCCATCAGCAGGAAGTCCGAGGCGATTGCCATCTCGGCGCCGGCGCCGAGCGCGTAGCCGTTGACCGCGGCGACCACCGGGCGGGCGCACTGGAGCAGTCGCCTGCACACGATCTGCTCGCCTTGCAGGTACTGGCGGCGCTCGAAGGCCGTGCGGCCCAGTTGGTGTTCCTTCAGGTCGGCGCCAACGCAGAATGCGCGCCCCTCGCCGGTGAGCAGCACGGCGCGAACGTCCCGGTCGGCCTCGGCCAGGCCCAGCGCCGCGTTGAGCTCATCGTAGAGCTGCTGCGTGACGGCGTTCAGCCGCCGCGGGCGGTTGAGCCGGATTTCGGCGATGCCGTCTGCCACGCCGAACAGAATCGCTTGAAAAGTCATCGCGCGGCCTCTCCCTGGACGACAGGCTGTAACACTTGATTGCAAATATTTGTAGATGTAACATACGTAACATGCACACGTCAACGCTGCCGGCGCCGCGGGACAGGATTACCGCCGAAATCAAGCGACGCTGGAGTTCGCTATCTCCGGAGTTGCAGCGTGCCGCACGCTTCGTTAGCGCGAATCCACCCGAGGTCGCGCTGCGCTCGATGCGGGAGATCGCGCGGCGAGCGGACGTTACGCCGACCACGCTCGTGCGTCTGGCGAAGACGCTCGGCTACGCGAGTTTCCGCGAACTGAGCGAGCCGATTCGCACCGCGTTTGTCACCGGCGACGGATCCTGGCTGGAACGCGCGCAGCAATGGCAAGGAGCGGCCAGAGGTGGCGACGATGTGCTGCGCACCCTGGGCGCGCAGCAGGCGGCCGAAGCGGCGTCGGTCATGGAGCTCAACGAGCGGCGCGAGTTTCAGGCCTGCGCAAGGCGCCTGCTGGCGAGCCGCCTGGTGGGCTGCTTCGGCTCACGCAGCAGTCATGCCGTCGCGCACCAGTTTTCCTACGCCTACAACCTTATCCGTGGCAACGGCATCCTGTTGTCCGACGCGGCCGGCACGCTGCTCGATCAGATTGAAATGTTCTCCACCGCTGACACCCTGGTGCTGGTCTCGCAGAGTCCCTACGTCAGGCGCACGATCGAGCTCGCCGCGCTCGCCCGCGAACGTCATATACCCGTGATCGCGTTGACCGACAGCGAGCTCTCGCCGCTCGCTTCCCAAGCCACGCACAGCCTGGTCTTCCGCGCCGATTCCATATCGTACTTTCATACGCTGGTGGGCGCGATGTCGGTGGCGGAGACTTTGCTCGCGAATGTGGCAATTCTCGGGGGAAAAGCAGTCATCAGGCGGGTAGCGCGCGTGCAGAGCCGGCTGAACGCAGAGAGCGTGTATTGGAGCAAGCTCCGGGCGGCGCGAACAAGACGCAAGAAATGATGCAAGTCCATCGACACCAAAGCGTTTCTCTCAAAGGAGGAAATGAAACATGAAAACCGTGAAGATTCGTCCGTCACTGCTCGTCGCCGCGGTTGGCGCCGCGCTCGGACTGGCCGCTCCGGCGGCACAGGCACAGACCAAGTTCATCACCATCGGCACCGGCGGCGTCACCGGCGTGTACTACGCCGCGGGCGGCGCGATCTGCCGCCTGGTCAACAAGGACCGCGCCAAGCATGGCATCCGCTGCTCGGTCGAGTCCACCGGCGGATCGGTGTTCAACATCAATACCATCAAGGCAGGCGAGCTGGACATGGGTGTCGCGCAATCCGACGTGCACTACAACGCCGCGAAAGGCGTCGGCCAGTTTCAGAAGGAGGGCGTTTACGCCGAGCTGCGCGCCGTGATGTCGCTGCACCCCGAGCCCTTCACCGTGCTGGCGAGGAAGGAAGCCAACATCAAGAGCTTCGCCGACTTCAAGGGCAAGAAATTCAATGTCGGCAATCCGGGTTCCGGCACGCGCTCCTCGATGGAGGAACTGCTGGGCGCGATGGGCTGGAAAATGGGCGATTTTGCGCTTGCTTCCGAACTCAAAGCCGACGAGCACGGCCCGGCGCTGTGCGACGCGAAGATCGACGGCTTCTTCTACGGCGTCGGCCATCCTTCGGCCAACATCCAGGATCCGACCACCACCTGCGGCGCGAAGCTGGTCTCGCTGACCGGAGCGGCGGTCGACAAGCTGGTGAAGGAGAAGCCCTACTACGCCAAGGCAACGATCCCGGCCGGCCTCTATCCGGCCAATCCGCAGGCGACGGAAACCTACGGCGTGCTCGCGACCATGGTGTCCTCGTCGAAGGCGCCCGCCGACACGGTCTATGCGGTAGTTAAAGCGGTGTTCGACAATCTCGAGGAGTTGAAGAAGCTGCACCCCGCGCTCGCCAATCTGGCGGCGCCCGCCATGATCAAGGATGGTCTCTCGGCGCCGCTGCATGAGGGCGCGGCGAAGTACTACAAGGAGAAGGGCTGGCTGAACTAAGGGGACGCCATGGCCACCACCGCGCACGGCAAGCCGTCGGCTGCACTGCAGCAACTCGTCGCCGAAACCGACACCGGCGGGCGCAAGGTCGCCGGCCTGGTCGGCAAGCTGATCTTCGCCGTCGCGGTGGGCTGGTCGCTGTTCCAGCTCTGGTATGCATCGCCCCTGCCGTTCATCTTCGGCTGGGGTGTGCTCAACGACACCGAGGCGCGCTCGCTGCACCTGGCGGTCGCGTTGTTCCTCGGCTTCCTGTGCTATCCGGGCTGGCGCGGCGCATCGCGCAGCGCGGTGAGCTGGTATGACTGGCCCCTGGCGATTGCCGGCGCCTTCGCCGGCGCCTACTTCATCCTGTTCTACGCCGAGCTTGCGACACGGCCCGGCAAGCCGATCCTGATGGATATCGTGGTGGCGACCATCGGGCTCGTGCTGCTGCTGGAAGCGACACGGCGCGCGGTCGGCCTGCCGATGACCGTCCTCGCGGTCCTGTTCCTCGCCTACATTCTGCTCGGCAAGTACCTGCCCGATGTGCTCGCGCACAAGGGCGCTTCGTGGGAGCGCATGCTCTCGCACCAGTGGCTCACCACCGAAGGCGTGTTTGGCGTCGCGCTCGGCGTGTCCTCGGGATTCATTTTCATTTACGTGTTGTTCGGCGCCATGCTCGACCGGGCGGGTGCGGGCAACTACATGATGCAGGTTTCCTTCGCCATGCTCGGCCACCTGCGCGGCGGACCGGCCAAGGTATCCGTGGTTTCCTCGGGACTGAACGGCCTGATCTCCGGCTCCTCGGTCTCGAACGTGGTCTCGGGCGGCATTTTTACCATCCCGCTGATGAAGAAAGCGGGCTACGGCGGCGTCAAGGCCGGCGCCATCGAGACCATGTCCTCGGTCGACGGCCAGATCATGCCGCCGGTGATGGGGGCGGCGGCCTTTCTGATGGTCGAATACGTCGGCATCCCGTACCCGGAAATCTGCAAGCACGCCTTCCTGCCGGCGATCCTCTCGTACATCGCGCTGTTCTACATCGTGCACCTTGAGGCGCTGAAACTCGATATGCAACCCATGGTGAGGCGCGGCGAACGCAGCGCGCGAGAGAAGATCACCGCCTGGGGCCTGGGGCTCTCGGGCACCATTGTCGTGTGCTGCCTGATCTACTTTGTCGCCGAGGCGGTCAAGAACGCGGCGGGCGCCGCCGCGCCCTGGATTCTCGCCGGGCTGCTCGGCGCGCTGTACGTGTGGACGGTGTACCTCGCCTCGAAATGCCCGGATTTGCCTCCCGATATCGACGTTGAGAATCCCGTGCAGCCGGAGACCTGGCCGACGGTCAAGGCGGGCCTGCATTTCCTGATTCCGATCGGAACGCTCATCTGGTGCCTGATGATCGAGGAACTTTCGCCCGCCCTGGCGGCGTTCTGGGCGACTGCGGTGTTGATCGCGCTGATGGCGACACATCGGCCGCTCACCGTGTTTTTTCGCAAACAGGCGGGCGCGGCCGCCGAATTGAAGCGCGGCCTGATGGAAGTGGTGCATGGCCTCAACGACGGCGCGCGCAACATGATCGGCATCGGCATCGCCACCGGCACCGCGGGCATCATCGTCGGCGGCATCACGCTCACGGGCCTGGGTTTCCGCATGACCGATTTCATCGAGTTCCTCTCCTTCGGCAATGTGCTGGTGATGCTGCTGTTCACGGCGTTCACCTGCCTGGTGCTGGGCCTGGGCGTGCCGACCACCGCGAACTACATCCTGGTGGCGACGCTGATGGCGCCGGTGATCGTGGAGCTCGGCGCACGCTCGGGTCTCATCATTCCGCTGATCGCGGTACACCTGTTCGTCTTCTACTACGGCATCATGGGCGACGTGACCCCGCCCGTGGGCCTCGCCACCTTCGCCGCGGCCGCGATCTCAGGCGAGGACCCGATCGCGACGGGCATCCAGGGATCGCTCTACATATCGCGCACCGCGGTGCTGCCGTTCGTCTGGATCTTCAACCCGCAACTGCTGCTGATCGGCGTGCATGGCTGGTTCGAGCTGGCGCTGGTGGTGATGGCGAGCCTTGCCGCCTCGCTCGTGTTCGCGGCGGCGACGATGGGCTGGTTCCGCGCCAAATGCAAATGGTGGGAGATCGTGCTGCTGCTGGCGGCGACCTTCATGCTGTTCAGACCGAATTTCTTCATGGACCGGCTCTACGCGCCCTACGAAGACCGGCCGGCCAGGCAGCTGTATGAGATCGCCAGATCGCTGCCGGCGGGCGAGCGGGTGGTCATGGTGATCGAGGGCACCAACGTCGAGGGCGACGAGGTGAAGAAGACCGTGGCTTTGCAGCTGGCGAAGCCCGGCGAAGGGCGCGCGCGCCTTGCCGAGGGCGGCCTGACGCTGGCGGGCGCGGGCGACGAGCTGCGCATCTCGAACGTCAAGTTCGGCACCCGCGCGAAGAAGTCCGGGTTCGAGCAGGGCTGGAAGGTGAGCGCCGTCAAGGTGCCGACCGACCGGCCCTCCGCATACTGGGTCTACATCCCGGCGCTGGCGCTGATCGCCTTCATCTGGTTCCTGCAACGCGCCCGGGTGCTGCGCCGTCCTAGCCACGCATAGGCAAAATCAAATTCGGGTCATCGCCTGAGGCTATCGAAACGCACGGCGCGCGGCGCGCGATATCCTCAGGCGCCAGAAGCCGGCTAGTAGCGCACCGTCAGGTCCGTCAGCCACTGCGGCGAGATCTCCACGGCCCAGGCCTCGAAGCGTTTGTCCAGGCCGCTGGCGATGGCGACGCCGAGGACGAGCAGCACGCCGCCGAGGACGTACTTGCCGAGCTTGCCCGCCTGCATCATCTTGCCGCGCAGCCGCATGACCGCGGCGCGCGATACCGACCCGAGCACCACCAGCGGCGTGCCGGCGCCCAGGGCGAAGATCATCATGAGGAAAGTGATCTGCGCCAGGTTCTGGCCCTGCGAGGCGAGCGTGGTGGCGGCGCCCAGCGTGGGGCCCACGCAGGGGCTCCAGATGATGCCCAGCACGAGGCCGACCACGAACTGCCCGGCAAGGCCGTCGAGGCTGACCTTCGCCAGCAGGCTGTCGCCCGCCGTGCTCAGGCCCGAGGTGGCGGTCGCGAACCGCTCCTGCAATCGGGTCGACAGCAGGACCACGCCGAAGCCGACGAGGATGATCGCGGCGGCGAGCCGGAACGTCTCCTGGTCGAGGCCGAGCGAGGCGCCGAGCGTGGCGAGGAAGATGCCGACGATGGAGAACGACAGCATGAGGCCAAGCGCCAGCGCGTAGGGCCCGAACACGTGCGCCGCGGCCGCGGTGCCGATGAGGATCGGCACCAGCGGCAGCACGCAGGGCGACAGCGTGGAAAGCAGGCCGGCAAGATAGCCCAGCCCGTAGGTGCCGGCGCTGAAATCCAAGACTTACAGCGCTTTGCCGAACAGCGCGGCGAGGTCTTCCTTCTTCGTCTGGCCGGTCGAGCGGCCGACTTCCTTGCCGCCCTTGAACACAACGAAGGTGGCCTGCTTCGATACGCGCAGGTCCTTCTTCAGGTCCTTCTCCTTGTCGTAGTCGGCGATGAACAGCGTCACACCTTTCATCTTTGGCTCGGCCAGCAGCGCCTGCACCTGCGGCTTCTGCGCCTTGCAGGTCGGGCACCAGCCGGCAAAGAAGTCGACGATCACCGGCCCGCCCGCGGCGAGCGCCTTGTCGAAGGCGGCCTTGTCGTACGCCTGCTCGCCCGCCCAGGCGGACACGGCGAACAGCAGGCTGCAAAGAAACGCGATGAAGATCTTCACTGCTTCTCCTCGAATGGACTCGATTTAGGATTGGTCGGGAGGAAAACGCCAAGCTTACACGCGTCGCCGGACTTCCCGCAGGGGGCAGGTTGCCGGACCCGTAAGGAAACCGGCGGCCCCTCGACATAAGCGCACCGGTCGTTCAAGGGCCGGCATCCGACGACCTACTTACCCCTTCCCCAGGAGCACTCATGCCCCAAGCCCGTGCCGCTTTTCTTGCCGCGTCCGCCCTTGCCGGCGCCGCCCTGACGACCAGCCTGCCGGTTTCGGCACAGGTCGATCCCAACCGCTTTCTGGACCAGTTCGAAGCCACCTTCGGCAAGTTCGAGGGTTACCGCCGCTCCGGTGCCAAGGGCATCTGCGCTGCCGGCGAATTCACCGGCAACGCCGAGGGCCGCGCACTGTCCAGCGCATCGGCCTTCAGCGGCAAGCCGGTGCCGGTGATCGTGCGCTTCTCGGTCGGCGGCGCCAGTCCGAAGGCGGCAGACAACGCGCGCAGCCAGCGCAACATGGCGCTGCAGTTCAATTTGCCCGGCGGCGAAACCTGGCAGATGGGCAACATCTCCGCGCCGGTGTTCGGCGCTGCCACGCCGGAACAGTTTCTGGGCCGCCTGCAATCGCTGCAGCCGGACCCGGCCACCAAGATGCCCGATCCGGCCAAGGTCAAGACCTTTGCCGATGCCAACCCCGAAGTGCTGCTGCAGGGCCGTCATTTCGCCAGCCAGCCGGTCCCGGCGAGCTTCGGCGCGGTCAACTACTGGGGCGTACACGCCTTCGCCTTCGTCAACGGCAGGGGCGGCAAACAGTTCGGCAAATGGATCTTCGAGCCGGTGGGCGGCACCCAGGGCCTCAGCGATGACGAGGCCAAGGCCAAGGGTCCCAGCTTCCTGTTCGACGATCTGCGCCAGCGGGTGGCCGCCGGCAACGTGGCCTTCGACTTCAACCTGCAGCTCGCCCAGCCTGGCGACCGCATCGACAGCGCCGTGGTGCCGCTGCCGGAAGATCGCCGCAAGGTCAATCTCGGCCGACTGGTGGTCAAATCCGTGTCGGCCGATTCGGCCGGCGAGTGCCTGAACATCACCTTCAATCCGGTCGTGCTGCCCAAGGGTATCGAAGCCTCGACCGATCCGATGCTGGGCGCGCGTGCCGCGCCCTACGTCGCCGGTCTGGGCCGTCGCCTGGGCGAGGGCGCCAAGCAGTAGATCGGACCCGCCGGAGTGCCCTGCGGCCGCCTACCCGAGCGGCTTGAGCGACTGCAGCAGCGTCGGCACCAGCTCGGTGACCGTGGGATGGATGTGCACCGCGCGCGCGATCGTGGTGTAGGGCCTCTTCGCGTACATGAGATCGAGC
>Ga0187893_10002355_pt1 | contig 41821 bp, 34 predicted proteins | sample MA1701074metaG_FD_139574 | JGI IMG/M metagenome (GOLD analysis project Ga0187893, IMG submission 139574) | White microbial mat communities from a basaltic lava cave in the Kipuka Kanohina Cave System on the Island of Hawaii, USA - MA170107-4 metaG ...
GAACTCTGTCGGCGCGTGCACAGATTGGACCAGTTAAATCGAAATTAACCGGCCAAACTGTTTGATCAGAGAGCGCTTAGGCTGCAATTGAGGTTCAAACAGATTTGGCCGGTTAATTTTAACGATACGTCAATTGGTTTTGGCAAACGCTTGGCGACAAGGCAGGACCTGCACGCCATCAGCGCCCTTGGCGGACGACCCGCGCTTCAACCCGCAGATTATTCGAGCGGCAGTAGACCCTCTACAGAAAACATGGTAGAGTGTCTACACAATGCGTCTTGATCCACTTTCCCGAGTTGGACTACTGCAAGGAACGCTCGACCTGCTCATCCTCCGCACCCTGCGTGCAGGACCTGCTCACGGCCACGCGATCGCGAAACACATTCAGCGCACGTCGGAAGACTTGCTCCAGGTCGAGACCGGGTCGTTATACCCGGCGCTCCATCGTCTGGAGGCGAAGGGCTGGATAACTCCCTCTTGGGAACTCTCGAAGAAAGGCAAGCGGGCCAGGTTCTATCGCCTGACGCCCCTCGGACGTAAACAGCTCGCGGCCGAGCAATCAAAGTGGGAGGCCTTCTCCCGAGCTATGGGATTGATTCTGAATCCAGTCGATCAGGAGGCACGATGAACTCCTTCTTTCGTAAACTGCGATGGTTGGCACAACGCTCTGACAAGGAAGCCGAACTGCGCCAGGAAATCCAGTTCCACCTGGAGGAAGAAGCGGAACGGTGTCAGGAAGACGGACTGGCGGAGGAAGAGGCCCAATGGGCAGCGCGCCGGGAATTGGGAAACGTCGCTCTGGTGGCGGAGGACACTCGTGCGGAGTGGGGCTGGACGCGATTGGAGCAACTCGCGCGCGATGCCGGCTACGGACTGCGTCAGGTCCGCCGGAATCCGGGATTCTCGGCCGTCGCCATCGCTACACTGGCGCTCGGCATTGGCGGGAGTACGGCGATGTTCAGTGCCTTCGATGCAGTGTTGATTCGCCCGCTGCCCTATGCTGAGGCGGACCGGCTAGTCATGATTTGGGACGACATGGGCCGCGAGGGCCGTCCTGGGCACATGCCCGCACCCGCCGAATTCTTGGAGTGGCGCCGCCACAACACCGTGTTCACCGATATCGCGGCCACTCAGGCGGGCGATGCGACTCTGTCCGGTGACGGTGAACCCGAAGAGGTTCCGGCACGGAAGGTTACCTGGACTCTGTGGAGCGTGCTTGGCGTGCAACCAATGCGTGGACGTGTCTTCACCGAAGATGAGGACAACAAGGGCGTGCGCCTGGTTGTGATCAGCCACGGGCTGTGGCAGCGCCGCTTCGGCGGTTCACCCCGCATCATCGGACGCAAGATCTCGCTGAACGACGAGCCTTACGAGGTGATCGGCGTCATGCCGCAGGGCTTCTATTTCATGCCCTCGCGCGACATCGACATTTGGATGCCGGCGTCATTCCCTCCCTGGATGCGAACGAACTTCGGTTGGCACAACGCGCAGATCGTCGCGCGGCTCAAGCAGGGCATCACGCTGGAGCAAGCAAGGAAGTCAATGGCTGCACTGAGTCTGCAGGTGACGGCGAAGGATTTCCGGGGTCCGCACTCGGTAGTCGTGAACCTACTGCGGGAAGAGATGACGGGCAAGACGCAGACGGCACTGATCGTGTTACTCTGCGCGTCGGCGGCGCTGCTGCTGATCGCGTGCGTCAATCTGGCGAATTTGCTGATGTCGCGCGGCGCGGCACGCGCAACGGAAGTAGCGGTGCGCACGGCGCTTGGCGCGGGACGCGGAAGACTAATCGCACAATTCCTCACTGAAAGCCTGGTGCTCGCCGGACTCGGCGCGCTCGCCGGACTCGCGCTCGCCCTTCCCGCTATGCGATTTCTTGAACGGCTTGTGCCGGAAGCCATGGGCGCTGCGCGCCTCACGCTCGATTGTCGTGTGCTGGCCTTCTCCGCCGCCGTTGCTATAGCAGCCGCACTGATCTTCGGACTTGCGCCTGCGCTACGCGGGTCGCGCGTCGCTCCGCAAGCAGGGTTGCGCGACCGAGGCCGCGGGGCCACCGGCCCGCGCAGCCATTGGTTCCCGTATTCGCTCATCATGGTTGAGACCGCGCTCGCCGTGGTGCTGCTGACCTGCGGTGGTCTACTCTTGCAGACCTTCGAGCATCTGCGGAATACCGATCTTGGAATCCGGAGTGAGAAGTTGCTGACTTTCGAAATGCCGCTTTTCCGCTACAAGGAGTTCGACAGGCGCGTGCCCTTCATCAACGCGCAGTTGGACAAGGTACGTGCGATTCCTGGGGTCATCAACGCCGGTGCGATTAATCGAATTCCATTTACGAACGCCGCCCATGCGACGTTCTATCGCCTGGAGGGCCAGTCCAGCAATGCTGTACCCGGCCAAGTCGCGCTCATCCGGAATATGAGCCGTGACTACTTTGCAACCGTGGGCGCGCGTCTGCGCGAGGGTAGATTCTTCGATGCTTCGGATCGAAAGTCGGATTCTCCCGTGGCGATCATCAGCGAGCCACTAGCAAACCGCCACTTTCCCGGCCGGTCACCGCTCGGCCAGCGGCTCAAGTTCGGCGAGCTCAATGATAAAGGCTACTGGTACACCGTGGTCGGCGTGGTGAAACAGATCCGCGAGAGTGGCGTGCTTGAGGACGCCAGGCCTGCGATCTATCGCGTGTTTGAGCAATGCGACCAAGTTAACGAGCGCCTGAGCACCGGCATCGTGGTTCGAACGGCTGTTGAGCCGACATCGATAATCTCTTCCGTCCGGCAGGCGATCTGGTCAATTGACAGGAATCAACCCGTGGCGCGTATTCGGACAATGGAAGAGATCGTCGACCGCCAGCTGGCAACATCTTCGCAAAGCACGGCGCTGTTAGGCGCATTCGCTTTGCTGGCACTGCTACTCGCGTCGCTCGGATTATACGGAGTACTCTCCTACGCCGTAACACAACGGATCAACGAGATCGGCGTGCGCATGGCCTTAGGGGCGACGTCCAGCCAGATATTGTTCTCCTTCGGTAAACGCGGCTTGGCGCTGACGCTTGCCGGACTTGCCATTGGCTTGGTTTTAGAGGCGATGGCGTCGCGCTTGATGACCAGCCTGCTCTACGGCTTCCGGCCCGACTATGTCCCAACTGTCACTGCAGTATCTCTTATTCTCCTGGCGGTGGCAGCTCTAGCCTGTTTTGTTCCCGCGCGCCGTGCGTCGCGCGTCGATCCAGTGATTGCTTTACGGAATGAATAGAGCCGGCCAGAGGTTCCTTGATTGAGGCTAAGGCGATCGAGTCGTCTGACGCTGCCCTGTGCCCTAACGCGCCAGGCATCTGCCGGGGTGCTGTGCCAGGTCACTCGACCGATCGCGCCCTATGTTGAGATCAGCACGTTATCGAATTGCTGACGCCGTAGCGTTTACCGATCTGGCTCAGTGGTCGTATTGTCTAACCGGAAACTGACGCACGACCAAGCGTAGCAAGGTGCGCGCTTCCAAGATTCTAACCTCCGGGTTTCAACTTTTATTAGAATGAGAGCTGGTTTGCGGCTCTTGCAGATCGCCTTCATCGAACTGGAGGGTTGGCTTGCCACAAACGGCGGGGAGTAAACCCACCGAACATCTCCAGCCGAGGCACTGCTTTTTCAGTTGGATTGCTTGAACTTCAATATTTAGAGCTGAGCTGTTGAGGTTGATCATGTTTGCTCTCTGTTTCATCGTCACGCTGTCATTGGCCTTGCAGGTGGAGTCACAGCCTGGCCTTGGTGTGCCGAGAGATGCGATGGGCCAAGCGTCATTCGAGGCGATTGGCCGGCTGATCGACGAAGGAAAACTCGAGACAGCACGAAGGACGCTTCAGGACGAAGTTACCGGGAGGCAAGCAAACTATCAGACCCTGTTTCTTCAAGCCCGAATACTTTTTGCTGAAAAGCGGTATCAAGAATCCCTCAAGCAGTTGGAGCGGAGCCTTGCCCTGCACCGTCAGGATGCGAGGGTGTACCTGCTGGCCGGCATGAACTGGGTGATTCTCGAACGGCTGGACCTTGCGCGGCCATTCTTTGAAGAGGCGGCACGGCTGGCGCCTGGCGACGGACTGATGCACTACCATCTGGGCCGGTACTACTACAGCGCCCAGCGTTTTGCGCAAGCTGAACAATCGTATCGTACGGCGCTGAAGTTAAATCCCGATTCGGTAAAAACGTACGACAATCTGGCATTGGCCCTGGAAGCCCAAAGGAAAACGGACGAGGCCGAGGAGTGCTATCGGAAAGCGATTGAGCTGGCGCGCTTGCAGAAATTGACGACGGAGTGGCCCTGGCTGAACCTCGCGAAGTTGCTGATCGAAAAAGACCGGCACGAGGAGAGTCTCGCATTGCTCGACTCAGCGCAGCAAATGAATCCACAATCGGCTGAAGTCTTTTATGTGAGCGGCAAGGTGCTGCAAAAGATGGGGCGGGAAGCCCAGGCCGAAGCCGCTTTGCAACGGTCCGTTCAGAATGACGCGAAGTTTCCTGATTCGCACTATCTCCTTGGGCGCATTTACCTCAGGCAGGGACGCAAGTCTGAATCGCAACGCGAGATGGAGATCTTTCAAGGATTGAAGCAAGCTTCCAAGCCTAAAGGCGGCGTCATGGTTTCGGGGTCGGGGCAGTGAGTCTTTACGGAAAGTCGATGGAGTAAGACGCCTCAGATTTGTTGTGGGCGAGGAATCAATCTCACAGGCCATGAGACGGTGCTTCGTTTAAGATTCTCGAAAACCAGCGCAGCGACAGGGTTTTGCCTGATCCTCCTTATGTGGGTCACGGCGTTCATGCTGTTCAGCTCCCCTCCGGAGTCATCTCCCCTCATTCCGACTTTCCAGGACCAAGCAGCAAAAGCTGGAATCACGACCGTTATGGTCAGTGGTGATCCGAAAGAGAAGAAGTTCCTGCTGGAGTCGGTGGGCGGCGGCCTGGCGGTTCTCGACTACAACAATGACGGTTGGATGGATCTATACATCGTCAACGGCGGCACGCTTGAGACCGCGCGATCGGGGCAGGGAAGCCGATTTCCCGGCGCCCTCTATCGCAACAATCGCGATGGGACGTTTACCAACGTCACTCTAGCCGCCGGTGTCCGGAACTCAGAATGGGGCAAGGGGGCACTGGCGGCCGACTTCAACAACGATGGCTGGGTCGATCTTTACCTGTGCAACCTTGGGCCAAATATTCTGTTGCAGAACAATCGCGACGGCACTTTCTCAAATGTGACGAAGCGGGCCGGCGTGGCTGATCCCCGTTGGTCTGCATCCGCCGCAGCCGCTGACTACGACCGCGACGGCGATCTCGATCTGTTCGTGGTGAACTATCTTGAATACGACCTGAATCAACTGCCAGTGTCGGGGAAATTTTGTTCCTACCGAGGTATTCCTGTGGCGTGCGGGCCGCGTGGATTGAAAGGGGCGGGTGATACCCTGTACCGAAACAACGGAGACGGCAGCTTTACCGACGTTTCAGCGGTAGCTGGCGTTCACGATCCGCAGGGCTTGTACGGACTGGCGTGTGTTTGGGGTGACTACGACAATGATGGGGACGCGGATCTGTTCGTGGCAAATGACACGACGCCCAACCTGCTTTACCGCAACAACGGAGATGGAGCCTTCACAGACGTTGCCCCCGGTGCCGGTGTGGCCTTCAGCGACGATGGCCGCGAGCAGGCAGGCATGGGCGCAGAGCTTGAAGATCTGAACAACGATGGTTGGCTGGATTTGTTTGTCACTAACTTTTCTGAGGATTGGAATACCTTGCGACTGAATCAGAAGAATGGGTTGTTTGACGACGTCACCGTGGCGTCGGGAATAGGCGAAGATTCGATGCGCGATTTGAGCTGGGGCGCTGGTTTCTATGACTTTAACAATGATGGTCTCAAGGATCTTTTCGTGGCGAACGGGCACATTTATCCGCAAGTGGACCGGTACGGACTGAGGATCGCCTATCGACAGCCGAACAAGCTCTATCTCAACACCGGCAAGCCGAAGTTGTGGAACGTGAGCCAGCAAGCGGGCCCGGGGCTGCAGATTGCAAAGTCCTTCCGCGGAGCCGCTTTTTCGGATTTTAATAATGACGGCAGCATCGACATCGCTGTGGCTGCTCTGGATGAGACGCCCCTGCTGCTGATCAATCAGCCCCTGGCCGGGCAGAATTGGCTTTGGGTCAAGCTGGAGGGAACAGCAAGTAACCGGAGCGGCATAGGGGCACGCGTCAGTGTTAGATGCGGTCCAGTGACTCAAACGCGGGAAATCAAGGCCGGAGGCAGCTTCGCTTCCTCAAGCGATGTGCGCGCACATTTCGGTCTGGGGGCTTGCAGCCAGGTTGATGAGATTCTTGTGCGCTGGCCGCGTGGAATGATGAGCACGCTCAAGGATGTGCCGGCTGGCCGAGTAGTAACTGTCAAAGAGTAATCAGTCGAACGGCTGGTACAGGAAGCCCGACCTGAGACTCTTCCGCGTCTCCCGCGAGGTTTAGCGCAGGCTGCATTGAATTCGCCAGATTGCTCCAGTACAGTCTGGGCGTATCGCGTCTGGGTTCTGTGACCCTTCACCGATCTGAGTGCCTCGGGTTCAATGTCCATCAGTCAAAGCCGTCCAACCGACTCCACATCGCCTGTGGCCATCCAGCATTCGATTGCCGCAAGAGTTGAGCGGCTTCCTCTCAGCGGATTTCACCGCCGCTTCATAGCCCTCATTTCTCTCGGAGGCTGGTTCGATTTCTACGACATCTTCATGATGGCCTACATCGGGGCGGCGCTGCAGCATTCGCAAATGCTGACGCTGGAGCAATTCAGCCACATGATTGCTGCTGGATTTTCCGGGATGTTTGTTGGCACGATCGTTTTCGGAATGGGCAGCGACTACTTCGGACGGCGCACGTCGTTTGTGTTGATGTTGCTAATCTATTCGGTTTGCACGCTATTGGGTGCGTTTGCGCCGAATGCATGGGCTCTGATCGTCTGGCGCGGCCTGGCTGGAGTGGGCATTGGCGCAGAGCTGGTGGTGATCGACACCTATGTGACTGAGATGCTGCCGAGCAAGGCTCGTGGGCGCTATGTTGCCATAACGCAGTTGGTGGGATTCACGGCGATACCTGTGGTGGCCCTGATTTCCAAACTCCTGGTCCCTACCCATTGGTTGTTAGACGGCTGGCGATGGGTCATGGTCATTGGCGGCGTCGGCGGTATGTTCGCCTGGTACATTCGGCGACGTTTGCCGGAATCTCCTCGCTGGTGTGAAGCGCGGGGACGGCATCGGGAAGCAGACACGATCATGCAGGAGATCGAACGAGAAGTAATGCGGGAGACAGGCCGGCCACTGGATGAACCTGAAGCTGTGCCGGTGGCACTTGCGGAGCGCATGCCGATTCGTGAGTTGTGGCGGCCCGCATACCGAGGGAGAACCTTGATGTTGATGGTTTTCCATCTCCTGCAGACGGTGGGCCTCTACGGCTTTGCCAACTGGGCGCCTACCTTCCTGCTGAAGCAAGGCAAGAGTCTCGGGCAGTCGCTGGAGTATGGTTTTCTGATCGCTCTGGTCAGCCCCATTGGCCCGTTGATCGCAGTGCTCACGGCCGAGCATCTCGAGCGAAAGCGGCTCATCGTCTGGCTGTCCCTCCTCATGGCGGCCAGTGGCCTGCTGTTCCCGTTCGCGTCGGCCCCACTCGCCATTGTCGCGGTAGGTGCGCTTCTCACCATCTTCAGCTACTGGTTTTCAGCGGTCCTGCATGCCTACCAGGCAGAGCTGTTTCCCACCAGGGCGCGTGCCACGGGAGTGGGATTCACCTACAGTTGGAGCCGCCTCAGCGCGGTGTTTTCAACCCTCATCATTGGGCTGCTGCTGACCAAGGGCGTGTTCGCTGTGTTTCTTTTCATGGCAGCGGCAATGGTAGGCGTGGCCCTCGTAGTTGGCATTTTTGGACCCAAAACCAACGCGGTCGTGTTGGAACACATTTCTGAGTGATGCTGGGAGCCATCTGGAGCTGCAACGTGTCGGGAGGGCGAGGCTCCCGCCGAGCCGTTCTCAATCACAAGCTTGCCGCCACGCGGCTCGGGGGTAGCCTCGCCCTCCCGAGCCTCATCACAGCGCTAGGCAGGATTTTTCCCTATTTGCCCCGTGGAGGTTCCATCTATTAGCTCAGCGCAGCCATTCATACCCAACTCGTCAACAAAACGCATGACTTAGTCCTTTGGCCACCCTGTTGCTTTCAGTTGAGAGTGAAGCACTGAGATATTGCTCAACCATAGCGCAAACTGCCATTCGACCTTCTGCACAGCAAGCTGAGGGCTTCCCCCTGAAAGCCCTCAGCGAAGTCCTTCCGTAGGAACTTTGTCTTGCAAACTGCGATTCCTTTCCTAATAATTTCAACGCTGTTTGCCGTTTTTCCTTGAGAGGTGTCCAACTAGCTCATGCCCGTTGACCAAGCAGATATCCGATTCTCTCGTCACCCCGCGTGGTTGCGCGTGCGCTTTCCAGGCGGTGAGAACTTCCACAGCCTAAAGAAGCTGGTGCGTGCGAACTCTCTGCATACGGTGTGCGAGAGCGCCAACTGCCCCAACATCGGCGAGTGCTGGGACAAGGGCACGGCCACATTCATGATTCTTGGCAACACCTGCACTCGGCGCTGCGGTTTCTGTTCCGTTCACACTGGGCGCCCGGAAGGTTACGATCGCGATGAACCATTGCGGGTAGCTAGAGCTGTTAAGGTCCTCAAGCTGAAACACGCTGTGGTGACGTCTGTGGATCGGGATGACCTACCCGACGAGGGCTCAGAGGTCTTCGCTGAAACGATTCGCAGGATTCGGGAGTTGAATCCAGGAACCAATGTGGAAGTGTTGATTCCGGATTTCAAAGCGTCCTGGGACAACTTGGCGAGGGTGATTGAAGCGCGGCCCGACGTCTTAGCGCACAATCTCGACACGGTTCCCCGACTCTATGCAAAGGTGAAACCTAAATCATCTTATGAACATTCGCTCGACCTTCTCAGGCATGTGAAGCAGACAGCGCCACACATCAAGACGAAGGCCGGCTTGATGCTGGGGCTGGGAGAAGAAGCGGGCGAGATTGATCAGGCGATGGATGACATCCAATCGGCGCGAGTCGATATCCTCACGATCGGCCAGTATCTCCGCCCATCCATGAAACACCTGCCACTGTTGAAGCACTACCACCCTGATGAATTTCGGGAACTGAAGCGGGTTGGCGAAGCCAGGGGCATTCCGCACGTCGAATCTGGCCCGCTCGTTCGCAGTTCCTACCATGCCGCGGAACAGGTGGATGAGCTTCTGGAACGCTCAGCCTCCAACATTCTCCCAATTCTGTCCTGAGCTTTCCACCTATCAGGCTTGCTGGATTCCGGCTTTCGCCGGAATGACGCTGTCTCAGGAGACGGATCTATACTCAACCTCGTTAATCTCATCGCACCCCCACCCGGCCTTCGGCCACGCTCCTACGGGGAGAGGGCTGGACTTATGTCGCTCTGTTTAGCTCAAGACATCCTTCCGCTCAAACACAATCAGACCTGCCAGGAGAAAACTGACGCTGTACATCCCGCAGCGGCAAGCCCGGTATAGCAGTTCGTTTGCGGGAATCTCCGGTTTGAAGACATCGCGCCAGAATTCCATGTCCGTTGTGAACAGATAGGGCCTCAGGTCTACAAAGAAATCCACGCGACCAATGACATTAAGCATGACATAGAGCGTTAGCGCGGTGAATGATGCGACGAGGGGATTTTCAAAGAGCACAGACATGAGAAAGGCCAGGGTAGCCAGAGTCAACAGCGACCAGGTGCCTGTGAAAACGGAGTAGCCGAACCGCAGCAGAGCCTCGTTTTGCGTCAATTTCCCAGGCTCCTGAACCAGATTCAGTGGCCCAGGATAGAGTGACAGGTCGCCCCAACCCACCAGCACCAATCCCACCAACAGATTGAACAGAATGAAGAACACTAGCAGGGAGAACACGCTGAGTATAGAAGTGAGATACTTGGCGAAATACAGCCGGCTGCGGGAAATTGGGCGCGTGAGCAGCGATCGTAGTGTGCCACTGCGCGCCTCGCCCGCGATCTGTGTTCCCGCAAGAATGGAGACCGAAATGGGAATTACGAGCTGAAAGGCGAAATAGGCTGAATAAAGAGTGAAGATGAGGCCGTTGAAGTAGCTGGGATTCTCGTAAGTGTACTTAAACTCAACCTGCCCTCCGGTCTTGCGGAGCGAATAAGTATAAAAGCCCCACAGCATGAGCAGGACAAAGGTGACCAGCATCAGGAAGCTGAGGTACAGCAATTTTGATCGGAGCAGTTTGAAGATTTCCTGGCGCAGGCAGGTCAGCATCGGGTGAGGCGGAAATAGATGTCTTCGAGGGACGAGGCATGGCGCGAGATTTCAAAGACCTGGAAACCTTGGCTCACCAGGGAGTGGTTCACTTTCGCAATATCAGCTTCAGCGATCCTGAGGTAGAGGTGATCGGTTCCGTTCCTGAAAACGGGCAGCCTGAGGTCTTCGGACAAAAACTGAAAGGCCTGATCGGTGCGGTCGGTTCTGACCTTGTATTGAAGATCGGGCTCCAACAGCGACTGCACCGTGCCTTGGTACAGCAAGCGCCCTTGGTCGATGATCGCGATCCGGTTGCAAATACGTTCGACCTCATGCAGCAAATGGCTCGAAAGAAAAATGGTCAAACCCTGTTGCTTGGCGAGGTCAACCAGCAATTGCCGGATTTCCCGGATTCCTTGCGGATCCAGCCCGTCAGTGGGTTCATCGAGAATGAGGAGTTCCGGCTGCGGCAATAGGGCCTGAGCCAGTCCAAGCCGTTGCCGCATGCCATGCGAGTAGACGCGCACTTTGTCATTTTGGCGGCCAAACAGGTTCACGCTGCGCAGCGCCTGGCTGTATCGATGCGGGGCAATGTGACCTGTCAGGCTGGAGAACAGCTTCAGATTTTCGAGTCCGGTGAGGTTGTCGTAAAACGCCGGGGCATCGACGATAGCTCCCACTTTCCGCAAGGCTTGCTCCCGACACTGCGGAAGGTTGTATCCGAGGAGAGAGAGTTGACCGGAGGAGGGCTTCACCAATCCCAGTAGCATTCGAATGGTGGTACTTTTCCCGGCACCATTCTGCCCCAGGAACCCGAAAACATCGCCTGGCTGAACCTGAAGGGAAACTCGATCAACAGCGGTGCGGCTGTCGAAGGTCTTGGTGAGCTCGCGGGTCTCGATGGGGAATCTATTCATTGAATCATTGACGATTGAATCATTGAGCCATTGAGTACATTGACGACCCAAAGTCCAACGACCCAATCACTCAACGAGTCAATGGCTCAATCTAGTGGATGCTTTCGTTCTTGTCGCGGTGGCTTTCTTTCTTGTTCAGGTACACAGCAAATTTCTTGCGGGCCCGGCGCAACTTCCAGTTGAAGTAGGCGTCCTTGATCGAGCCGACCAGGCTGCTGCTTCTGCCGGTCCGCGTCCTCTGGCCTTTGATGGTTTTCAAATAGATGTAGCCAAAAGCCATCCCGCCGAGATGTGCTGCGTTGGAGATACCGCTGTTGGAACTGGAGAGCGCGGTGAGAAAGGCGATGCCGCCAATGATCATGACAAAGTACTTTGCCTGCAGAGGAAACAGCATGTACATGTACAGAATACGGTCGGGAAACGTCATGCCATAAGCGAGCAACACACCGTAAATGGCGCCCGAGGCACCGATGGTTGAGGTGAGGAAATTTGAAGGAATGAAGAACACGCAAAGACCTGCACCGATGCCTGTGAGGCAATAGTACTGAAGGAACCGCCGGCTGCCCCAATAGCGTTCCAGCTCACAGCCAAACATGAATAGCGAGAGCATGTTGAACAGCAAATGGAAGATGCCTCCGCGGTCATGCAGGAACATGTAGGTGAAAAACTGCCAGAAATAAAACTCGTGCACCACCAGAGCCGGGATCAGGCTGAAGAAACGTGAAATGGGTTCGCCACCCACCAGCTGAACAACGTAAACAGCTACGCAAGCAATGATGACGTTCCGGACCACCGGTGTGAGCGGCCCGCCAAACGAAATAGAGGAACTGCGGTAACGGTAGTTCATGCCGACATTCTATAGACAATGGAGACTTGCGGAAACGGATTTCTGGAAGGTCCCGCCAGAGTCGCCGATCCGTGACCTAAGCGTCTGTGAATTGAATGTGGGAGCCGTTGTCCTCAGCGGCAACACACTGCCAGCCACCGTTCGCCCCTGAGGACAGCGGTTCCCACCTCTTATTGGATAAGAAGGCGGCGCACGTTGCGCGCGGTCGGTCTCACAAATTCTGACTACGAGGACGAGGCCTATGACGAGCGGAACCCGTTGTTCATGGCCTTGCGTGTGTCGTTTCTTCTGAGAGATCAGTTCGAAATGTTTCGGCGGCCATCACAGTCGACACCACGGTGATTAAGGCCATGACAACGACGTAAGCCGCTACTCCAGCACTTCCGAACTTTGCCAGCAAACCCGTCGCAATGAGCGGTGCAAACCCACCAGCGAACACGGAAGAGAGCTGATAGCTGAGGGACGCACCAGTGTAGCGGACACGGGTTCCGAACAGTTCAGAGAAGAAGGCGGCTTGTGGACCATACATGGCGTCGTGACCCAGATTGACACCGAGTATGATAGCGAGCCAGATCAACCCCGAAGAGCGTGTATCGAGTAGCCAGAAGAAAGGGAAAGCGAACAACATTGTAAACACTGCCCCGCCCAGGTACACAGGACGCCGGCCAATGCGGTCGGAAAGTGCGCCGAACGCCGGTATGGTAAAGAGCCCGATGAAAGAAGAAAGAATCACGCCCGTCAGCATCGTACTCCTTGGCAGTTTCAAATAGGATTCGCCGTAGCTCAGAACAAAGACCGTAAGGATATAAAACGTCCCGTTCTCGGCGAAGCGCATACCAATGCCAAGCAACACATTGCGCGGATAGCTTCGCAACAGCACGGCAATTGGCAGTTGCCGAGTCTCCTCATCCTGCCTCTGGTGCAGGAAAGCGGGTGTTTCGAGAATTCGCAGCCGAATAAAGAGCCCAACTCCGATCAAAACGACGCTCAGCAGAAATGGCAGCCGCCAGCCCCACGTGAGAAATTGCGTTTCTGTAAGGGCAGAGGAGCAAATGCTGAAAACGATCGTCGAGAGCAGCAGCCCAGCGGGCACTCCCATCTGTGGCCAGCTCCCGTGAAAGCCGCGTTCTTTCCCGCCGGAGTGCTCCACGGCCATCAGAACTGCGCCGCCCCACTCGCCTCCAACGCCGATGCCTTGTGCAAAGCGCATGGATACCAACAAGATGGGTGCCAGGACGCCGATGGTGTGATAGGTCGGAAGAAGTCCAATGATAAACGTGGCCATACCCATGATCAGCAGCGAGCTGACGAGCATCGACTTGCGCCCGAGCCGGTCGCCAAAATGTCCGAAGATGAGCCCTCCAAAGGGCCGTGCGATGAATCCGACGGCGAAGGTTCCGAACGCTGAAAGAGTTCCAGTGAAGGAATCCACATTCGGAAAGAAGAGGCGGTTGAAAACCAGCGCCGCAGCTGTTCCGTAAAGAAAGAAGTCGTACCATTCAATCGTGGTTCCAATAAAACTAGCCAGGATGACGCGCCGAATCGAGTTTTGGGTTGGTATCTGTTGAATGTTGGCGGTTGTCATTGAGGTTCAGTTTTCGTTTCGGAATTTCTGAGCTGCCTAGTCTGCGTTCCTCGGGTTGACGACTTGCCCTGGATCGTCATTCCGGCGAACGCCGGAATCCAGTCTTCTTGTTCGCATGCCTGAACCGGCAGCGCCCTGGGTTCCCGCTTTCGCGGAAGTCGCCGGTTCGTAGTGAGGCACGTCACGGGCGTGGCGCACTACCAAAGCGATTCCGCTTTCGCCGTGATACCCGGTCCCATGTGAGACAGCGGAACTGTGGCCCGGCTAGCGTTTGCTGTGGCATACTGGGCGACTGCTCGGAGTCTAAATGTGCAGTCAGTTGTGAACACGGACACGATGAAAACAGACTTTCCCGGATTCTCTCCAGAGGCCCTTAGGTTTTTCGTTCAGCTGAAACGCCACAACAATCGCCCCTGGTTTCTGAAGAACAAAGAAACCTACGAACAAGAGATCAAGGAGCCTATGCTTTCTCTGGTTCTTGCGGTCAATGCAGAGTTGAGGAGCTTCGCGCCCGAGCTAGTCACCGAACCGAAGCGCGCGATCTATCGCCTCTATCGCGACGTCAGGTTCAGTGCCGACAAGTCACCCTACAAAACCCACACGGCGGCCTTGTTCGCGCCGCGCGGGCTCGGGAAACATGCTTGTGCGGGGCTATATTTTCACTTTGCACCCGACGAGCTACTTCTTGCCGGGGGTGTCTATATGCCGGGCCCCAAGGAACTGCTTGCCATCCGTAATCACATTGCGGCCAATTCGGCGCCTTTCCGAAAGATTCTTGCCCAGCGTCAGATTGCTTCCCTTGGTGGGCTGCAGGGCGACCAACTGGTGCGCGTCCCCAAAGGATTTGCGCCAGATCACCCGGCTGCCGACTTGCTTCGTTACAAACAGTTCCTGGTTTGGGTGACGCACCCCCCGGAGATGGCTCTAGGAACGGATCTGCTGCCTCTGCTTACTCAAACCTTCCGCACGCTGTTGCCGCTCGTGCGTTTTCTGAATACGCCCCTCAAGCCTGGCAAGAAGGAGATGATGGGCTGAGAGCATCCACGAAGAGCACGAAAGGATACGAAATGTGAAGTGTTCGGAGAGAAACGCAGGCGCGAGAGAATGGCGAATGGTCAAGCTCCAATGAGAAAGGACTGATTGATACCGAATGGCTGAGTTGTTTCCGTGATTACCCGTTGGGGGTGGATCTTGCTAACAGTCAACAGTAGGCCTGGATCCAGTTGGAGACACGGAGTGAGTGATCCACTCAAAGCCTTCGCACTTCGTGAATGTTTTCAAATCAAATCCCACGGTTTGCGTGCGACCCGTCCCAGCAGCTTTGAGGCGTCCGGAGCGTCCTTGAAGTCTTCCTTGGCTGCATCCCAGAACAATTTTCGCCTGATCTTGTAGCCGATGTTCCCCAGATGCGGCACGGTGGTTGAACGGTGTCCGATTTCGACATCCGCATTCGGCTTCTGGCGGGAGCGCACACATTCGATAAAGTTCTTCACATGCAGGTCTGTTGCGTCTTTGGATTGAACCTGCTTTCCTTCCATCCGGAATCCTTGGGGTGCCGAACCCCTGGCCTGATACAGATCCTGGGTTGCATAGGCTTTCGGCTCGGGATGAATCTCAAAGCTGATGCGGTCGCAAAGTAGCGCGCCGTTGGTGCCATAGAATGCCTCGCCGTGTGGCCGGTCGTTTTGCCCACGCATGCTGTAGTACTTCATCTCGGGCAAACGGCCTCCCAGACCGTGTCCATTAATGTTGATGGTTTCGTAACTGAGAACAAATCCCGGGTATTCATAAGTGACTTGCAAGACATCCGGCATCTGGCCGTCGTCTTTCAACGTAAAGCGATTCCCTGACGCATTTACACTCAGTGGCGCTTCGACACCCATCACCTGTTGCACGGTGTCGAGCCGATGGGTGCCGAAGTCGGTGATCCAACCCCCCGCGTAATCCCAGAACCAACGGAAGTAGCGCAGGAATCGGCTTTTGTTGAACGGCACTTTTGGCGCCGGACCAAGATAGAAATCCCAATCCAATCCCGGGGGCGGATCGGAATCTGGGACATGGCCAATCCCATACGGAAACATGTTGACGAAATTCCACACGCGCACGTAGCGCACTTCGCCCAACTCGCCACTTTGGATGATGCGTTGCACCTCCTGGTAGTGCGGCGCTGAACGGTGCTGCGTTCCGGTTTGAACAATGCGGCTGTACTTGCGTGACGCCGCCACCATTGCCCGGCCTTCTTTGATGTTGTGGGCCAGCGGCTTTTCGACGTACACGTCTTTGCCCGCTTCGCAGGCAAGAACAGTAGGTATCGCGTGCCAATGGTCTGGAGCGCCTACTAGTACGGCATCCACATCCTTGCGCTCCAGCACTTTCCGGAAGTCCTTGTGAGCTTGGGCCGCGCCCCCCATCCACCCGAGTGCCTTCGTAGCGTTCTCGTCGTAAACGTCGCATGCTCCGACGAACTCAACTCCCTGCACTTGAGCCATTAACTTGGCGACATGCGTGCCGCGACCGCCGCAGCCGATCAATGCGACACGGACGCGGTCGTTGGCACCGAGGATCTTGCCTGCCGACAAGGCTGTTGTTGAAACCAGAGCTGCACGGTGGGCTGCATGGGCAAGGAAGGCGCGGCGGTTCATAAGAATATCCTCTCGAGAAAACTTTAGGAGCTGACTTGAGCGGCTGTTGTGGGGTAAGACCGCGTTTCGTGGACCTGCACGCGCCGGCTCGCTATGATTTCCTAAACGGCAAGAACGCGACATCTCCTCAGGAGCTGGCAGTTTCTTTCGCGCGTTCTTGCGTTATCTCACCATAGGCCTCGGGCCGCCGATCGTTGAATCGGTGGATCTCGTGCTTTCCCGGTACGCGGACAATACGCTTGTTACGAGCTCTCACTGGCTCAATCTCGGCAATGATGACTTCTTCCTTGTCGGCACTCGCCTGAATGAGTGTTCTGCCGGTTACGTCCACAATACGGCTGCGTCCAATAAAGCGGAATCCACGCTCTTCGCCCACGCGATTTACCGCGACAGAAAAGATGTGGTTCTCCAAACTCCGGGCATTGATCAGGTACTCGGCAAACTCTTCAGCTCCCGTGGGCCAGTTGGTTGGCAGTACCACCAAGTCCGCGCCGCGCAGCGCCATCACGCGTGAGCTTTCGGGAAAGCAGCCGTCATAGCAGATATTGAGACCGATCCTTACCGAGGGTGTCTCAAAAACGGTAAAGCCGAGATTGCCCGGTTGGACAAATTTGTCCACACCCAAGCCTGGAAGATGAATCTTCCGGTACTTGCCCACCAGGCCCTTCGGGCCGGCCAACACGGCGGCATTGTAGAGACTGGTGCCCTCTTGTTCGAGCAAGCCAAGGATCGCATGCACGCCTAATCGCGCGCAGGCTGCGACGACTGCAGTAATTGCGGGTCCAGGAATGGGTTCAGCGTAGGGAATCGCTTCCTGCAGACTGTCGAAGCAGTAGCCACTGACGGAACATTCCGGGAAAACGATGAGCTGCGCGCCTTCCGCCGCAGAGTTTTCCAGATGGCGCAGGATAACTTGCAGGTTTCCGCTGTTGTCCATGAGCTTCGGATTCATCTGCACGCCGGCAATCTTGAGTCTTCCGGTCACGGTTCCCTCCGAGAGTTTTTGTGTGCCGGCAGTATCCTTCAGACGAAGAGGAAAATCAACATGGGCTGGGATGGGCTTCGGCGGTTTTCCGATGAGCACCTTAGCTCGCTTCAATTGCCCAACTCGGCCTCCAGAGGATCCCTCTTACGTCCGAGTCCGTCAGCGTTCCACCGGTTTACGCCGCATCGTCGCATCAAGACTCCAGGGACCCGATCCTTGCGCCGCAATGTAGAGAAACAAGAAGCAATAGACCACAGCCAACTCTCCGCGATTCAGGATTGGTAGCGCTCCCTGTGGCGCGTGCGCCTTAAAGTAGGCAACTGCCATTTGCCCACTCGCAATGAAGGCTGCGTAACTGGTGAGGAAGCCGAAAGCGATTAGCAATCCGCCGATCAACTCAACCAGCCCGGCGAAACCCATGAGCGAACCCAGCGGCACCGGGGCATTACCGCCTGGCCAGGCAAAGAGCTTCTGGCTGCCATGGAATGCGAACATCAAGCCGGCAATGATTCGCAAGGTTGCGTAGAGACAGGATGCATACTTCCCGATAAATCGCTCCATAAAGAACCTCCTCTTCTATTTCGAGCAATAGAGATGGACCACAGAATATAGAACCACATCGTGACGAAACTCTTCTTCTCCAAACGAACTCAATCGGCTCTGGTTCACGTTGCCCACTGCGTCTTCTGTAGTGGGAGGAAGGAAATGAGGTCTAAACCTAACCCAATCACGCGCGAGGCACGACGCTGCCCCGTGATCCGGTCTCTAGCGCTCGGCTGCAGCGGCAGATGAGCATCATTCCCACCTCGTTTTCCGCCAGTGTGGAATGAGTCGTGGGACCTCCCGCTCCTCGAACACCAGCATCATGTGTCCCGGCGGCACCAATAAAAGGATGAGGATATACAGCCCCGCGTAGTTGATGAAGAGAGCGTTGGCCACCACCCCGACGCCCGCGCTGAGGTAGCGAGGATGACGGATCATTCGATAGATTCCGTCCTGCATCAGCCTGCCCTTTCGCTGCCCAGCGGGTGACAACTCGGGGACTCCAACCAGCGTGGAAGTGCTCAGGCGCCTCTAATATTTGCAGCTCAAGCCAAGTCATCAGGACGTACAATACCAAGGCAACTGCGACCAGAGTCCAGTTCGTCCCAAAATTCGCTCCCAGGGAGCGGCCTACGGAACCGGAAGAACAACACACCAAAAGCCGCGCTTTTCGACGCACCACCTCCAAGTTGGGTAAAAAGCTCAACGCACCCAACGCAGTCTATCAGCGGCGGGAGCCCTTGGTTGGTCAGGCGGGCCGGCTTGGGCCGATAGTACAACCACGAATCTCTCTGACCCTTCACAGACCACAACCTTACTTCTTGCTAGAGGCAACCGCCTTTTTCAGCCTCTCGTGAATGTCCTTGTACTGAGCGTCGTTGGGAGACAGCTCGACCGCTTTCTGGATATTCTCTAGAGCCTGCGGATACATACCTTGATTGGCATACGACAACGCCAGGCCATAGAAGGCAGGCGCGTAGGCGGGATCGGCTTTCACGGATTTGCTGAAAGAGTCGGCTGCCTTGGGAAACTCTTTTTGGGCCAGTTGTTTCTTCCCGGCCTCGTAGGCGGCAGTGCCGACAATTTCCTTGTGCAGGTCTTGGAACTGGGTGTCGTACTTCAAAGCCTGCTCGATGGCTTCCATCGCCTTGTCCAAGTTGTTGTCCATGCGATAGGCCGCGGCGAGGTTGGCCCAAAAGCCTCCGTCCTGGGGGAAATAGATTAGAACCTGCTTGTAGAGTTCAGCCGCTTCCTTATGCTTTTTCTTTTTGACGGCTTCTTCTGCGTCCTTCGTCAGCTTGTCCAGGGCCAGCTTCGTGACCAATTTGGGTTCGATCGACACGGCGGTGTCGCCCACTGCCAAGTCTCTTGATACCACGGGCAGAAACCCAGCTTTGCGAATCATTAGCTTGTACGCGCCCGAAGCCACGTCAAATTGAACTTCTCCAGTCTTGGAAGATACGGCAATAACATCCACCCCCGGTTGAACGCTCACCAGGCGGGTCTCAGCCGCTTCGACGGCCTGGTCCTGATGATCTGTGATCTTCACATTTACCGGGACGGCAATCAGGCAAGAGGCCGAAAACCACAAGACCGCTAGGATGCAAACGTATTTCTTCCAGCTCATGAAGGGCTTCCTCCGAATAGTAGCGTGTTTCAAAAACGATTTCTCAAGTTGATTGTTAAATGGGTTGAAGAGGTGATTATTCTATGATCGCCTGGTAGATCAATGTGCGCAACTTACCATGATCGTCCACATCCCTGGCTGGAAGGAGCTGAGTGAAGTAAACCACGACGAGCTCCTTCTTGGGATCGACCCAGTAGCTCGAATGGTAAGCGCCGCCCCATCCGAACTCACCGACTGAGCCAGGCACGCCGCGTGCTCCCAAATCTTTCACCACTGAAAAGCCCAGACCGAAGCCTACGCCTTCTTCAACCTGCTTGTTTACGAGATGATCCACGGTCATCAGTTCGACCGTTTTGCGACTGAGGATTCTTTTCCCGTCGAGTTCTCCACCGTTCAACATCATCTGTAGGAAGCGGGCATAGTCGGTCGCAGTGGAAAGAATTCCCGCACCACCTGAGAAACTCTTTCTCGGTCCCTTCACATAAGCTCCCTGTCCCACACCCGTTCCCGGATCCGGTGCCCGCTCCAGCTTTCCGGCCTCAGTGGCCGAATAGACCACGGCTAGGCGATCGACCTTGGAAGGTGGCAGATAGAATTCGGTGTCATTCATTCCCAAAGGGCCGAAAAGCTGCGTGGCGAGAAAATCGGCCAGGGTTGCGCCACTCACACGCTCGATCAGAGCACCCAAAATATCGGTAGCATAGCCGTAGACATAGCGCTCGCCAGGCTGAGCATCGAAGGGCAACGCCGCCATGCGAGAAACTGTCGCGCCGACCGGCTCATCACGGTCAGCGAAGTACCATCCCTGAATTTTTGCAGCTTGCTTGCCAGCGGTCGCGGGCTATTCCTTCTCCATAGCCAATACCCGCGGTGTGGGTAAGGAGTTGCCGAATGGTGATGGGTCGCTTCGATTCAACAACGTCGTAGCCACCGTCTTTCTTAGGGACGGCAACGGTCGTCTTCTGAAATTCTGGAAGATACTTGCCGACCGGGTCACCGATGAGCAGCTTGCCCTGTTCCTGAAGGATCATGACGCCCACGCTTACGAGTGCCTTGGTCTGCGAAGCGATGCGGAAGATGGCATCCTCAGGCATCGGGGCGTTGGCTTCCCGATCTCGCTGACCGAAGGCGTGGAGGTAGACGATCTTGCCGCGTCGCGCCACCAGCACAACCGAGCCGGCCAACTTGCCGTCCGCCACGTACGTCTGGAAGACGTCGGTCAACCGTTTCAAGCGCTGAGTAGAGAACCCAACCTGTTCCGGCGAGGCTTTTGGAAAAACCTGCGCGGGAACAGGCCTAGCAAGAATCAGTATCACCAGCCAGGCAATGAGCAGACGGAAACGGGGCAGCATAGTCATCTCGGGATGTTTGGAGTTTGAATTCGGCTGTTCAAGCAGGAGGAACAAAACGCAGCGTCCTTATCTCACGGAAACCCGACTGGAGACAACAAACGATCTCAGACACCGGCCTCAGTTTCGTAACTGGACCCTTGCATCGACAGATTTGTAATTGCGGGTCTGAGTCCGCCTGTCTTCCTAACTGAGGAAACTTAGCTTTCGCCAAGGCTACGGATAGCGACTAAGTCTTTTTGCCTAATACGACTAGGTTAGCATGTAATGTCAATTACTATTATATTTTACTATTTATGGTGTTTTGATTGCATTTCTTTCGCGCCGCAAGGCGGAAAGGGGCAATCAGACAATGTTTTCATCGTATCTGGTCAAATATCTAAAACTCTTCAGGCTGGGCTTTTATCTATCACTTCTTACAGTAGCTCTACTGCTTTCGCAGAACGCGTTTGCCGGTTTCGCTACTCATCAGTTGGAATCCGATCACCAACAGTACGCTGGCAGGATACAAGATCAAGTTTGGAACTACCAGTGGCAGTTACTCTCAATCCGTAAGCGTCGGGAAAGTTACTAGCTATACGCTGCAAAACCTGACCGACGGTGTGAGGTACTACTTCGTAGTTGCTGGTGTCGATGGCAACAGCGTAGAGGGAATGCCTTCGGCTGAGGTTTCCGGACTGGTCCTGAACTCCGCAAGTATCGCTGCGAGTTCCATCACGACTTCTTCGGCCATGGTCAGCTGGACGACCAACAAACCTGGCAGCAGCCAGGTTGAGTACGGAACGACTACCAGCTACGGGACGACAACTCCGCTGGATTCAACGCTCGTCGCCAATCATTCGCAAACGCTGACGAACTTGAACCCCGGTACGACCTACAACTATCGGATTCGCTCCATAGATGCCGGCGGGTCGGTGCACGTATCTGGAAATGCTACTTTCACAACGACAGCAGCGCTCAGCTCCTCAAACGTGGCGACGAGCTCGATCACCACGTCTTCAGCTGTCATTACCTGGACTACCAACAGGTCCAGCAACAGCCAGGTCGAGTATGGAATAACCACCAGCTACGGATCTTCGACTCCGCTGGATTCAACCCTGGTTGTCAGCCATTCGCAAACATTGACGAACCTGAACCCGGGCACGACCTACAATTACCGAATTCGTTCGACCGATGCGAGCGGATCAGCGCACGTCTCGGCCAATTTCACTTTGACAACGATGGCGCCGTTGAGCTCTTCGGGCGTTGCGGCGGGTTCCATCACCACATCGTCGGCCATTGTTACCTGGACGACTAATAGAACCAGCAGCAGCCAGGTTGAGTACGGAACAACGACCAGCTACGGGTCGACGACTCCACTGGATTCAACCCTGGTCGTCAGCCATGCGCAAACGTTGACGAACCTGAATCCCGGCACGACCTACCATTACAGGATTCGCTCGACCGACGCAGGTGGCTCATCCCATGTCTCGGGAAACTTCACCTTCACGACGACAGCCGCTCTTAGCTCCGGAAACGTTACGGCAAGTTCAACTAGCACTTCGTCCGCTGTCATTACCTGGACTACTAACAGGTCCAGCAACAGCCAGGTCGAGTATGGGGTAACCACCAGCTACGGATCTTCGACTCCGCTGGATTCAACCCTTGTAGTCAATCATTCGCAAACGCTGACGAACCTGAATCCGGGGACCACCTACAACTACCGAATTCGCTCAGCCGACGCAAATGGCGCATCGCATGTCTCGGGAAATTTCACGTTCACGACGACAGCAGCACTAAGCTCCTCAAATGTGGCCGCGAGTTCGATCACAACCTCTTCAGCTGTCATTACCTGGACCACAAATAGGTCTAGCAACAGCCAGGTTGAATATGGAAGAACCTCCAGTTACGGATTTGCGACCGCGGTGGACTCAACCCTTGTCGTCAGCCATTCGCAAACGTTGACGAACCTGACTCCGGGCACAACCTACCACTACCGGATTCGCTCGACCGATGCGAACGGATCAGCGCACGTCTCGGCCAACTTCACCTTCACGACAGCTGTCCCAAAGATTATCTCCGTGAACATTGGAGGTGGGGCGGTGGCACAGTTTGGTGCTGACTCCGGTTTCACCGGAGGGAAGGTCCACGACTGGGGCCAGATTCCCATCGATCTTTTGGGAGTCACCAATCCAGCTCCGGAAGCCGTGTATCAAACGGAACGCTGGGGGCCGAGCTTCTCGTATACGCTCTCGAACCTAACGGCCAGTGCCCCTTACTATGTGCGCTTGCACTTTGTCGAAAACCACTGGACAAGTGCTGGGCAGCGGCGCTTCCACGTGTCAATCAATGGAGTACAGGTGTTGACTGATTTCGACATTCTGGCCGCCGCGGGAAAACAATCTAAGGTATCCATCCAACAATTCAGAGCCGTGGCAAACAGCGGCGGACAGATTGTCGTCCAATATTCTCAGGGATCTGTAAACTATCCCTCAGCTTACGGAATCGAACTCCTGCCGGCCAATCAAGTGAACTCGCCCATGTCTGAAATCAACGTGGGTGGTGGTGCGGCCGGAACGTTCCAAGCCGATCCGGCTGGGAGTGGCGGCACTACCACTACCTACTCTGTGACCGACGCGATAAACACCACTGGAATCTTGAACCCCGCACCACAAGAGGTCTATCAGACCGAGCGCCGGGGCAGTGACTTCACCTACACGGTCTCCAATCTCACGCTCAACGCCTCCTACTTGGTCCGCCTGCACTTTGCCGAAATCTATTGGTCCAGCGCTGGGCAACGCAAGTTTAATGTATCTATCAACGGGGTGCCCGTACTGAAGGACTTCGACATTGTCGCGACAGCCGGAGCAGCCGACAGAGCGGTTATCCGAGAGTTTGCGGCTGTTCCGAACGTCAACCGTGCTTTGGCTATCCGTTTCACATCTGGGTCAGTCGATCTGGCGAAGGTTAATGGCATCCAGGTTGTTCCGTTGACTCCCGTTGCTTCGGTCAATTCGGGCGGCGTTGCCAAAGGGTCCTTCGGAAATGACTCCTTCTACAGCGGTGGCGCAGCCACGACAGTAACTGCCGTGATTGACACCTCGGCAGTGACCCCCTTGGTTCCAGCGTCGATCTATAGTTCAGCTCGGACCGGAAACTTTAGCTACACCATACCCAACTTGGTCCCAGGTGCGGTCTATTCGTTGCGATTGCACTTCGCCGAAACTTCCAGTGTGACCAGTCAGCGGCAATTTAATGTCTCTATCAATGGAACCAGCGTGTTGAACAATTTCGACATTGTCTCGGTTGCAGGTGGCCTCAACAAAGCAGCGGTCTTACAGTATGCTGTCGTGGCTGATAGTGCTGGAAGAATCGTTCTTCAGTTCAGCAGCACTCAGGCCGGTGGAGCCAAAATCAGCGCCATTGAGGTTCTCAAGTAGATCCATTTCCATTCCGAAGGAAGCATTGGGCCGGCAACCATTGACAGGTCCGATTCTTACCAATACTCCGAACGGATACGGTCAGATTCTTCGCTTGCAGAAGAGTCTGGCCGTTTGTCTTTCTGATGACTAATATGGGTCGGTTTGCTCTTGTACGACTCCCTAGGCTCTGCGACTGCCGCTTTCATGGCTGCTTTCAACATCTACCTCAGTAATCGTTCGGAGGTTCTGGTCTCCGAATTGGCGCAGGTCGTCTCCAACCCACCACTCCAGCCGTTGCAGAAGGAGATTATCGTCGTTCAAAGCAGAGGCATGGAGCGTTGGCTGGTGCAGCAACTGGGAGCCCGGTTCGGCATCTGGGCAAATGGAGCTTTTCCATTTCCGAATACGATGATTCAGGAGCTCTTTGGTGCCGTGCTCGGAAAGAGTTCGACGGAAAATGCGTTCACGCCCGAACTGCTGGCCTGGCGCATCCAGCGCCTTTTGCCCGGCTACCTGAACCGGGCCGGATTCGAAAGTGTCAGGCACTACGGCGCTGATGGCAGGCATGGCCTGAAGATGGCGCAGTTTTGCTACCGAGTGGCTGACGTTTTTGACCAGTACACTATCCATCGTCCCGAAATGGTTCTGCGATGGGATCAGGGCGAAGAGTCACACTGGCAGGCGCAGTTGTGGCGGGCGGTGGTTGCCGAGATCGGAGTGGGGCATCGCGCGCGAGTCCGGCAGCAGTTCTTTGAACGTCTGCAAGGGATAGCGTTGGCGCCGTCTCCCTTGCCGGCTCGAATTTCCATTTTCGGGATCTCTGCTCTGCCTGCGTTCTACGTAGGCGTTTTCGCTGCCGTCGGACAGCTGATTGACGTTCATCTGTTTCTGATGAATCCCAGTCGGGAGTTTTGGGCCGAGATTGTTTCCGAGAAGGAACAGGCCAAGCGGCGCCAGCGCGAGCGTCGGCAAATGCAACTGACGTTTCCTGCAAATCCCTATTTCGAGACCGGGCATCCGTTGCTGGCTTCCCTGGGAAAGCGAGGCCGGGACTTTTCGGCCCTATTGCTCGACCGCGGGGAAGGGCAGGAGTGGAGCTATTACGAAGACCCAGGCGAGGAGACGCTGCTGGCATGCCTGCAGTCGGATATCTTAAATTTACGGCATCGTGGACGAGACGGGTTCCGCAGAGCCAGCGAGGCGACCGACACTTCCCTCCAGATTCACTCCTGCCACAGCCCAATGCGGGAAATGGAGGTGCTGCACGACCAGTTGCTCGCGTTATTCGATGCCGACCCGGAGCTCCGGCCAAACGATATCCTGGTGATGACACCGGATATCGAAGCCTACGCCCCCTACATCTCAGCCGTGTTCGCTGGTGCACATCGGCAGGAGGGGCGCATCCCGTTCTCGGTTTCCGATCGAGCTGAACTCGGCAGCAATTCCGTGGTGCGCGCATTTTTCAAGTTGCTGGAACTGGGCGGGAGCCGTTTGTCGGCTTCGTCAGTCATGGATCTGTTGGACATCCCCATCGTGCAACGGCGTTTTGCGATCCGGCCGGAGGAGCGCGGTTTGCTGCGGCACTGGGTGGAAGAGACCCGCATCCGCTGGGGTATCGACAGTACCGATCGTGCCCGCCACGGGTTGCCTCCTTTTGAAGAGAACAGTTGGAAAGCTGGTCTGGACCGGCTATTGCTAGGGTATGCACTTCCCTCGGACGGGGCCACCCTTTTTGGCGGTATTCTGCCTTTCAACGACGTGGAAGGAGGTGGGAGCCAGGCGCTGGGCCGTTTTCTTGAGTTTGCCAATGCTCTGTTTGCCATGGCACGCGATCTGCCACGTCCGCGAACCCTTTCCGAGTGGAGCGAGAGTCTCATCGAGTGGATGAGCCGGTTTCTGGCTTCAGATGAAGATGTGGAGCAAGAGTTCCAGGTACTGCGCGCAGGGTTGAAACATCTGGCTGAGGTGCAGCGGCTTAGCGGATTTGAGACACCTGTGGAGTTGGAAGTGGCACGCTACGCCCTGGAAGGTCGGCTGGCGCAGGGCGAGGCAGCGGTTGGTTTTCTGACGGGCGGGGTGACCTTTTGCGCCATGCTGCCGATGCGCAGCATTCCATTCAAAGTCATTGCGCTGGTGGGGATGGGAAGCAGGGCCTTTCCGCGAACTCAACGGCCTGCCGGGTTTGATCTTATTGCCACCCATCCGAGGCCCGGTGATCGGTCAGCGCGCGAGGAGGATCGCTATCTATTTCTCGAGGCGCTCCTGTCAGCTCGCGAGAAGCTCACCATCAGCTATGTAGGGCAAAGTATCAAGGACAACAGCGAGATTCCACCGTCGGTGGTGGTTAGTGAATTGATTGAAGCCGTCGAACAGGGCTTCACGCTTATGCCGCGTGGAGGGAGTATTCTCGATCACATTTGCATCCGCCATAGGCTTCAGGCGTTCAGCCCTTCATATTTTGAGGGTCGGCCAGGACTCTTCAGCTACTCAGAGGACAACTTAAACGCCTTAAGGGCCCGGCAAGCGGGAAAGATTTGGGAGGGCGAGGCTCCTGCCGAGCCGGTGTATGGAGAGCCGTTGAGCCAGAAAGGCTCGGCGGGAGCCCCGCCCCCCCACGAAGGGGCGTCTGGGATTGATTCGCTGGCTCCCCAGGTTCCCACTTTGTTGAGAGATAATTTCTCCAGGCCGTTTGTTTCTGCCCCAATCGGTGAGGCACCCGAAGAGTTCCGAAATGTAGAGTTGCGGGACCTGCACCGTTTTTACCGAAATCCGACGAAGTACTTTCTTAGGCAGCGCCTGGGCCTGCGGCTCGAGGAGAATGAAGAGTCGGCTGAAGGGCGTGAACCCTTTCAGATTCATGCCCTCGACGCCTACGGTCTGGAGCAAGAACTGGTGGATAGAAAACTGGCCGGTGAAGAGTTGGCCAATGCGTATCCCGCAGTGCGCAGCCGCGGATTTCTGCCAACTGGTGCAGCTGGGGCGCTGGTTTTTCAAGACGCTGTCGCCTCGGTGGAGGCATTTGCAGGTTTGCTGTTGCCATTGCTCAAGGGAGAACCGCTTGCACCGGTGGATTTCGACCTGACGATTGCAGGCTTCAGATTGACGGGTCGGCTGAGCCAGATCTGGCCTCAGCATTTGCTGCGCTATCGGTGCGCTCCGGTGAAAGCCAAAGACCGGCTGGACCTCTGGATCGATCACCTCCTGTTGCGGAACGCAGACGTGGCAGGCTATCCGAGACGGAGTGTCCTGATTGCCAAGGAGGCTGGTTGGAGTTTTCCTCCTGTCGAGGATGCGACCGGAGTTCTCCGACAGCTTCTGAAGTACTACTGGGAAGGGCTGCGGGAACCGTTGCCATTCTTTCCGCAAAGTGCTTACCGCTTTGCGCAGCGATGCCAGCAGGGGAAGAACGAAGAAGAGGCACTCAATGCCGCGCGCCGCATCTGGAAGGGTGACAGCCAGTCTCGCGGTGAGGCGGAGGATACTTACTATCAGCTCAATTGGGGGAAGGTCGATGCGCTGGATGGACGCTTCACAAGGCTGGCGGTCGATGTCTTCGGACCCCTCTTGAACCATGAGGAAGAGCTGGGGGTGTGATTTTAGGAGCAATGTCCAGTGTCGAAGTAAGAAGGTAGAGAATGACCAATGACGAAGCACGAATGATGAAAGAAGCCCCAAAATCCGAATGTCCAACGAGCGAGAACTTTATCAAGGTCGGTTCCCCTCTGCCCATCGCGGGAGAGGGCTAGGGGTGAGGGGCTAACGCCGTCCAAGGATCTTAACTAGCCCTGGAATCAGCACTACGTCGCTGATTTGCCGTTCATACTTCTTCATTCGTCATTACCGTCGCTCCGGCTCAGGGAGAAACGATTTCCCAACGGTGTTTCGTAACGTAAGCATGCAGCCTCTCGACCTTGTAAACGTCAGCTTGACCGGTTGCAAGCTGGTTGAGTCCAGTGCCGGCACTGGAAAAACCTATGCCATCACTTCGCTCTACGTGCGCCTGCTTTTGGAACGAAGGCTTTCCGTCGGGCAAATTCTTGTTGTGACCTTCACAGAGGCTGCCACCGAAGACCTGAAGCGGCGTATTCGAGAGCGAATACGCGAAGCTGCCACTGCGTTTGCGACAGGCGAAGGAGGGGATGAGTTTCTGGCCGGCCTTTTGAAGAAGACGGCAGGCTGGACCGATGCGCGCCGTGTACTCTCCGACGCACTACGCACACTCGACGAAGCGGCGATTTTTACGATTCACGCTTTCTGCCAGCGTGTGCTTCAGGATAATGCGTTTGAAAGCGGCTCGCTGTTCGAAACGAAATTCATCACCAATCAGGACGCCCTGCTGCGCGAGATCGTGGATGACTTCTGGCGTGTTGAGTTCTACGCAGAGTCCCCACTGTTCATCCGTCACGCCTGGCAGAGCAGCTTGTCACCGGAGTCTCTGCTCCAGTTCGTCAAACAAGGTCTTGCCTGGCCCCTGTTGGAGGTGATTCCCAGGACGGAGAAGCCCGACCGGAAGGTTCAAGAGGCGATGGAACAGGCGGTTTGGGAGGCATATCGTTCGTTGGGAGCGGCTTGGCTGTCATCGAAGGCGGCCGTTAGCGACTTGCTGCTCAACTACGATGGGCTGAACCGTAACACGTATCGTCGGCCGACCGTGGAAAACGACTTGCGCGACATGGAGACATATCTTGTTTCGCAGAATCCGCTCAGTGTGCCTGCTGGATTTGAGAAATTCTGCACCAGCAAGCTGGCTAAAAGCCTGAAAGCCAAGTATGCCCCGCCACAGCATGCTTTCTTCGATCGGTGCGAGATCTTCCGAAGCCTCTGCGAAGACCTGCAGACTTCTTTCAGACAATCCGTGCTGGCACTCAAAGTGGCGCTTGCCAGCTTTGTGCGCACAGAGTTGAGGAAGCGCAAACAGCAACAGCAACTCCGCTCGTTTGACGATCTGCTACTCGACTTGCATGACGTACTCGCCGGTCCGGGGCGCGACCTCTTGGCTAGGGTGCTACGTCGGCGGTATGTTGCGGCACTCATCGACGAGTTCCAGGACACTGATCCGTTACAATACGGCATTCTCCAAAGACTCTTTTCAATCGAACCCACAGTGGCCGGGTCAACTGCAATGTTCCTCATCGGTGACCCAAAGCAGGCGATCTATAGTTTTCGAGGTGCGGATGTCTTTGCCTACATGCAGGCTGCCCGGAATGTTGAAGAGCGTCTCACATTGGATAAGAACTGGCGGTCGACTGCAGCGCTGGTAGAGGCGGTGAATCGCATCTTTCAGAATACGCGTGAACCCTTTGTTTTCCCCGAGATTGAGTTCCATCCGGTCCAGCCGGGCCGAAGCGATGGAGGTGAGTTCGCCTGGGACAGGGAGGCTAGCTCCGGAGCGCTAAAGCTTTGGCTGATGCGGCGAACCGAGCCAGACAAGCCCATCAGCAAGCGCCAAGCAAATGAGGAACTACCGGCTGCCGTGGCGAGTGAGATTGTGAGATGGCTGCAGGCAGGGGGCGACGGTAAAGCTCGAGTCGATGGAGAACCCCTCGGAGCGCATCACATCGCTGTTCTGGTGCGGACGAATGACGAAGCCCGCCATATGCAAGCCGCTTTGGAGAATGTGAACGTGCCCTCAGTGATCCACAGTGATGAAAGTGTGTTCAGATCACATGAGGCTTTGGAAGTACAACGCGTCTTGGTGGCGATTGCTGAACCCGGTAATGAAGGCAAGGTTCGCGCCGCCCTGGCGACCGAGCTCCTGGGTGTGACTGGAATTAAGCTGGCGCGTCTGGCGCAGGACGAGAGCGCTTGGGACATCTGGCTGGAGACGTTCGCAACATGCCGCGGCTTGTGGCTGGAAGCAGATTTCATGACGATGATTGCGGCGCTGATCACGGAGCAGCAGGTCCGCAGCCGGCTGCTGGCTTTACCCGGTGGCGAACGCCGGCTGACCAACCTGCTGCACTGCTGTGAATTGCTTCACCAGGCTGCGACGGAGGCCGGGCTGGGTGTCGAGGAGTTGTTAAAATGGCTGGCTGAAGCGCGCCAGCAGAGTGGAGCGGCCAGACTCGAGGAGCATCAGATCCGGCTGGAGACTGACGAGCAGGCCGTCAAGATCGTCACGGTGCACAAGAGCAAGGGACTGCAGTATCCAATCGTCTTCTGCCCATTCTGCTGGAACCCCGGAGGCGGCGCAAGAACTGGGGAAGTGCTGTTCCATGATTCGCAGCAGTCGGGGAGGCTGTTGATGGACATAGGTTCCGCTGATCAAGAGGCCAACGGGCGAATCGCCGAGCGAGAAGAGCTGGCGGAGAACGCACGGCTTCTATATGTGGCCCTGACCCGGGCGGAGTATCGCTGTGTCGCAGTCTGGGGAGCCTTTCGTGACGCCGGGAGATCTGCGTTGGCGTACTTGTTACACCCGCCTCAGAAACTGGAAGCCAGCAGTTGGGCTGAAGAGGTCCGCACGCATTTTGACAGTCTGAGTGACGAACAAATCCTGCGCGCCCTCCGGCAACTGGCCGAGGGTGGGCGATCGAGCATTGCACTCGCCAAAGTCCCCGCACCGTCACAACAGGTCTATGTGCCACCAGCTGGGGAGCCAATCTCACTGGCCTGCCGCACCCTGAGTCGTGAAATTCCTAGAGAATGGGGTATTGCGAGCTTCAGTTCGCTCATTGCCGCGAAGCCTCGAGAGGTGGAACTACCGGACCGCGATTCTCTCTGGGGAAGCAAGGCTGAGGAAGCTCAGGCGCTCCTGCCACACCCGCGGACTCGAACATTTCTGGAGTTTCCGCGCGGGCGCAGGGCAGGTACGGCGCTGCATGAACTATTCGAAGCCGTCGATTTTTCGCTGCAGCCTACAGAGCCGGCGCGCCAGGTTGTCAGGGAAAAGTTGGCACGGTACGGATTCGAACTAGCTTGGCAGGAGCCAGTGCTTCAGATGCTGCAGGATACTCTCTCGGTACCACTTGATCCAAACGAGCCGTCGTTCAGTCTTTCATTGTTGACAGAAACACAGCGACTGCACGAGCTTGAGTTTAGCTTCCCTCTCGACCGGCTCACATCGAAACGGCTGCGAGCGGCGTTTGCCGTCCACCGTAGTCTCGCATTTCCAAAGGAATTGACGGAGGCGTTGGAGCAGCTCGACTTTGTGCCTGTTCGCGGAGCGATGAAGGGCTTCATCGACCTGGTATTTGAGCGAGACGGGCGCTTCTATCTGGTAGATTGGAAGTCGAATTTCTTGGGGCCTGTGCTGGAATCATATGGGCAGGAAGCGTTGCGTGACGCAATGGTAAGGGAGCTGTATGTGTTGCAGTATCACTTATATGCGGTAGCCTTGGATCGGTATCTGGCCTTTCGCATTCCTGAGTATCAGTACAATACCCACTTTGGAGGCGTGTACTATTTATTCCTCAGAGGCATCAGCCCACAACGTGGTTCGGAATGTGGTGTTTTTCGCGATCGACCTTCGGAAGCCCTGATTCGCGAACTGAGTCGGTGTTTGCATGCGGGGAGATAGGGACGAAGTAAAGCAACGTGTCTTCGAAATCGTCCTAGTCTTTGTTCTCGTCTGCGAACAAGGCCGAGGACGACGACGAGAACGAGGACAGAAGAGTCCATCGGTGGAGAATTGCTTGCCATGACGACTGAGGTCACTCTCAACCAACCGGATCGATTCTCTGAGATCGACCGGCATTTTGCCGATTTCCTGTTGAGGCTTGAGGGCAGACAGGAACCGCGGCTGTGGCTGGCTGCGGCTCTCGCCAGCAGTGCTACCCAATCAGGAAACGTGTGTGTCGAACTGGAAAGCGTTGCGGGAAGGCCATTTCCAGAGCAGGAGGACCAGACCGCAAAAAGCAGCAGAACTCCGGACCTCCCAGACTGGATTGGCGTGTTGAAGCAATCCTCGGTTGTGGGCTCCCCGGGGGAATTTCGACCGCTGGTGCTGGATCAAGCAAGCCGCCTCTATCTCTATCGATACTGGAAATACGAACAGCAAGTTGCCGAGCTTCTCAGAGGCCTTGCAGCCTCAGATGTAAGTAGTTTTGATGCGGCACTACTCGAGTTGGGGCTTTCCAGACTGTTTCCTCCCCAAGGATCAGACGAGCTGGACTGGCAAAGGTTAGCGGCAGTCACGGCAATTCTACGAAGATTCTCGCTGGTAACCGGCGGTCCGGGAACGGGCAAGACTTCCACGGTGCTGCGGATTCTGGCGTTGCTGCTTGCCCAGCCAGGCCACAAGCGATTGCGAATCGCCCTGGCGGCCCCTACGGGAAAGGCTGCCGCTCGATTGAAGGAAGCCGTTAAGCAATCCAAGGATTCTTTTGAGGTGACTTCCGAAGTGCTTGCCCAGATTCCCAAGGAAGCCTTCACGCTGCACCGACTGCTGGGTTTTCTACCGGGGTCGAGAACCTTTCGGCATAACCGTTCCAATCCGCTTCCGTTCGAGATGATCGTCGTGGACGAGGCGTCGATGGTGGATCTACCGTTGATGGCAAAGCTCCTGGATGCCCTGCCACGCGACGCAAGACTGTTGTTGCTAGGGGATCGTGACCAGTTGGCTTCAGTTGAGCCCGGAGCGGTGTTTGGAGACATTTGCAGCGCCGCCGACGCGGCTGGATGGTCCGTGAGTTTTCGGAAGCACATCCAGCCCTACCTGCCTTCCTTGCCGGCTAGTTCTGCCAACGGCGGACCACTGAAAGACTCGATGACGGTCTTGCGACGGAGTTACCGCTTTGGCAGTGAATCCGGCATCGCACAACTCAGTCGGTGCATTCAAGCGGGAGACTGTGATGCCGCACTCCAGCTACTGCGCGCGCGGGACTTGCCCGATGTGATCTGGGAGGAGGCTTTAACCCCTGCCATTTTGGAGACTCGTCTCGAACGTTGGATACTCGAGGCATATTCGGGGTGCTCGCGAGCAGCGTCGCCCGCAGAGGCTTTCACTTTGTTTTCCCGAAGCCGGATCCTGTGTGCTGTGCGCCACAGTCCTTTCGGTGTGGCTATCCTCAATCAACGGACTGAAGACATTCTGGCCCGGAAGGGGTTGGCGCGCTCGCACGGCCCCTGGTACCACGGCCGTCCGGTGATGGTCAACCGTAACGACTACCAGAGCAGGGTTTTCAACGGCGACATTGGCATTGTTTGGGAGGCACCGCGACCGGTTCAGTCACGCCCGGCGCCTCTGGGTGTGATGTTTCCTTCCGACGGTGGAGAGATGCGAAGGATTCTACCTTCAAGACTGCCCGAGCATGAGACTGTGTTTAGCATGACGGTTCACAAGGCCCAAGGATCAGAGTTCGATCACGTTTTGCTCATACTGCCGGGCCAGGATTCACCCGTGCTGACACGGGAGATGCTATATACCGCAGTGACGCGGGCTCGAAAGCGCGTGGAGATTTGGGCCGCGAAGGAAATTATCGAAGCCAGTATTGCCAGACGAGTCGTCCGCCATTCCGGGCTTCGGGACGCATTGAGTCAAGTGTAGATACCTTGTTGGCGCTCGAGTCCACAAGAGTGGCAGCGGCATCCTGCCGCTGCGAACCGCCGGCTGGAAGCCGCAGCCACTTGGACCCTCCGAGGAACCGATTCAAGACTTGGGATGACCGACGGTAGCTGCCGACCTGAGAACCAATGGAACGAATCCAGTTTACGCAATTGGTTGATGAAGCGCTGGCGCGCTTGCCTAAGGTGTTCAAGGACAAGCTTGAGAACCTTGCGGTGATCGTCGAGGACTATCCAGACAAGGAAACACAAGGCAGTTTCTCGGGAATCATTCTGGGGCTGTTCCGCGGGGTTCCTAGAACAGAGCAGTCGTTCAGCTGGGCGGCACCACCGTCACAGATTTATCTTTACCAGAAGAACATTGAATCGATCTGCCGCAACGATGCGGAGATTGTGAGGCAAATTCAGAAGACGTTGGAGCATGAAATCGGCCATTACTTCGGACTTTCAGAGCGGGACTTGAGGCGCCGGGGTTACTGAAGGTTGAATTCGGAGTTGACCCCAGGATAGCCCTGCGGCGGCTACCCTGGGCTTCAGTTTGGGGTTGGTCGTCACCAACCTTAGGTCCTCCCTGACCAGAGAACCAGCAACCTCGGTCCTAGTGCGGCTCCGCATCGCGAAGGTGAGCAATGTTGGTAAAGCCGTTCATGGCCAGGCGGCAGGAAGGGCCCGGCCCGTGAAAGCGTGGAGCGTGGAACGTGAAGATCGGTGCGTATACCACGTCTCCTTCGTCTGCAATGACGACGCCGTGATTTTCAATCGGGTATCGGATCTGGCCAGCCATGATCAGCCAGAACTCAGCACACTCCGGATGATAATGCCCGCGATTCTTTTCATTCAGCGGCGGCAGATTCTTTTCGTACCCATAGATGATGTTCGAGACGGCCCGATCGTCGTGAACGAAGCGGCCGCCCGAGTAATTCGGTGCCTTGGCCAATTCGTGAAGGTTGATATGTGGCTTGTTGCCGTTCTCGTAGGGGCCGGGCTTCCTTCCGAGCTTGACCGGAATCCAGTTGATGCCGGGGGTCTTCGGCGGTTCGACATCTTTGGGGTAGAGCGTTTTGGCTTTGGCGATGTTCACTTCAAACCGTAGCGATGGCGTATCCCCTACAGTCTCCATGGCGTAGATAGTTTGCATGGGAACCTGGACCATCGAGCCTTTCGTGGCCACAAAGGGCTCCTGATTTTCGATCTCAAAGCGAATTTGTCCGTCCATAACCACCCACCATTCGCGGGTATCTGGATGAAAGCGTCTGGAGACTTTGCCACCGGCAGCCATTGAGACGTACTCAGCGTGCAGGTGATCGTCGCTTACGGCCACTTCCCGCCAGTCATTCTTGCCTTTGTGCTTGGCCTTCACTTCTGACAGTTTTGTGTGTGGCTTATTCGGCGGAACCCACTTGGTTGGCTGCACGGGCTTGGGCGCCCAAGAAGCCTCTTCCTGTTGTCTGTTCTGTCCGACCGTCGCGTTAACCACGGCGAAAAGGAAAAGAGAGAGACACACGCCTACCCATCGTCCTGACTTCATGCTCGGTCCTCCATGTTTGAGATTGTGGTCGATACTATAGACGAACGAGGTTGGATTCCCAAGCGGGAGTTTGTCGAATCACCCGTCACCAAGCAAGAGAACGAATAGCGCAGATTTCTCAGACGAGCGTTACGACCTGTGACGATAGTGCCTCGTCCTCGTCGTCCTACGGCTTTTTCTTGGTGGACGCGGACGATGCTCTGAATGCTGCAGCGAGGCCGAGTCCTTCTCTTCATCCTGCCCGCCCATTCGTCGTCTGCGGTCATCTGCGCAATCTGCGTTCCTTCGGAGGCACGCTCCTCGCTCTAAATTGACACCCATCCGGCCTTTCCCTAGACTACGGCCACTGTAGTGAAATTCCGGATCACTGGGGAGAGCGAGTCTTATGGCTAGCCGGCGGCGGGCTTTGCGCCAACTGTTGACGTTCGTTGCAGGTTCACCGTTCTATGCGGAGTGGACAACCGCAGCTCAACAGGAGGGAACTCTATATCCTCCGACGTACAGCGAAGAAGTGATGGGTCCGGTGAGTTTGCAGGAAATGGAGGAGGTGGCCAAGAAAAAGATTCACAAGCTGGCTTACGACTTCATTGCCGGGGGAGTGGAAGACGAAGTGACCCTGCGCGCGAACCGGGAGGCGCTGACGCGCATCTTCCTTCGGCCGCGAGTGATGGTCGACGTTAGCAAGATTGATCCGTCGGTCGAGTTACTCGGAAAGAAAATGGACTTCCCCATACTGCTCGCACCGACCGGTGGAAAGAACCTGGTGATCCCCGACGGAGACCGCATTGCCGCCCAAGGCGCAGCGGCCACCAAGACTCTGTATGTCGTCGCCAGTGGTGCATGGATGAGCAAGCTGGAGGGAGGTGTCAGCGCCCCGTTGTGGTGGCAGAATACGATCGGCCAAAGCACTCAGAGTGCTGCAGAGAGCTATGCCCGGCGTTCGGAGGATTCAGGGTGTTCTGCGATTTGCGTCACGGTAGACAATCAGTACCAGTCCAACCGCGAGCGCAACAACCGCAACCGGTTCGACTACGGCTATATGCAGACGGGCGTGCCGGGCGACGATGCCCGTCCGCAGAAGCCCCGCTCTCCTGCGGTCGCGGCGATGTTGCAGCCACATACTCCTAACATGACCTGGCAGTACATTGACTGGTTGAAGGGGTCCTGTAACCTGCCGATCGTGATCAAAGGAATCCTGACAGCCGAGGATGCCCGTTTGGCGGTTGAGCGCGGGGCGGATGCGATTGTGGTTTCGAACCATGGCGCGCGCCAGTTGGACGCCGTGTTGCCGACAATTGATGCCTTGCCCGAAGTGGTGGCTGCGGTGAATGGAAAAATTCCAGTCTTGATGGATGGCGGCATTCGCCGAGGGACCGATATCTTGAAGGCTCTTGCACTGGGAGCGAAAGCGATTCTGATCGGCCGTCCCTATGTTTGGGGCTTGGCAGCTTTCGGGCAGGTGGGTGTTCAGCGTGTGGTCGAGTTGCTGCGGGCCGAGTTGGTGTTGTCGATGGGGTTGGCGGGAAAGCCCAACTTGGCAGCGATCGATCGAAGTTTGGTGCGCTTGCCAGGGGGCTCGTAACTGGGTTGGTCCCGGTCATTCCGGCGAAAGCCGGAATCCAGTCGCCCGGTCCGCATATGGATTCCGGCTTTTACCGGAATGAGGAATGAGAGCATTCAGGATGAACGCGAATCGGCCAAAATCCTGCTGTCGTGAGTCGCTCTTCATCTGTGTTCTCATCGTGTCCTTGCGGGCGCCTTCTTTGGCGGACGAGAAAACTCGTGATTTCTGCAAAGTGTGTCACACCGAAACGGTGCAAGACTTTCTGTCGCACCCACATTCCGAAAAGGGTCTGGATTGCGACACCTGTCATGGAGAGAGTGTCAAGCACCGGAGTTCTCAGGGGCACACCGAACCTGACCGTATTGCCGCACCGCACGAGGTTCCTGCGCTATGCGGTGGGTGTCACACAGGAAAGGGAAGCAGCGCGATCCAGGAACAATACTCCTCCAGCAAGCACGGGCAGTTGGTGCTGGCAAAAACCAGGGTTCGCGCCCCTCACTGTGGAACCTGTCACGGCGTGCACAGTGTGCGTGCGCCCCGAGCGATCGAAGCCCAGTGTAGGCGTTGCCACACTCAGTTGCCTGTAGGCTGTTCGGCCACTCCCGCCTCAACCCAGTCTTCGGTTTCGTGCGCAAACTGTCACACAGCGCATCTGTTTGCAGCGAAGAAATAGAACCCTGTGAACGCAAGTTTTTGGAAATGAAGCTTACGCAGTTCAGTGTCGCATCGGCTGGGACATATCAAGTCCTTGTGAATGGGCCGAGCCGGGGGTTAGGGCGCACGCGTTGAAATACTCGAGCTGGAGCAAACGCGATTATGCGAAGAATCGCCGCAGCTCCCCTGCCACGGGTTCCGGGTTGCCGCCTCTATCGTTATTCCATGAAGCCGCATGATTGAGTCCGGAGAATTCAATGCGTTTGGCCTGGGACAAAACCCTCTCCAGGGCGTCAAGAGCAGCTTTCAAGAAAGCCGGGCTCTTGCTGCCCCCGAGCAAGAGCAACTCGGTACGGATAGCCTTGAAGCTTGCCAGCTTCTCACTCATCTCGACGACCAGTCGAAAGTCATAGTGGAGTGTTGGAGCAATCGCCCTCATCGGGACATAGCCTCCCGATCCTTTCTTGTCCTCACTTTTCATCGCCATGGTCACAAGCCGTTCCAGTAACCAACGGGGCATAAGGTTGAAAATCGGCGGCCCCATCTGTGCGCCTTTCATGCCCGTAATGAGCGCTGCGGCTACCTTGCCCTGGGCCATCTCCTTGTCATAACGCGCTAAAACAGCAAGCGGCGTTGCCGAGTCGTTGTTAACGAAGAACGGCGGTTCGTAGATGGCGGCTTTGTGAATCGCGGGCAGCGTCAGTGCCGCCTGAAGGCAGATAATGCCTCCTGAGCTGACCCCGAAGACATTGTGGGCGCCTGTTGTGGTGAGGAGAGCGTCCACATCTTCAACGTCCTTCTGTATGCTGTAATCTTCGCTGTGCCGGCCGCTGAGACCCCTGCCACGTCGGTCCGGCACGTAGACTGTGAACGCATCAGACAGCGCCTCGGCGAGCTGCATATGGTTGTGGGCTGATGACGCGGCGCCGTGCAGCACCACCACACCTGGGCCGCGGCCAAGCTGGCGGTAGCCGATAGTAGTCCCATCTTTAGAAGGCACCAACGCTGTCGTGTATGGTGGCGACCCCATCGTTTGCCATTTGCGTCGAAACAAGATGTTGCGCCCTAACGCGCCGGTTCCGCTTCAACCGGCTGTTCGGCCTGGGTACCATCAGCGCGAAGCGTCTCCTCGTCGTTTCAGTGCTGCGCGAAGGTCAGAGCGAGCGGGCGGACCTCATGCCACGAAGCATGGCTGCGGAGATCACGTCATGGGTCTCCGACCACGCCGCTTCCGCTTCCGGCGTCATTCGGCTGCCCAGCGCCTCCCTCAGTGTCTCGATCAAAGCCCGCTTGTTGACCGCGAAATGTGCCTCCTGGATGCCGTAGGCGGCGTGCCTTGCGCCAAGGTCCACCAAGGCGGCTGTCAGTGCTTCCAGCCGAGACAGACTTCGCACCGCCAGCCAGATCATCTCGACGAACATCCGTTCCTGGAGCTCAGTGGGCGTCGTCGTGAACAGGGCGCGCATTTCGGGGGCGATGGAAAACAGGATTTCGTAAAAGCGCTTGCCGAAGTGGGCGCCGTCTCCAGCCACGTGGGCAAACGTGGACTGGACCAGCATCACGGGATCCTGGGAAACGAATCCGGTTACCTCGTGCAGGCGCACTTGTCCGCTCTTCCCTTTCAGCTCGGTGAGAAAGCTGCGCGGACTGCGGACCAGCGGGCGAACATGCTCCATGACCTCGTCGGAAACGAGCAACGTGGCGCCGAGGGTTTTGGTGGCGGCTTCGATGCGGCTGGCTACGTTAACGCTGTCGCCGATGGCGGTGAGCTGACGCCTGGAGCTGTGTCCAATGGGACCGACGATCGCACTGCCAAAATGCACGCCAATCCCCATTTCCAGCGAGACTCCGAACTCTGTCAGGACCCGGCGGTTGAGGTCTTCCAGGCTTTCGATCATGAGCAGCGCGGAACGCACAGCGTCGACGCACGCTCGTTCCGCGGGGGCGCGGTCGAGGCCATAGTGCGCTACCAGTGCGTCGCCAACGTACATGTCGATGTAGCCGTTGTTGTTCAGAATGGGCTCACCCACCGCCTCGAAATGGCGGTTGAGCAGGTGAAGCACGTCATGCGGAAGGTGCCGTTCCATGAGGGGTGTGAAGTTGCGGAGGTCACAAAACAGGATGGCCAGCATCAGCTCACGGCCCGGCTGCGTGTTAGCCTCCTCGGCGCGGATTCGCGCGGCGTCGGCCGCGGAGCGGATGATGCGCTCGACGATGACTTCGCCATGAACACTTGTCTGACAGGCCAGACGTGTGAACGGGTCCCAGCCCCTGGCCTCTGCAATCGCGCGTTCCGCGTTCGTCCGCGGTGAAACGTTGGCCAAGCCATCGAGGATGCGGACACGGCAGGTGGTGCACCGCGCGTGGCCGCCACATTCGGAAACGTGCGGCACGCGCGCCTGCTGGGAGATTCTGAGAATGCTCTGCCCAGGGGGGTCCACTTCCGCGGTTCTCCCCTCCCCAAAATAGACGACCCGCGGTTGCGTGGCATGCGTTGTCATGTGTTCCCGGTATCTGTTGTCTACCACATGGGCAGTGGAATGAGAGCCGCACCGTCAATACGAGGTCGGAAGGTCCGGCCACCGCAAGCGGATGGCTTCAGGGCAAGTCGTGTGATCGTCAGTTCGCCAAACGTCGCGGCTCACCGACCCGGCGCCAGTGGATCCCAATCTTGAACGGGAGCGTCATCGCGGGGGTCGGTGTAGCCGCATGGTTGGGCCCTATTCCAGGACCGGTTCTGGTGCGTCTTTGAATTTGTCGTACTTCCCGAGCAGTGTCCCAGCGGCCAGAAGAACTGAAAACACCACCCATTGCACGACCGCTGGAATGTCGAACATGCGTCTTTCCGACCGATAGCGCGTCAGCAAGAATGCCGCGTCGAAGAAGCCCGGGCGTTTTCGTCCACTCCGCTTCATCGAATCGAAAAGAGCCGTGAGGAAGTACTCGAGGTTGTTCGGCGGTGTGGCCCACCCCGTACCACGCAGCTCAGTCGTACCAGCGTTTCACCAGCGGTGCCCGACGCCCCGCTTCAAGATGATCGTCTCGCCGGGCCCGGCGTAGCGCGGTGGCTGACCGGCAAACTGAAGCCCAAGCCTGCCCGCCACAACGTGATGGCCTCTTCCTGAAGATGGTGCAGATGCATCGGGGTACCGACATCAGGCGGAGCAAGGACTTCGACGTCCAGGCGATCGCCGTCTCGATCACGAACGACGCCGAGAAAGGTGATCACCTCGCCCTCGTCGTTCTCGATCTTGTGCGGATAGGTGTGCATCAGGTGCCTCTCTCGTGCAGTCTAACGCTGGGGCTGAGGGGGCGCCGGCGCGCGAAGCGCGACGGGAACCAAACAGCGGTGACGCTGTTCGGCGCGCCCCTCGAGCCCCTGGCTAGAGCCTACTCCTCGTCCCTTCGCCGAAACTCTTCGAGTTCCCATACTGACAAGCTCCGACCGTTCGCCACCTTCCTCAACTGCGCAACTGCCCGCTTGTAGTCATCAATGGAATCATTGGTTGTCCAGTCGTAATCGATCCCCGCCTTATCTCTGATGATTCCATCGATCGGGCAATGCGGCGGCTCCTGGATGAATCCAGCAGCCCAAAGGTATTTGAGGTGCAAATTAATCAGCTTCTGCGAAACGCCAATTCGTAGTCTCCCGTCGTGGAGTTTCTTTGCTAGCGCCTCTGAGACATCGTCTGCTGTCCGCTTTATGAACTCCACATGCCTATCTTCCGTTACGTTTCCTTTCACGTACATCGCTTCGAGCTTTTCTAGTACGCCACGAAGAACTCTCTTCTCCTCTTTCTTTGGTACGTCTTTATATCCTTTGCGTAGATCGGCGCCTCTCCATTTCTCGTTGAGAGCGCTGCCTTAAGACTGAGCAAGCCGAGCTCATAGCAGAGGAAGCGCTTCTTATTGTCTTGATTGGCCACCACAGTCTCCTGTAGGCGCTAACGTTCCACGCTGAGCCGCAGCGCGAACTCACAGTTAACCGGTTCACGCTGACGGCTCCAGCGCTCCATCTGGGTCAATCCTTCTTTCTTCCGTATTCCTCCAAGCACTTGTCCAAAGGCTTGCCCTCGTTGTAAATGCAACTGCAGAAGCGCTCGCAGGCCTCGGGGCGAGCATTATCGGCGCATCCATTCGTGCATTCTAGCTGAGAATTGCCAGGGCGGGTGTCGTACACAAAGTTGTTGATGACGATCACTGAAACAGCGGCTACCACAGCGCATCCAAAAAATACCAAGGGAAACTTGCCGGACATCTTCTGACTTGGCGCTGTACCGACGCTCGATGATGCAAGAGGCAGCACGTATCTCAACCGCGCATAGTCCCAACACAGCAAA